>Ga0247841_10002716_pt1 | contig 34524 bp, 33 predicted proteins | sample LaCruzMarch2015__2_FD_192410 | JGI IMG/M metagenome (GOLD analysis project Ga0247841, IMG submission 192410) | Freshwater microbial communities from meromictic Lake La Cruz, Castile-La Mancha, Spain - LaCruzMarch2015_18m | ecosystem: Environmental > Aquatic > Freshwater > Lake | place: Spain...
GCATTGGGGGCGTGGGAATGAGCGCGCTTGCGCAGATGATGAAAGGGAATGGCACGGTAGTGACCGGCTCCGACCGTGCAGAGAGCCCGATGACCGAACTTCTGGAGAAAAAGGGAATTAAAGTAATTATCGGGCAGAAAGCAGAGAATGTTCCCGAAGATGCGGAGGCGGTTGTGTTTAGCGATGCGGTGCTAGCCGATAATCCCGAGCGTGCCCGCGCAACAGAATTGGGGATTCCGCAGTTCTCGTATTTCCAAATGCTGGGAAAAATTTCAGAAGGAAAGATGACTGTCGCAGTTGCCGGAACGCATGGGAAAACAACAACGACTGGCATGCTTACTAAAATATTAAGCGACGCCGGAGCATCACCGACCGCCATAATTGGCTCTATCGTCAAAGACTTTGATTCAAATTATCTCGCCCCATCCTCCGCCAAGGCTACGGAGGGCACGGCAGGGACATCTGACATTTTTATAGTTGAAGCATGTGAATATCGCGACCACTTGCTTGAACTTTCTCCGAAAATACTCGTTATAAACAATCTTGAATGGGATCATACTGATTGGTTCCCGTCGCTTAAAGCGGTTCAGGAGACGTTCAGAAAAGCGGTCGCGAAAGTTCCCGCAGACGGATTTATCGTTACAGATACGCATGCGCCAAACATCGCGCCTATTCTTACGGCCGCGCGTGCGCGTATTGTCGATTATGTGTTGGAGCCCGCCTATGAGTTGCGTGTATCAGCAGGATTCAATCAGATGAATGCGCGTGCCGCCGCGGCGGCGGCACGCGTAATCATTCCGGACATTTCAAATACAACTATAGCGGCATCGCTTGCCGCATTTCACGGCACATGGCGCCGATTTGAATACAAAGGCAAAACAGCCCAAGGAGCGGATGTTTACGATGATTACGCGCATCATCCGACGGCGGTAAAAGAGACATTGCGCGCGCTCCGTAAGGCGTCGCCTCGCGGAAAGGTTTTTGTCGCTTTTCATCCGCACCTTTACAGCCGTACACGCGATCTCCTTGACGAATTCGCAACCGCATTCACCGACGCTGACAAGGTTTTTATTGCTCCCATTTTCGCTGCCCGCGAAACCGATGACGGTACCATATCAAACAAAATACTTGCCGAACGCATTCGCGCGAGTGGTACCGACGCAGCCGCTCTGGATTCATTTGATGCTATTGAAAATGCTTTTGCCGAGGCCAAAGAAGGCGATGTTGTCATGACAATGGGCGCGGGCGATATATACAAAGTCGCCGATGCTCTAATAGCCAGAACTAGCAAATAAAAAGCGGTCCTTTTTAGGGGACCGCTTGTAATTGTGGCTTACGCCACTAGCGGTTATTACACCGCCTACTGATTGCGTTTTACAGCGATAAGATTCCTACGGTCAAGATTTTCCAGATTTTTTCCGTCCCGCGTGTGTGTCAGAGACGGAAGATCAGAAAGTGAATCCTTTACTGATACGCTACTAACTCCGGCGTCTCGGGCTTGAGCTTCAAATATGTTCTCCAAATCCAAGAACGCGCTGCCATTCATTTTGAATGCACCATCAGCCCATCTACCATCGATAAACTCGAAAAGCGCCTCGTTATATTCGCCGCACTCTTCGTCTTTGAAAGAATGTTCAAACACTCCTGGCGGTATTGCAAACAGCATGCACATTGACATATCTATTGGCTGCACCCCCCTCTCTTTGAATGATTCAACGATAGAGCCAACAACACTGACATTCCGTCTGGTCGGTTTACCCATAACTGCACCGCGGTCAATCAAGCTGTCTCTTCCCGCATGTGCGACTACCGTTAGTTCGCCATTAGTTGCGATGATAATTGGGCAACCTGCAGAACTCATGGCGAATGTTTGACCGGTTCCGATAAATACTCCATCGGCCGGAACTAAGTGATTTCGATACAGAGTTATATTCGTACCGAGACGGATCTTTTTGTCCAATTCACGCTGTTCAACAATTCGTCCGCTTGCCGGAACGACATTCGGGGCAAATACTTTATGAGTTCCCATATGCCGAAATGTTTCTTCCAATCCGGTAACAAGAAGACGATTGTTATAATCATCAGCGTCGCTTTGGGTTTGTATCGGTCGGAGAGACCAGTTCAACAAACCAACCGGCAACACCATCGGGCTTAACGCCGTTACCAAAACATTCGCTCTTCCAACAGAAAGATTTTTCCCAAGCATTTACTCCTCCTTTGATCTTTTTATTTTATGTGGCTGGAACTTCCGTTCGCTACTATATCGCAATAATTATGTAAGTCAACATGATGTATTTAGGCATGTGAGGTACAGTATCTGTATGGGGAAACTCTCAATAGTCGCGACGCCTATAGGCAATCTTGAAGATATTACATTGCGCGCCCTGCGTACTCTGAAAGAATGCGATGTCATATATTCGGAAGACACTCGCGTCACAGCGAAATTGCTTGCGCGATATGAAATAAAAAAACCAGTACTGCGACTCGATGCTGTGACAGAAATAAAAAAGGCGGATGAAATAATCGCCCGTCTCGAAGAAGATGAAAATATCGCTTTGGTAACTGATGCCGGTACGCCGTGCATTTCTGATCCGGGAGCGCGGTTAGTGGCGCACGTTCGCGAACAATTACCGGAAATAAAAATTGAAGCGATACCCGGACCGTCCGCTATAACAGCGGCGCTTTCTATCGCCGGTATAGATTCTTGCGGATTTATTTTTATCGGGTTCTTGCCGCACAAGAAAGGACGCCAAACCGCACTTAAAAAAATCGCAGAGAATGAAATGCCGACCGTACTGTATGAATCTCCGCACAGGATATTGAAACTGTTGAAAGAATTGGAAAATATTCATTCATCGCGGGTTATTATCGCCCGTGAAATTACAAAGATCCACGAGGAGATAATTTCAGGCACTCCCGATGAATTGATAAGACATTTTAATGATTGTCCGGACACAATTCGCGGGGAATTTGTCGTCATCGTAGCTCCCTGATACACTGGAACATATGTCCCGCTCAAGCACTCTCATTCTCCTCGGCATTCTTGTCATCCTTGCCCCATTTTCAGGTTTTCCGATAATGTTTCGCTCATTGCTCGCCGTCATATTCGGAGCGTGCATACTCGGCATTGGTCTCTCAATGCGTGTTCATAGGGAATAATGTTTTGCTATACTAGAGCGTGATGGAGAACCCAGAGCGCGTTACTTACTTTGCGGCGACCGATTCGCGCGGGAAGTATATTCCTTTCGGAATTAAAGCGAAGGACCGCGACCGCCACATGTACGTCATAGGGAAAACTGGCATGGGGAAATCGACCATGCTTGAGAACATGGCAATACAAGATCTGCGAAACGGCGAAGGTTTGGCTTTTATTGATCCGCACGGAGGAACTGTTGATAGGCTACTGGATTACATTCCCGAGAATCGCATAAAAGACGTCGTATATTTTGCTCCTTTCGATCTGGAACATCCGATAGCGTTCAACGTTATGGAAGATGTCGGCTACGATAAGCGCCACCTTGTGGTCAGCGGTCTTATGGCGACATTCAAGAAGATATGGGAAGACGCATGGAGTGCGCGAATGGAATATATCCTCACGAATACTCTCCTCGCGCTGCTTGAATATCCGGACGCGACTTTGCTCGGGGTCAACCGAATGTACACCGATAAGGAATATCGGAAAAAAGTTGTTGATAACGTAAAAGATCCGGTAGTGAAAGATTTTTGGACAAAGGAGTTCGCTAATTACGGCGATCGTTATACGCAGGAAGCGACGCCTGCCATACAAAATAAAGTCGGCCAATTTACAGGGAATCCGCTCATCAGGAACATCATCGGACAGCCGAAATCGTCTTTTGACATTCGCAAGATGATGGACGAGAAAAAGATACTTATCATCAATCTCTCCAAAGGTCTCGTCGGAGAAACTAATATGCGGCTCCTAGGGTCAATGCTCACGACGCGCATTTTCCTGTCCGCCATGAGCCGTGCAGGAGAGTCATCTGAAGGGCTTACGAAACTCCCGAATTTCTATTTCTATGTTGACGAGTTCCAGAACTTTGCGAACGAAACTTTTGCGGAAATACTTTCTGAATCGCGCAAATATAAATTGAATCTCGTGATAGCGCACCAATATATAGAACAGATGGAGGAAGAAGTGCGCGATGCCGTTTTCGGCAACGTAGGAACGACTGTCGTTTTCCGCGTCGGTCCTTTTGATGCTGAAGTTCTGGAGACTATTTTCATGCCGAAATTTACGAAGGAAGATGTTGTTAAGCTTGACCGCCGACAGGTATATCTCACTCTTATGATCGACGGCGTAGGATCGGAACCGTTCTCTGCAGTAACTATCCCTCCAATAGAAGCGCCTCAGGTGTCTTACCGCGAACAAGTCGTGGCTTCGTCGCGAGAGAAGTTTACAGCGCCGCGCGCCGGAATTGAAGAAGTCATTATAAAAGAACTCGCAGAAAGTGCCGTATCAGAGGCGCCTTTTGATGCGCGGATGAAGAAAAAACCAGTTAGTCATTCTGCCTATCAGTCTCCTCCTTCTACGCAACAGTTTGTGCCACGACCTTTACCGAGGGCAGTTGTGGCAACTCCACATGTTCCTCCTCGCGAACAGATAAACAGATTCATTCAGAGGCCTGCCGCAGAGATTAGAAAAACAGAAAATCCGCCTGTCAGAGGCGCTCCTCAAACGGGGAAGTCAGCGGAAGAATTAAGAACGATTTTAAGCACCATGACGGCAAAGAACGGCGCTGAAAAGGAAGAAAAACAATCGCAGAATAAGCAGTCGCTCAAAGGAGTTCTTGCTGATGTCCTGGCGAAAAGCGGGCAGCCTGCAGTGAAAATTGAACAGCCGAAACAGCCAGAGCGCCCAACCGCAGCGGTTCAACCGCCGCGCGAAAAGGAATCTTTTGAGCCGAAGCCGCCGTTCGAAGTCTCTGAGGATGCGCTGCGCAAGGTATTTAAAGGCGAAACTTAATTATTTGCTGACTTTCTGGTATGCACACGCGCAGGCGCAACCTTTTTTATACTCTCGCATTATTATTTTTTGCATTTCCAACATTCGCTTATGCCGCGCTCATAAATATCAACACCGCAAGTGTAACTCTCCTTGATGAACTTCCGGGTATCGGGCCTGTGAAAGCTACTGCTATCGTTGACTATCGCAATGCAAACGGACCGTTTGCGCGTATTGAAGATATTCAGAATGTCAGCGGTATCGGCCCAAGCACATATGCTGAAATTGAACCGCTTATCACAGTTGGAGATACGAGCACGCCAAGTTCTGACGAAGAGGAAACTGCGAGCTCGACTCCTTCTGTTGCGACAAGCACAGAAAGTGTTTTGGCAACTCCTCCTCCAGACAGCGGACCGGCGGAATATTTGCCCATACCGTCACTTCGCATCGTTACCGATGACGACCGTATCGTATCCTCCGGAGCGGATACTGCTTTTACCGCGGCTGTGTATGACGGCAAGGGAAACAAACGCGATGACGCTATTATTTCATGGTCGTTCGGCGACGGAATGCGCAGGGTTGGCTCCAGCGTCTTCCACGCGTATTACGAGGCCGGCGAATATGCGGTAATCGTTCAAGCCTTAACTTCAGACGGCGGAAATGAATTAAGAGAAATTGTCATTACTGTAAAAGACGCCAAGGTAAAGATAGCTTCAGTATCTTCTCGCGGCATAACTCTGGCGAATAATGATTTGCGAGCACTGGATCTTTCATTATGGCGTTTGTCTATGGGAGGACAAGAATTCAAGATTCCAGAAAACACGTGGATATTAGCCGGTAAATCCACTCTTTTCCCGTCTCAGGTAATCGAATTACCTGTTACAGGCCCAGCTTCTCTTTTGTATCCGAGCGGGGAAGTAGCAGTGACATATCCGCTTGCTTCCGGCGCGCAACTTTCTGTGGCGAGTGTAAGTTCTAATGTAGTACAAACGGTCGAACCGATTATTAGCACAAGGACAACTGTTCAAGAACATGAAGATGCAGTGAGCGCCCCCACCGCGGTGACAGAACTCGCCGCGGTGGGGGCGGCATTGGACACTTCATCTCCAGAGCCTGTTTCAACACCTAGTCCAATCCTCTCGCTCATAAAGTCTCCCTGGGCTCTCGGTTCACTCGGTGTCGTAATCCTTGCTAGTGCGGCATTTATTCTCCTTTAGCAATTCGCGCAACATTCTCTTTTATACTAGTCTCCTAACATGGACGGAAAGAAAAGAATCCTTGTCACCGGCGGTGCGGGCTTTATCGGCTCGCATCTATGCGCGCGGCTGGTCAAGGACGGTCACAGCGTCATTTCACTCGACAATTACTTTACCGGCAGCCGCGACAATCATGTTTCCGGCGTCGATTACAGGAATGGCCATACTAAGGATATAGAAAAGCACATAAGCGAAACTCCCGATCTAATTTATCATTTGGGTGAATATTCGCGCGTTGAGAAAAGCCTTGAGGAGCCGGCGCTCGTTTGGGATTTGAATAAAGACGGAACTTTCGGTGTTGTCGAATTTTGGCGCAAGCGCGGCGGGAAACTCGTTTATGCCGGTTCATCGACCAAGTTCGGCGACGGCGGTCTTAACCGAGATCAGAGCCCGTATGCATGGACTAAAGCCACAAATACCGAATTGGTTAAGAATTACAACGCTTGGTATGGAATGCCGTACGCGATAACGTATTTCTATAATGTTTATGGTCCCGGCGAACGCGCGGGCTCATACGGTACTGTTATTGAAATATTTCGCCAAAAACTCATGTCCGGAGAACCGCTCAATGTGAACTCACCGGGAACACAAAAACGAAATTTTACTCATGTCGATGATATTATCGAAGGGCTGGTCCTTGTTGGAGAGAACGGAACTGGCGATGATTTCGGCATTGGCAATGAACAGGCATATTCGATACTGGAAGTTGCTCGCATGTTCGGCGGTGAGATAGTTATGAAGCCGGCGCCACCTGGTAATCGCATGGTCTCCGATATTGATACGTCAAAGACGCGTGCACTCGGATGGGCACCAAAAAACAAACTTGCTGACTATATTTCTTCTGAAATTCGTAAAAAATGAAATGCGTCCTTATCTTTTCTCTCGCATATTATCCGCATGTTGGCGGAGCCGAGGTCGCACTCAAAGAAATCACTGACAGGATTCAGGATATTGAATTTCATATGGTTACGCTCCGTATGGATGGCGAAGCACGGGAAGAGAAAAATGGAAATATCATCATACATAGGATAGGGAACGGAGCATCATATCTGCAAAAAATACTTTTCATACCGCATGCCGCCGCGACGGCGGCTCGCCTGCATCGCAAGAATCATTTTGATGAGTTCTGGGCGATGATGAGTTACATGTTGTTCCCGATTGTGCTCCTGCGCTGGCGCGGGATTCGCATTCCATATCTGCTCACTCTTCAAGAGGGCGATCCTTGGGAGCATATGTTCAGCCGTTGGTTTATCCTTCCATTCCGCTCACTTCTTTCTTCTGGATTTAGAAATGCCTTGGCAGTACAAACGATCTCAACTTATCTCGCGCAGTGGGCACGCCGTATGGGATATCAAGGCGAGACCCTGATAATTCCAAACGGCGTCGATGTCACCCGTTTTGCGAATATTCAGCACCAAACATCGAATACAGTAACGCTTGTTACAACTTCGCGGCTTGTTTATAAGAATGCGATAGACGATGTAATTAGTGCACTCGCGCTCCTACCGGAGAACATCCGCTTCACTATTTACGGCATCGGCCCTGACGAAGAGATGCTAAAAAAATTAGCGAATGATCTCGGCGTCGCCGCGCGGGTGCATTTCGCCGGACAGATCAGTCATGCAGAATTGCCTGCTGCGCTTGCGGCATGCGACATTTTCATACGTCCGTCGCGTTCAGAAGGCATGGGCAATTCTTTTATTGAAGCAATGGCAGCAGGATTGCCGGTCATAGCGACACAAGAGGGCGGCATCGCTGACTTTCTTTTTGATGCGAAACGTAATCCCGACAAAGAAACGACCGGTTGGGCAGTGGACAAGGATTCGCCTGAGCAAATAGCCGAAGCGGTGAAAGATATCATCGCGCATCCGGAGCAGGTCGCTAAAGTGACCGCAACAGCAAAAAAAATGGTTCAAGAAAAATATGATTGGAATCTAATCGCTGAAAAGATGAATGAGCTTTTTAACCAGATATTGACATTGTCGAAGTAAAACAGTAATTTGTTATCGGGTGGCGCACATTCGTGCGCTTGTTATTTTTAAAACATCAAGGAAAGGAGGCATAATGCCAAAGATTAGAGTAGAAATTAGAGATTCCGGAATCATATTCCGGGGGTGGTCGGAAGAGACAAAAGGAGTTGATGAAATAGTGGAGAGGCTCGACTTCTCTGTTGAAAGAGCGTGCGAAATCGGCTTTAAGAACATCGTAGTTCTTATACCGAAAGACAAGGATTGCGGCGTAACCTATCCAAAAATACTTAAGAAGATTTTGAATCGAAAAAGCAGCTCAAAGATGTTTGTCCGCAGTCCTATCGGGAACGAAAGCAGTGACGTCATAAACGAAGGTCTGGCGCTTCTGCGAGCAGAGAAATCAAAGATAGCTTTCATCGTTTCAAACAAAGCGGTCGGGTATCTTAATAAGCCAAATGTGGAAAAGATGCTCACAACATTTGATGACGGGGCTTTTGTTTCAGGGCTTGCTTTGCGAAATACTTCAATCCACGAATTAGAAGATCACACGTACAGAGGTATACTTGTCGGCCGCATATCCAACATTTTTGCCGCGTGGCATCTCGACTCTTTAGATAAAAGATGCAATTTTGATTCAAAAATAGGAGTCGAAGAAATTGCGCCGATAGTACGGCTCATCAAAGAGAACAGCGTGTGCATCGCTCCTGTCATTCCAACAGAAGGTGTCGGCCTCAATATTAGTCCTTTACGGTCCGAACACTTCGCTGAACTTTCGCGCTCAAAAATAGAGAGACAACTTTCGGAAGCGAAGCGGGCTGGTGGCACTTTTCAGCTTATTGAAGCGGGAATCATTATCGGATATCCGCAATGATTTTGTTCTTTCCAAAACCCGGACAATTGTCGTCCGGGTTTTGCTATACTCCTCGCATATGACCAGATACGACTTTATTATTGAAAACGTGCGTGCCGCGGGCGAACTTCTTATGAAGTTGCGAAAAGAGAAGTTCCAGACTCTGGAAAAGGGCGGAGATCCTCGCGATATTGTGACATCGGTTGATTTTGAAGTAAACGATTTTCTTACAGGGAAGATACGCGAATCATTCTCTGAAGACATTATCTATTCCGAAGAAAGTGGTGTAATAGCTACCAACACGCCGCAACTCTGGACAATAGATCCCATAGACGGCTCGGCGAATTTCTCGCGAGGCATCCCGCATTTTGCGATTTGTGTTGCCTTTCTTCAGGATGGAGTGCCTGAAGCCGGAGCGGTCTTCAATCCTGTTACCGACGAACTTTTCAGTTTCAAAAAAGGTGTCGGCGCATTTTTGAACGGCAAACCGATCCGAGTGTCGGAAGAAACAGATCTGAAGAATTCTTTCGTGTTATTCCATGCGGGCCGCAATCCCGAAATGCGCGACTGGGGAGGGCATCTGTATCGGCAGCTTCTTGAACATGCGAAGAAGGCGAGCAATCTTGCCGGCAGTGCTCTTGATATTTGCTTCGTAGCCGCTGGACGCGTGGAAGCGAATATCTACGGCACGCTATCAACGCTTGATGTAGCAGCCGCGATAGGAATTTTGCATGAAGCCGGAGGCATTATTGTAGGTGAAAATGGAGAGCCGGCGAAACTTGTGATAAAACCTCAGCGCATAATAGCTGCTAATGCGAAATCTACTGCCGAAGCAGTGCGTTCAATTCTTTAGATAACATCAAATTCGCGCTGGCGCGCTTTCTCCTCGTCTGAACGGAGCGAATCGCGCGTTGCGATGTACTTCTCAGTCACTTCTTTTGCAAGAGGGCGATCCTCAAGAACACTGACAAGCGCTTCGCGCCAATAGGCAAGGCGCGCGAGCGTGAGAGTATGCAGGTCGCCTGTCGTTTTGGCGAGCGAGCGGGCATAAAAATCAAGAAGAAAAACGAGCTTATACGCACGCATGAGCCGCAAAGAAAGATATTCATCCTCGCCGCGATTTTGCCGTACGTAGGTAACCAGAAGGCGCTCCAATTTCGGGCTGTGGAGCACCATATAGTTGAGGAATCGCGCCCACCCTTCATATTTGTTGCCGAAATGAATGGTCGCGTAGTTCGGCACGCAGTCAAGCATGTACAATGTGTGTTCCATTATCCTGAAATTGTGCGGGACGAAGTCAGTGTGTGTAAGGTAGTTCGCATAACGATCAATTTCCATTCGATGTGCGGTCAGAAATATTCCGGTTTTCTCCAAGATTACGCGAAGCGATTCATCCGGATAAAGAGAAAGAACAGAATTTTTCAGCCGCTCAAAATCGCGCAGATACTCATCCGCAGATAGAACAGGGAACACTCCTTTAATGGCGCGCAAATGTTCATAGGTTGTGGCATGGAATGATTCCTGCGCTTCAAATGCGGAGAGTGCGATAAAGAATTGTTCTTCAACAGTGTGTGCAACAAAAACTTTGTCCTGCTGGATAAAACGCATGATGAGAAAAACATAGTCTCCATTTATGCCGTAATACAGCTCTTCCGGTATTAATATCTTCTTGTCAGCGAACGAGAGAGAACGCATAAGATCACGCGATAGTTTCTCAGATTCAATTTCCTTTTTCCCGTCTTTCTGTCGGCTGGCTTTGACGATAACTTTGGTTCCGTCTTTGTCGCGCGTTCCGGCGAGCACCAGTTTCCCGCCGGCCATTCCTATCGCCAGGTAACGTTCACCGCTCGTATACGGTTGTCTTTCATCAAGGGAGAACCCAATGGGTTTCAGCAACGCTGAAATAGTCTGAAATTCATTCATTGTTACGGTGTCCAATCCATTCTATACTAGCTATAACACTATGAAAACAGTCCTCGTTACCGGTGCCGCAGGGTTCATCGGCTCCAATCTCACTCAGGCCCTTTTAGAGAAAGGGTATCGTGTCATCGGTGTTGATAATTTTGATGACACGTATGACCCGCAGTTCAAAGAGTCAAACATAATTCCGTTCAGGGATAATGCGAATTTTAAAATTGAACGTGTAGACATTCGCGATGAGAAAGCTCTCAGGACCGTGTTTGAAACAAATAAGCCGTCGTATGTTATTCATCTTGCGGCGAAAGCAGACACTCGTGATGCAGTACAAGCGCCGCGATTATATACTTCTGTAAATATAGATGGAAGCCTGAATATTTTGGAACTATGCAAAGAATTTCCGGTTGAAAATCTGGTCATAGCATCATCCTCGTCCGTCTATGGCAATTCACCGCAAGTCCCTTTTACTGAAGACCAGCCGGCGGACCGTCCGATTTCGCCTTACGGCGCGACGAAGCGCGCAGTGGAACATCTTGCGCACACGTACCACCACAATTTTGGCATGAATATTATCTGTCTTCGTTATTTCAACGCGCACGGCGAGAATAACCGTCCGGGGATGGTGCCATATATCTGGGCCGAAAAATTGTTAAAAGGAGAGGAAATAGAGATATCAGGGGACGGAAGTCGGAAACGAGACTACACCTATATTGGCGACATTGTTCGCGGGACCATACTTGCGATGGAGAAACCGCTTGGGTTTGAAGTGATCAACTTGGGCAACAGCACTCCGGCATCGCTTAATGAACTTCTTGCGATATTTGAAAAAGTTATCGGCATAAAAGCAAAAGTGAAAAGCCGGCCTAGCCACGGTGCAAGCGTTGAGGTAACTTTCGCCGATATTACCAAAGCGAAAAAACTCCTGAACTGGGAGCCAAAAGTATCGCTTGAAGAGGGCATTACCCGCCTAGTTGCGTGGTTTAGAGTAAACCGACTCAAAGAAAGCGAGTAAGGTTTTCAAGTGCGCATCCCATGAGAATTTTTCTATCAAGATGCGATCTGCACCTTCAACGACTTTTGCCCTGAGCGCAGGATCGTTAAATAATCTGGCGATGGCGTTGGCGAGCGCCTGATCATCGCCTGCTTGTACAAGAAGTCCACTTTTTTCGTTATATACCGCTTCATTAGTACCCGGAATATCAGTCGCCACAGTCGGGATTCTTGCGGCAAAACTAGTGAGTACCGTGTGGGGCAATCCTTCGTATTTTGAGTTGAGAACATACACTTCCGAACTCTTTCTGGTGTGCCATGTTTCCGCGCGCGAAACACGTCCCGGAAGAGAAATGTTTTCAGCAACGCCAAGTTTGTGTGCAAGAGATTTTAGCCGTTCTTCTTCAGGTCCGTCGCCCAAGATGACCGCGCGCACGTCGGGGAATTGTTTTTTAAGGATGGCGACCGCGCGAATTATGCCGTCAAGACCTTTCCATTCAACAAGCCGAGCAGTCGTTACTATTTGATGAGGCACCGGTGTAGCAGAAAAGGGTGCGGTCTCGGTTTCTTCGCCCGCATTATAATTAACAACCGCGCGTTCAGAAGGAATGCGATAGGTATGAACTATCACATCGCGCAAGTATGCGGACGGCGTGGTAACAATGTCAGCGTGGCGAAGTACGAATCCCTGCAAAGCCATCCGCAGGCATGTTCTCCATCCGCCATCGGGCTTTTTAAGAAATTCTTCAAGCCGTTTTTTTGTACGGCGTTCCTGACTTGCACGCTCCCACGCTTCGTCACCGACGAACTTCAGAACCAAAGGTATTCCACGAAGAATACTGACAATGACGGCAGGAAATCCGGCAGCCATCGCATTCTGTACATAAATAACATCCGCACCGCGCGAGGCTTTGTAGAGCAGACTAAAATATTTTAGCAGTCTTATTGGGAGCGACCGCCGTTTGCTCGCGACGAAAAGAGTCGTGCCTTCTATCAACTCCGACGTGCTTGCATAGGCAACTATGACGATTTTGTGTTTGTCGCGAAGACGCTTGGCAAGCTCCTTCGTGTAGGTAGCAGGACCGCCAATTTCTGGCGGATAGACCGGTGTGGCGAGTATGATTTTCACGAGCAATAGTGTAACATAATCAGCACCATAAAGGTTCCATTCTTCTCAAAGCCTGCATGAAAGTTCTAATGATCAGCGGCGACCGAAATGTCCTTGTGCAGGGGAGCGAGGCGCATGAACGTTTTGAATTGCAAAGATCGTCCGTTGAACAACTGGACGTATTCGTGTGGCCTCAGAGCCGACGCTCTGGTCGGCTCCCCGACCTCTTAGCGTCGGGGGTACATTCATTGCGCGAAATTTCTTCCGCGGCAGTGGAAAATCACTATGACCTGATAACCGCACAAGATCCTTTCTGGAGAGGGCTTGTTGCCTGGAGAATATCAAGACGTACCGGAGCAAAACTGAATCTTCAGGTGCATACCGATCTCAGTGCACAACCGTTGGTGCGACGTCTTCTTGCATATTTTCTTCTGCGGCGCGCAGATTCGGTTCGCGTGGTTTCGCAGAAGATAAAAGATTTTCTGGAGAAGTTCTCTTTGAGAGCACGTATATCGGTACTTCCAATTTTTGTTGATTTAACTTCTTCTCGCGGGATTTCTCATCGCGCGCACCAGCGTTTCAAGAAAACAATTCTGTGGATGGGGCGTTTTGAACAGGAAAAAGATCCGTTGCTCGCTCTTTCAATACTCTCACAGGTTCGTGATTCAGGAATAGACGCCGGACTCATACTGCTTGGTGCGGGAAGTCTTGAAAAATTACTTCGTGTTCGGGCTAAGAGCCTTATACCATTTGTTGAATTCCCGGGATGGCAGAATCCGGTGCCGTATTTGGAAATGGCGGATGTGGTAGTGAGCACGTCAAAACATGAAAGTTATGGTGCGAGCATCATTGAAGCACTCGCCGCCGGAGTGCCGGTTGTGGCTCCTGACATCGGTATAGCGAAAGAAGCGGGAGCGATTATTGCAGAAAGAGACGAACTGTCTTCTGTAGTATGTAATGTATTGAATTCCGGAAAACGCGGAGAACTTCGCATGTCCATTCCAAGCCGAGATGATTGGGCGAAACGTTGGCGGGAAACACTTGTATGAAATTACTCATCACAACACAGGCTGTAGATAAAAACCATTCGAACTTGGCGCTTATGCACCGATGGATAGAAGAATTCGCAAAACATTGCGAGGAAGTTTACGTCATATGCCTTTTTGAAGGGGAACATACTTTGCCGGCAAATGTTCATATCTATTCGTTGGGGAAAGAAAAAGGCATTTCGCGGGTGAAATATATTCTGAATTTTTATAAATATATCTGTCGCCTGCGACGCGTCTGCGATGCCGTATTCGTCCATATGAATCCTGAGTACGCGATACTGGGGGGATTGCTCTGGCGTTTTTGGAACAAGCCCATAGCGCTTTGGTATACGCATAAGAGCGTTAATCTGAAACTTCGTGTCGCGACGTTGCTGGCGAACATTATCTTTTCCGCTTCTCGCGAAAGTTTCCGCCTCAGAACGAACAAGCTTCACGCCACAGGGCATGGAATCGACATCGAGATGTTCGCTCCTCGCGTTACCTCCGCAAAAGATCTGCACATCATAACCTGCGGACGCATTTCCAAGACGAAACGTCTCATGGAAATGTTGGATGTGCTTGATGTGCTTTATATGCGGGGAATACCGTTCCATTTTTCCATAGTTGGCGCTCCTATCTTTGAATACGACAGAAAATATGAAAAAGAAGTGCAGCGGAAAATCGCTCAAAGGCCATATGCAAATTCCGTTCATTTTATGGGCGCGGTGCTGTATCGGGATATGCCTAAAATCCTTGGTAGTGAATCAGTCTTTATAAACCTGAGCGAAACAGGCAGTATTGACCGTACGGTGCTTGAGGCAATGTCCATCGGTCTTATTCCAGTAACTTCGAACGAGGCATTCCGCGAAATACTCGAGCCATATGGTCTGTACGTAAAATGGAATGAACCGAGCATGATAGCGGATGCTCTTGTACACGCCAAAGACGTTAATAGTGCGGAACTCTCACGCTATGTCGCGGAACACCACTCTCTGCAACATCTCATTCCTTTAATGCTAGATGTAATTCTGACAGTATGAATATCGAGGAATTTGAAGACAATCGTTGGCGAACGCTCAAGCAAAAACCGGAGTTTCGACACCATGCCGCCATATCGCTTATTAAAGGCGGTTCGGCGCTTGATGTAGGATGCGGCGACGGATTGTTATTGAGAATGTTGCGGGAACGCGGTATTGAAGGGCAGGGAGTTGATTTGTCGGAAACGTCGGTCAAAATATGCAGAGAGAATGGATTTGACGTGCATCATGGCGACTTTACACAAAAACCATTGCAATTCGGGGATAATTCCATTGACTATGTTGTTGCTCTCGATGTTCTTGAACATTCATATGATCCGGGAACTTTAATAAAAGAAATGGCTCGGGTGGCGCGAGTTTCAGTGATAATCGGAGTACCGAATTTTTCTTCATTACCGGCACGTATACAGATGCTATTCGGGCATGTGCCGGAGAATAATCGTGCAAATAAGGGTCATTTACATTGGTTTAATTACAAGGTTCTGAAACAACTCTGTATATCTGCCGGACTAAATTTCGGGACCATCAAGATGAATACGTTCTTTCCCTTTTCGCTGATTAGTTCAGTCGTTTCTTTTATGCCTAATCTTTTTGCTCTTTCATTTGTAGTAGAATTGCCGAAAACAGGCGTGCATCACACTAAATCATGAATCTTCAAGAAGAAAATTCATATGATAGTATTGCAGTACTTTTATGATAGACAGAACTAAAAACCTGTACGCGCTTCTTAATGGGCGATTTCCGGCCTGGATGAAAATCTTCCGTTTTTTGCTGTCTGGCGGAACTGCGCTTGGGACTGATCTTGCTTTTCTGTATCTTTTTACCGCTGTCTTCGGCATGTGGTATTTGGCTTCCGCCGTACTGGCTTTCATACTTGCTTTCCTCGTAAGTTTTTTTCTTCAGAAATTTTGGGTTTTTGGCGACCATTCGCGAGACGGTATCCATATGCAAATGGGCGTTTATTTTTCCGTCGCTGTCATCAATCTTGTCCTGAATACCTTACTTGTTTATGTGTTTGTAGAAAGCGTTGCTCTGCATTACCTTCTCGCTCAAATAGCCGCGAGCGCGCTCATTTCCATTGAAAGTTTTTTCGTTTACCAAAATGTCATTTTCCGAAAAAAGAATACGATATGAATCCAAAAATTCGTTTGTTTCTTGTCGGACTCCTGGTTTTGTCCGTCGTATTGAAACTGCCGGGACTTTCAACACCCTATCAACAAGACGAATTTAAGACAGCAATTGCAGCGGAAACAAGCCTGTCCGCGGCAAGCACTTTTCTGACCCACCCGCCTCTGACCGCTCTTCTATATAGGGCCGACGCACTCGTTTTCGGGGGCGAAAACATGCGCATCATGCCTCTTCTGTTCGGACTCATATCGGCGGTACTTCTTTTCCTCGTAGTGCGGAAAAGGTTCGATGAACGGACCGCTTTGTGGTCCGTATTTCTTTATTCAATTTCTTTCTACGGGATTTGGGCGTCTCTTATGCTGGATACTGATGGTGCCATATTGCCTGCACTTTTTCTTTCAGCCATATATTGTTATGACCGCGCGAAAGGCGACACAGAAAAGCCAAAACGATGGATTCTCCTTCTGATAGCAGTTCTCATCACAGGCCTGTTGGTAAAACTCTCCTTCATTTTGGTCGCCGGTGTTTTCGTAGTGGATTTTTTGTTTGAGAAACGCAGAGAGCTCACTGCAAAGCGTATCGCATATTTTGGAGCGATAGGATTATTTGCAGTTGCTCTTACTTGGACGGTCTTCTTTCTCGCCAAATTCATTAATCCGGCTTTCAACATCGGGAGCATGGTCTCGCATGCTTTGTACTACATGCATTGGTCAGGAAGAAGTTATCTGCAGGTCGTCATACAAAGCATAAAGGCGATGTTTTATCTGTCGCCCATGCTTCTAGTCCCGCTAATTTTCATTTCAAAGGATGTGATAAAAAAGACGACGCCGTTCCTTTGGTATATCGTATTAGGTTTTGTTTTTTATTTCATTCTGTTTGATTTCTCACATGGCGCTTTGGACAAGTACCTTATGTTCACAATCATTCCGTTATGCGTTATTTCAGGCGCCATTCTATCCGAACTTTTTGCATCATTCTCGTTGCGCGATAAACCATCACGCATTGTAATAGGGGCAGTTCTTGCTATAGCTATTATTGCGCTGTTATTCGCGTCACCAAAGGTTTTGCCGTTATATCCGAAAACAGAGTGGTTCTCGCGAGTTATCCATGGAGACTGGAATATGCTTATGGCGTTTAACGGCGGATCAGGGCCGGTAGGTTTTTACGTATCATTTCTTTTTATCGCATGTTCATTTATTGTTGCAGGTTTAGCTATGCTCGCAGGACGCATGCGGAAGTCTTTCCTCGGCATAGCAGCAGTTGTAATCGTATGTACCGGCATCGCATACAATGCGGTATTTATGGAAGAATTCAGCTTCGGGAGAATATACGGCAACACGACAGAAGCGCTTCATTCCGCTCTTGTTTTTATCGGCAGTTCCGATGACATTAAAAGCGTTAATACCCATAACGACATAGGCGCATACGAACTGAAGCATATTGGCAAATATGCGTCACATTTCACTGCAGCGCCTCAGTTCGAAACGTCGGCGTACGAGGCATTTCCGGCATACAAAGGAGTCTTTCTGGTAGTCGATATTCCTCCCCTTTATGACGGCTTCTATCGCGATTTCTTCAATTCGTGTAAGATTCTCTTTGCATCACAATCAGGGGTTATTACTAGTACTGTCTATTCATCATGCGCTTGGACGAAGGAGTAAAAAAGAATATTGCATTAAAACACACGTTATCCGAACACTCACAAGTGAAGGGTCTTTTTTATCATGCCTACGTTAATTTCATAATTAAGTTTCTGGTTCCTCAGGGAAAGAAGGTTCTTTACGTAGACGAATCTTTCAAAGGTTTCGGTAATACCGGTTCTTACGATTATATTGTAATGTCGGACATACTCGGTTATGCGCATGACGTTGAAGAATTCTTGCGCGCCGCGCATGGCGCTCTCGTCCCGGGCGGAAGGATAGTCATCACACAATACAATTCGTTATGGGAACCTGCTCTGCGTCTTGCATCGGTACTCGGGCTGCGCGCCCCTTCAGTGGAGCAGAACTGGCTTTCTCCTCACGATCTGCGGAATTTCTTGTCTCTGGCCGGCTTTGAAACGATACGTGAAGGCAACAAAATGTTGTTGCCTGTTTACATTCCGCTTCTTTCTGCTTTTTGCAATACGGTACTCGCAAATATCTGGCCATTGTCTAAATTAGGTCTAATTCATTATGTATCGGCGCGTTCCTTGCCCGGCGCCGTTGTAGGTAATCCGTCGCTTTCTGTAATAGTTCCTGCGCGTAATGAAGCGGGAACTATAGAACGCATCGTTAAAGAACTCCCGTCGCTCGGTTCTTTTACAGAGATCATCTTCATCGAGGGACATTCAAAAGACAACACCCTTGAAGAAATGGAACGCGTCGCAAAACATTACGGGAAAGAAAAACGCATTCTACACGCCGTGCAGGACGGCATAGGGAAAGGGGATGCTGTCCGCAAGGGTTTCGGCATGGCTACGGGCGACATTCTCACTATTTATGACGCCGATATGACGGTTCCGCCGGAAGATGTGAAGAAATTCTATCGCGCCATCGTCAGTAATAATGGTGAATTCATAAACGGTTCGCGTCTGGTATATCCGGTGGAAAAAGGCGCAATGCGCATCCTCAACTTCTTCGGCAATAAGTTCTTCAGTTTTGCGTTTACAACCATTTTAGGTCAGCCGCTCAAGGATACGTTATGCGGAACAAAAATGCTTTGGAAAAAAGATTATGAGAGCGTGCAGGAAAATCGAGCTTTCTTCGGCGACTTCGATCCTTTCGGCGACTTTGACCTTCTGTTCGGCGTTTCGAAGTTAAATTTGAAGATCATTGAAGTGCCGATACGCTACAAAGAGCGCGTTTATGGAGAAACGAATATCAGCAGGTGGAGCCATGGCTGGCTTCTTCTAAAAATGACGGTTTTCGCAGCACGTAAACTTAAGTTTTGGTAAGTACGATATACTGATATTCGCTATTTATATGAGACTTCAAAATATTCTCGTTGTGCTCCTTTTTTGTATCGCAGGATTTTTCGCAACCCACCACCTCATCGAAAGTCCGCCGGTATGGATGGACGAAGGAATCTTCACGCAGGCTGCAGCGAATCTTTCACTCCACGGACAAACTGGTTTGCGTGTAGCACCAGATATCATTGAACCGTCTTCAAAACTTATTACCGTCGGATACCCTCTTGTATATCCGCTTGCCGGATGGTTTTCCATTTTTGGGGTGAGTGTGCTTTCCGCGCGTTCTTTAATGGCGGTATTTATTCTTGGATTTCTCCTAGCGAGTTATGTGTTCGTGAGACGTTTGTTCAGCCCTGCTCTCGCTCTTGGCGCGCTCGCTCTTTTGGTGACACTCCCGACGCTCTACGGCAATGGCAAATCAGTTCTTGGCGAAGTGCCAGGGTTACTGTATTTGATTGCTTCATTCGCATGCATAGGCGTTGCGCGCACGCACACGACACGGCGATACTTATGGTTCGTACTCGCCGGATTATTTGCTGGCCTCTGTATTGTTACAAAACCGATTTTCATATTGTTCATTCCGGCTGCTCTTATAGGGCTGTGTATCGCATTTAAACGAAATGAGATGGTCTGGAGTGAAATTGGCGCCGCCATTGGTTCTGGACTGGCGTCTTTTCTTGTGTGGCTCGCTGTTCAATTCCGTGTAAATGATTCGGTTGGAAGCATCCTGTCATTTTATGTAAATCACTATCAAGTAACTGATTGGTCAAACACAATAATCGCAAATCTTCGCAACCTCGTTACTGGCATAGGTCCGCTATACCTGCTGGCAGTTCTCTGCATATGGTTAGTCGCATATGTTATTCGGATGCGCCGACAAGAACGCATATTTATTGAAGAGCATATGGCACTCGCATTCTCAATTTCTACTCTACTTGGCTATCTGACCACTGCCGGATGGTATCGATATCTCTTTGAAGCGCAAGTACTGTCTCTACTTTTCCTTCCGAATGCGTTCATGATTGTAACGAAAGAAATAAGCTGCAGCCGAGCTAAAGAGAAATTCGTAATCGCCATTATCGCTCTATTATCGTTGCTCGGAGCATATCAGGTTATGTTTAGTTCATTTGTTGCAGAGTCCTATGGGCGGCAACAAACGGCGTTCTGGGAAGAATATTTCAGGACAGCATCTTCATCGACTTCTTTTTTCTTTTATGATGTCCCTGAAGTGGCGTTCTTCGCTCAGGGACGGCCGTATTATCAATATCTGAACCCGATGGACGATTTGAATCTGGATGTTCCTGGTTGGGATGCAGGGCACGAGCAAATTGCGGTTCTTGCGCGTGGCGGCGCTGATATTGTGATCCTCCCGTCTGCAATCTACGAAAAAAGAAAGGACAGCATCTTCTCCGCATACAAAATCGATCGAGAGATACATAATTATGACTTCTTGAAGAAAAAATGAAAAAGGAGGCATTTAAACTGTTGAGGACGATGGAACAATCCTGGTGGTATAAAGGAAGGGCGTTAGTGATTCGTTCAATACTTGCGCGCGCGCATGTAGTTACCCCGATAGAATCAGTACTTGATTTTGGTGCTGGGTTTGGAGGCATGTTTGCAGAACTCGCGCGTCTGAGCTCGCATGTAGATGCATTTGAACCTGAGCCAAGCGTTCGCTCTATTGCGGCACAGCATGGATATACTCGTACTTATACGACTGCCGAGGAATCCTTGTCTAAACAATATGGGTTTATAGGCCTCTTTGATGTTATTGAACATATTGAAGACGACGAGGCGTCTCTCCGTTCTCTTCACGAAACGCTTACACATGACGGGCTGCTCGCTATTACCGTTCCTGCGTACCAGTTTCTATGGAGTGAACATGACGTATCGCATCAGCATTTTCGTCGTTATAATAAACGCTCATTGACTAGCCTGCTCAAGGATACGGGTTACGAAATTATCACGATGAGTTATTGGAATACATTTCTCTTTCTCCCGGCAGTTGTGGTTCGTTTCCTAGGACAATCAGGAACTTCTACTCTAAACACTTCAGGTTTCGTGAATACGTTGTTGTTATGTATAGTTGCACTTGAATCGAATGTCCTACGCTTCTGTTCTCTTCCGTTCGGGGTGAGTCTTATTGTAGTCGCGCGAAAAAACAATTTTGAAAAAATCATGCAACGTACTATTACTTTCACTGCGGACGACTTCGGTCTCACTCGAGGCATTACTGATTCAATACTCGATGTAGTCGATAATGGACCGGTACGGCTTGTGAGTATCCAGACAAACGGTGAGGCAGTTGATTATGCGCTCGCTGAATACCAAAAGCGCGCGGATTTTCTCACCATTGCGGTACACATCGACCTCACCGATGGTAAGGCGCTTCTGCCATTTTCGGAGATTCCGCATTTGGTTGATGCACGCGGCATATTTGTCCACTCGCTCGAAGGATTATGGCTCCGATACATGTTCGGTTCACGCCGTGTTCGTGAAGCGCTTCGGTGCGAAGTGCATGCCGAGATGGAAGCACAGTGCGCAATCGTCCGCAGAATTGCCGGGGCACACGGATTCGCTGTGAACGGTCATCGACACGTTCATCTTGTACCGTTCGTTTTTGATGAACTTATGAAAATCGACGGCGTTTCAGCAATACGCACGGTGCGAGAGCCTTTTTTCTTTTGCGGGTTTCCTCCGTTGGTGCATCTCGTCGCAAGGGAAGTATTGCGCCTGCTGTCGCGACGCGCACGAGGTATCGCACATGCACGCGGAATCCTGACGAACGACTGGCTCGTCGGATTTCTCTACTCAGGACACATGACTGAACAAAGGGCACGAACAGGCTTAGCCCACGCAGGCGAGGGATCAATAGAACTGTTATTCCATCCAGGCAGTGCCAAGGAAGGCGAATTTAAGGGGCAGTATGCACAGCGGTCCGGAACAGTCGCTTGGCACTACGCTCTCGAACGCGCCCGCGAGCGCGAAACGCTCAAAAATTTTACTCATGATACTTAATGTATCGTGTAGAGGTTATATGATAGTATAGAAAAACGTTTATATGAAAATACTCATTACCGGCGGAGCCGGGTTTATTGGAAGTCATCTAGCTGAAAAACTATTGAAAGAAGGGCATTCTGTGACTATTCTTGATGATCTATCTACCGGAGATACTAAGAATATCCAGCATTTAATAGACGCTAAGAAGATTTTGTTCAAAAAAGGAGACGTCATGCGACGCGAGGATGTCACACCGCTTGTGAAAAAAGCGGATTTTATATTTCACCTTGCCGCGGCAGTCGGTGTGAAAACTGTCGTGGATAAACCGCTTGAATCAATGATGCGCAATATAGAAGGCACGAAGAATGTCATTGAGGAGGCGGAGAAAAGAGGTGTGCCAATCCTTATAACTTCTTCTTCAGAGGTGTACGGGAACAGCGATGATCTTCCTTTCAGGGAACACTCCGATCGCGTCTATGGTTCGGCGTACAACGAACGGTGGGGCTATGCGCTCTCTAAAGCAGTGGACGAGTTCATGGCGCTCGCGTATTGGAGAGAGAAAAAACTGCCGACCATCACCGTCAGGTTGTTCAACACAACAGGGCCGCGCCAAACACATAAATTCGGGATGGTCATTCCTAATTTTGTTCATCGTGCGATTAGCAATGAACCAATTATCGTACATGGAGACGGCGAACAGGTACGCGCGTTCTCTCACGTTGTAGATGTGGTTTCAGGCATGATCGGCCTGATGAATTCTAAAGCTGCGTATGGCGAGATATTCAATCTCGGATCAATTGAAGCTATCTCTATTAACGATCTCGCAAAAAAGGTCATAAAACACTCAGGAAGTACGTCACCCATTTCATACGTGCCATACCATGAAGCGTATAACGCGACATTTGAGGATATGCGCAAACGTGTGCCGGATATTTCAAAAATACAGAATATGATAGGGTATAAGCCGCAATATACGCTTGACGATACTATTATTTCTATAATAGATCACTATCGATCCATATGATCTCGATCGTTATTCCGTTCTACAACGAAGAAAAGCGCATGCGCGAATACTTTGACCCGTTCTTTAAACGCATACATGAACAACTCGCCGATTTCGAGCTGATTGCGGTTGACGACGGAAGCGCAGACACCACGGTCGTCATGTTACTCGAGCGCGCTGCAAAATATCCCCAAATTAAAGTCGCCGGATACCCTGTCAATCAGGGACGCGGTGCTGCGGTAAGAGACGGGGTGATGCAGGCACGGGGAGATTTTGTTTGGGAGACGGATGCCGACGGTTCATATGATGTATCGCAATGCGTCGCGTTTCAAAAATATCTTGAGGCACATCCTGAGTGCGATGTGGTTATCGCAACGCGCGAACACAAATATTCACATGCTGTCGTGAACCAGCCTCCTCTACGGATCTTGGCCGGGAAAGTATTCCACTCACTCTTTCGTTTGTGTACAGGCGGTTCATTTTCAGATGTCATGGCCGGTTGCAAGATGTACCGCAAAGATGCCGCGATGGATATTTTCAGACATCAATATGACAATAGATATTTAGGTGCCGCAGAGACGGTGTATTCGGCAACGAAGCTCGGCTACACAGTGCACGAGGTTCCGGTCACATGGACAGATGTGTCCGGCGCGCATATCAAATTCATTACGGATACCGTACGTACTCTGAAGGGCCTTACAGGTATCGGCATACGGACACTGCAAGGAAAATATTCCCCATAACCATGTCACGCGTGCAGACTCCCTACGGAGTATTTTTCATTGACTCAGAACGAGATAAAAAAATGGCAAATGCTTTACTGCGGGGTGAATACCCAAATGAAAGATTGCTAGAAATAGCGGGCGCATTTGTAAATGAAAAAAGTGTTGTCGTTGATATCGGCGCGCACATTGGCTCTTTTACCATACCGATTGCAAAGGTCGCGGGGAAGGTCATTGCGTTTGAACCATCTCACGAGACCTTTGCCCTTTTGTCGCGCAATGCTGAAGAAAATAATGTTCAGATTCAGCTGGTTAATTCAGCGCTCGGAAGCAGGGAGGGAACGGGCACAATGTTCGTACGCAACGAATTAAACGCTGGTGCGAATACTCTCGTAACGGGCGACGATATTCCTGTGGCAATGCTCGATAAAGAAGTAACCCATGCCGATTTCATCAAGATAGACGTTGAAGGCATGGAACTTGAAGTACTACACGGCGGAGCATTGCTTATCAAGCGCGCGCGCCCAGCAGTGTTTTTTGAAGTCAATTTATCGCAATTGCGTGCCCACAAGGCATCTCCGCGTGCTATTGAACAATTCTTCAAACAACTGGGATATAAGATTTATTTTCCGTTTAAACAAGAAAACCTTAAGCTTGCACGAGTGCGAAATACGACTCTTTTAACCGCACTCATAGCACCGCGCGCATGGCTCTTCTTTAGTGAAAGTGCACCGTTTGACCTTCTGGCCGTGCCAATAGAACGCGATCTTCCTTTCCGCTCGGCAAGCTTTATGTCAGTAATTCGATACGCAATTGGCAACAATATAGCCGTTAAAGGAAAACGAATTGTTAAATTTCTTAAGAATCTTTTGCCGACTCGGTAAGGTTATACTTGTGGTATCGCATGAAATTAATTTACATTTCCCACTGGCGTTTCCCGTCCGAGAAGACGATGACGCCGCTCATCCTAAAGACATGCGCGCACTTCGCTCGGCTCGGGTGGGAAGTCGAGTTATGGATTCCGCGTCGCAGTAACGACTACAAAGCTAAAGAAGACGTGTTTGAACTCTATAAAATTTCTCCGCGATTTGTTATACGTCGGATCGCATGCATCGATACTATGAATTTTCTCGGCACTTTTGGATTTCTGCTTATGGTAGCGACATTCAATCTTTCCGCTTTTCTGAAGTTGCGCAATGAACAAACAGCTGTCTTATATGCGCACGATATTCGCGATGTCATACTTCCTTCGCTTCGCAGATTGTCGGTCTTTGTTGAGATACATGATTTCTATGTAAGTTCATTTGATTTTATCAATCGGAGCGTATTTGCCAGAATTACCGGTCTCATCGTCACCAATGCTCTAAAAATTTCCCGCATTGCCGAGCGATACAAGTTCCCAATAGACCGTATGCTCCGCCAACCAAATGCGGTTGAGGCGAAAGATTTTGATATTTCCACTTCACAAGAGGACGCACGCGCCCAACTAGGTTTGCCGCATGAGGGGGAAATTGCACTTTATACAGGACACTTATTCGGGTGGAAAGGCGTGCATACGCTCGCGGATGCCGCCGCATTTTTACCGGCTAACGTATCGATACTTTTTGTCGGCGGTACGACCGAAGATCGCAGTGCTTTGCAGACATATATCAGCGAGCACAATCTTCCTCGCATCAGTTTTGTTCCGCATCAAACGCCGGATAAGATACCTTTGTATCAGAAAGCCGCTGATGTATTGGTGTTGCCGAATACGGCAAAAGAAGAGGCTTCGCGCATAGAAACTTCGCCGGTCAAACTTTTTGAATATCTTGCGTCCGGTAAACCCATTGTCGCATCCGACATTCCGTCTATCCGCGACATTGTTTCGGACAAAGAAGTATTTTTTGCCAAACCGGATGACGGAAAAAACTTCGCACTCACGATTACAGAAGCATTAAAAGGGGATCAGAAAAGATCAGAAGCCGCGCGCGCCTTCGCATGGGATCATAGCTGGGAGTCGCGAGCCGAACATATAGATGCTTTTATGAAGAAGCGTATTGAAATCACTCCATGCAAATAAAAAAGGCACTTACATTCCGCGCTTCATCCATCGGCGATTGTCTGATGGGGAAATATCTTCTGGAAAATATTCACGATGCGTTTCCTGATGCACGTTGCGGCATCGTCGTCGCAAGCCGAGGCGCTATGATACGCGATTTGCTTGCAGCCTATCCGTGGATTGAAATTGTTGAAGTGAACATACGGCAGCCTCTTTCGTTCATACGCTTGATGCGACGATTTTGGCACAGCGATGCAGTAACGACACAATATTCGGGGAATAGTTTCAGTTTGCCCAGTAAGTTCGCTGCACGCTTGCTGGCTCGTCGCGGTGCACTGGTCGGGTTCGTCGACAAATCCCCGTGGAATCGCTTTTTGTATGATCGGCTGCTACCACTTGCCGCCAACCGTTCGCGTTCACCGAGACTTTTGGAACACGACGTACTTGCGGCTTTGGGCATTCAGATAGCATTTGAATATCCGACACTTGCTCGTACTCTGCGCCCAGAGGTGCTTAGACGATTACAGCTTGAGACCAGACAATATATACTCGTACACCTCTTTTCTGGCAGCGACAAACGAGGATTTTCGCCCGAGAGACGTCGTGTTTTGATTAACACTTTGGCACAGAGTCTTTCAACCGAAACAGAAATAATACTTACCGGTACATCGTCTGAAACAGAAGCAGCTTTGTATGCTGCAAAAGGAACGCGAGCGAAGGTAGCGACTGAAAAAACAACACTACAGGAAATGATGTGTCTTATAGAGCAGAGTGGCGGTGTCGTGGCTGTCGATACCGGTATTGCTCATATAGCCGCTCAATTGAGCGCGCCGCTCGCAGTGCTCTCAACTTGTCTTGGTCTTGTGTGGTGGCTACCAGAGCAATACGGACCGCGTACGCCGCACATTTTTTCAATTCGCGCACACAGACCGGATGAACATGTATTTGATGACTTCCCATCGTGCATAAATGACATCGACATGGCAGAAGTGGCGCGCGCCGCCGCACTTTTGAAAAGATAATAAAAACTTATTTTTTGGGTTTTATCGTCACGCTTGGCGGAATGCCTTTCATGACACTATTCGACGGAACGTCTTCGGCGCAAAATGCAAGAGCGCCGATATCCACGTTGTCGCCGATATGAATGGGACCGATAAGTTTAGCTCCGGTATAAACAATCACATTATCGCCAAGCTCAGGCATCCCGCTGTTTTTTTCTTTCGCGCGTCTGACTCCGAGAGTGACACCGTTGTAAATAATTGCATTTTTGCCGATTTTGGATGCACTTCCGATAGTTACATCAACCGGATGAGGAAGGAAAAGACCTGGACCGATTTTGGCATACTCGGATATGTCATTGGCGAAGCGATACTGTCGCCATACTTTTATGCGAAAATGTCCCCGCCAGCCGCGACTGACGAACAACTGATTGATGCGTAGCCACACCACGCAGGCAAAGAATGGCCGTATACGCATCCATTTATAGGTTTGCCGCAAACGTTTCAACAGCGGTGCGTGCCTCTCCACGTGACAGGCGGCAGCGGCGGCATCAGCGCACACCATGTCCCAAAAGGGATAATCATGCCCGTCATTTTTCATACAATAAAATATGCCATACGGCTAAAGATATAGTTTCGCTATTGTAGCGTACTATCTTGCAGGATGAAACGAGTCGGTGGATACTGTTTAAACATGACAAAATACTCCAGCAAGTCAGCACACGTAGCGCGTGCCTTTTACATGATGTTGAGGCTTGCGTATCTTGGCGATGGACTATCGGCGAAATTCTCACTGTTTTGGTTTTTGTTTATCTCGCGACTATCACACTCTGCAAAGAGTGTCTCTAAAACATTTTCGATACGAGTATGCGGAGCTCCGTTGCAAGTGTCGGTGCGTAATAACTTTGCCGATCCATATGTGCTCTACGAAGCTTTTGTAAGCCGTGATTATGATCGAGGACTTCCTCCCGCATCGCCGAATGTCATTTTTGATGTGGGAGCGAATGTTGGTTACATCACTCTTTATCTAAAAACGAAATATCCGGATGCAAGAATATTTTGTTTCGAACCTGACCCCGACACATTTGCCCAATTGACCATCAATACCAAGCGCTATGCTGATGTCGTTTGTTTGCCGTGGGCGCTTGGCGCGCGAAACGGGAAGCGTACATTTTACCGCAGTAAGACATTTCATATGCGCAATTCACTTATTAACAACGCAAATAATGAGAAGATCGACGTTGATGGAAAGACATTTGATGAAGCGTTAGAATATACAGATACAAAGCACGTAGATTTACTCAAGATTGATATTGAAGGTGGAGAAATGGAGCTCTTTGAAGCATATTTTCCTTTCGAAAAGGTTAGTCATATAGTGGGAGAAATGCATCCTTATTTGTGGCCGGCGGAATCCTATGAATGTTTACTTATACTTTTGCGCCGCCACTTTACTCTTTCTCTATGCCAGGATGGTAAAAAAATATTTTTTGCCGGTCAGTCTAAAGAAAAGGACGTTACAGTGAACGTATAAGATTTTTTTCACACAAGAGCTTAGCGGCCCCCGAGACAATTTCAAAAGAAATCTTTGCACGAGCGGCAATATCCTGTAGAGAATACGTGCCATCTGAAAGATTGAGTACCCATACCAAAGCCTGCTTGAGCTGTTCGGAATTAATGACCCCGTCAGTTATGTCGTAAAGTCCACGTTTACCAAGTTGTGGTTCGCCAAAACCAACTGTATTGAGAAAGGTGGTTGAGCGTTCGTATTCCAGGGTTGCAATAATTGCTCGATAAAGTTCCATAGTTTCTATAATCTGCGGACCAGTCACCAAATTTAGGTCGTCTCCGGAAGTATGGTACTGCGGATAACATTGATAAGGAGTGCGCATAAGAGAGCCTACTGGAAGATTTAGAGACGGGGAACAATACTGCCGTTCGTCGCTGCCAAAAGGGTAGAAGTCGACTATTGAGTGAGGTTTCCCGGAAGCGGCAAGCACTTTAATTGCGGCTCTATCTATTGGATTATTACCGTTACGTGTTTTTTTGTAAGTGAATGGCCCCGGGTCGCCGACACAGGTTACTATTAATCCATGCTTGATTCGAGAGAGTGTTAGCTGGTTTTGCGAAAGCCACGTGATAGAGCCAATGGTTTCCGGCAAGAACAGAAGCCGATAAGAATATCGTAAGCCTTTTTGGTCGCGTAAATATTTTCCTAATTGTGATAGAAGTATAGGACCACTGAGATTGTCGTTAGCAAGCGAAGGATGGCACACATAAGTGGATAGCAATATTTCATCTGTGCACTGTCCTGGTATATACAGCTCGCCATAGACTAGTAAACCGTCAGCAAGAGTTGAGTCAATACATACTTCGTATACGCCATCTCTTAATGATGTATATAAGCGGTGAGTCATACAAAATCCCCACGCCTGCTTGTAGTAGCTTGTTCGATAGGGGATTAGATCAGGTTGTTCCGGTAGCGTATAAAGATGGGGACGCAACTCCTCAAGACTCATTTTTGAGTGTGTCGGTATCGAATAACCCATGACATGCAGATTTGATTTTTTGAAGTCAACTATTTTTTCGCCCTTATCATTTTTAATATACGCATCGCGTATATTCCACTCTTTGGGTACGACCCAATCAAAAACTTTAGTACCAGAAGGAACTTCGTGTAATACGATGGGAACTTCCTCATTTAAAATATTCAATGTTTTTCGCACTCCTGCGCCAGTGAGACTTCTGCATAAAGGGAAAAGCCGTTCTAACAATGAGGTGATCTTCTTATCTGTAATGTTAGTCATTGTGTTTAAAGTGGTGATATTTTCTTTCCAGGCAGCGTTATAGAAATTCCAGTGTCAAAATTGGCTGAGGTACCGCAGAGCTGCGCGACCAGTTTAGCAACGTCCTCTCGCGAGGTCATTCCTGCACCGCTTTTTTGTGCAAGCAATGAAATGACATTCTCAGGTATTCCATGGTTCAGACCGCCGGACATAAAACCTGGAGCGACTGCATATACTCGAATGCCAAGACTTTTTACTTCAGTTGCAAAAACACGTAAAAATCCGCGCAAAGCGTATTTTGCGATAATGTAGCCGCCCAGAGGAGAAAATGAGGTGCCCTGTTCTATCAGCGTCGTGGTGATGCCGACAAAACAACCGCCCGTCTGCATATGAGGAAGAATAGCCTTTGCAAGAAGCCATGCCCCGCGTACTGTCGTTTTTAAATGCGAATCAATGTCATCCACACCAACGCGCATCATCATCTTGTTTTTCTGATCAATCGGAGCGGAAGCGGCGTGAATACAAGCGTGTATAGTACCGTATTTTTCTATCACGTTTGTTATGACCGTGCGGACAGAATGTTCGTCGCCGATATCACATGTATAACCTTCCGGCATAGCGACGTTGCGGGCAAGGATGGCGACTTCCCAACCAAGTTTTTTTAATTCAGCGGCAATGGCACTCCCAACATATCCAGTACCTCCTGTAAGCACAGCCACTTTTTTATGTTCTGTAGACATATATGTTAAGCAAGCACTTGAACGTGCACTTTCCCAGTAGTGACTAGTTCCTGTTCTCGTGTAATAGACACTTTTATTTCTATAATTTTCGTTGCCATGCTTTTAGTTGTTAGTGTACCCCGCACAATTACTGTGTCATCTATGAATGCTGGTTTCTTGAACTCCAGCTCAACTTTCAAAAGGAGCGCATACCGCCCAGGAAGTTTCATTCCGACCAACTGCGAAACTAATGATCCAAGGAACATCCCGTGCACCACTCGTTTGCCAAATAGGGCGCTAGCTGCGAATGCCTCATCAACATGGAGCGGATTATAATCGCCACTTAATTCCGCAAAAGCGTTTACGTCATTAGAAGTAATACGGCGTTCCATTGACGCTGTTTCCCCGACCTCCAACGATGAGAATGTACGAGTAACGACTGCGTTAGTTTCGTTCATACAGGGGCTCCTTTTGCGATAAGGAATTGGCGCAATTCTCCCAAGGAACTAGCTGTGAGCACCTCGTCCATAGTGAAAGATACTCCATAAACTTCTTCGAGTTTTGTGATGAATAACAGATAATTCATAGAATCCCATTCCGGCACATCTTTGGGCGTCAGAGAATCCGCCATTTCCTCTGGAGTCAGATTGAAGTGTTGGGCGGATATTTCTTGAAAGCTTTTCATATAAATTTTACCCACGAAGGAAGGCTCACTCTTTGCGGGTCTAATGCATTTCCCTTGAAAAATGTTTCTACAAATTCGGCCGCCGGCTTGTTCTTTTCTGTAGGGATAAAATCGATGCACAATTTCGATACTCCAGCGGATATCGCCTCTCGCGCTACGGCATAGAGGAATGCTTGTTCCAAGCCTCGTCCGAGCACTCTACAGCTCATGAGAAGTGATTCAATGACCCATTTGCATGTTTCTTTACGTATCAAAGCGAACGCTGTGATGCCGTAATCACCAAAAGCATCAGTAATCCTTCCATATAACACAATATGATTATCATCTTCGAGATATGATTTCAGCTGGTCGACTGTTAGTGGTATTTTGTGCGTATTAAATTGGTTTGTCTTTTCTGAAAGTTGTGAGAGGCGCTCAAGAGCTGAAGGGTCGTCTTTATAAACCTGCATGGTTAGTTTAAGACTCTGCAGAAATGCATCACGATCCGGGAATGTCTGCTCATGAGCGCGCCGCAGACGCTCTGTGACATATAAATTGCCGCGCATTTTATCTTCATCGGTTATAGCACCGGGTTCAAAATAGGGGAGAGCGAGCAAGAATTGTGCATATTGTGCGGGATTAACAGGAAGCTCGGGAGTCTCGACTTCCGGTAAAAATTGTCGCATAGCTGAACGGTTCGTTGGGTTGTCATCCAAAAATATCATGGAATCAAGTCCGATATTGAGTTCTTGTGCGAGGCTCCGCATATTATCTACCTTGTCTTCCCAATTGACGCGCATCGCTGCAAAATGATTCATTCTCAAAATCATGTTCGGATGCGATTGCAATACCTCAAACGCATCTGTCGGATTGTTGGCACTATTGATAGCAAGAATAATTCCTCGATGATATAGGTCTAAAAGCGCTTGTTGAAAGGCGATAAAATATGACCCTGGCGCGTGAAGAGACAGTGCGATACCAGCCATTCCTTCTTCTCCTATCACCCCTCCCCAGAGCGTGTTGTCAAGGTCAAGGACAATACATTTCTTTTTCATATCTTTATAGCGACGGCAAATGCCAATGTCTTCTCATGAGTCACCGAAATTAAATACGATCTGGCGCGTTTGCCTTTAATCCAAACTTCCGGTTGTCCAGATTCTAAATGTTTTATTTCGAACTTCGATAAAATTATACTTGCTCCTGACGCTTTGCAGAGTGCCTCTTTAGCGGCAAAAATACCTGCAAAATGGATTGCGGAGTCTTTATAAGAAAGGCAATAAGAACGTTCCTCATCGGTAAAGGTGGTCATAAAGAACCTGTCTTTCCTTTGTTTCAGGGCTGTTTTAAATCGGGACACTTCTGCTACATCGACCCCAAGACCAGATATTTGCATATCTGTATCCTACTGCAAAGCCATAGCGGATTCAACGAACATTTTCTGCCGGTTGTTCTTCAATCAAGAAATAAGGGTTTTCTCGAAGCTTGACCAACCCCTCTTTCATGAGTTCTCGTGCACGTACTGCTGATATGGAACCATGGCCGACTTTTACTTCGTTCATAAGCCCCTTATCACGCAGGTGTTTCTCAAGCCGTTTAAGGTTCAATGTAACGCTGCCATCCAGAGGACGTACAAAGTAACGATAGTTTTCCTCGCGGGAGATGCCGTTGTCAATAATCGTTCCGCGAAAGTCTTTAAAAAAACGGTAAGGGACACTAGCTGCCTGCTCTAAATGATGTGAAAAAGTACAAGACGCAAAGGATGCTCCGAAGAACAATATTTTTGCATCGAGCTTCTCAAGTACGTCAAAGACACTCCCGACTCCGAATGAATCATTATTTACATGGCATAAATCCTCCGTGGCGGGACCGCGCGCCGCCACTGAAAAGATAGGATGTACATTTCGTACTACACCAGGATATGTACGAAAAAATTCAGTCAATGAGCCCACTGTGGATTTTGAATGCTGGCAATCGAATATTTCTCCCTTGGCAAAACTATATGTAAATGTCGGCATCACAAGTGTTCCGGTTTCTCCGATACTTTGCAGCAATATTTCTATAAGGACAGTTTCAAGTGTCGTGCCATCAGCAGAGGCCAATTTACCAAAGGCGGCTATGTCAGAATGGACGAAAATAACATCCCCGTCGGAAACCCCAACGGCGCTCAGCGCGTTAGAGAAGTCATACGGGAATAGATCTTTATGGTCGGTTCTGTACAGCGCTTGCATAATGTCGATAGTAGCATTTCATCCTCGCAAAATATAAGTTATTCTCATACCTAAATACTTATGGAAAAAAGATCAATACTCGTGCTCTTTAGCCCAAATTACGTTGAAGCCGGGATAGCCGCTTATAAAAGTGCGGCGCCGGAATTGCCGTTGCATATAGTAGCGTACGGCGAGGAAGTAGAATACATATTGTCAAATAAAAAGATTCCGTTTGAATCCGGACAAGCATATCGAATAAAAGACAAATCCAGCATTGTGAAATACGCCGAGCAATACGTGCAAGAATTGCTCACGTCAACTGCATGGAACTTTTTCACTTATCGTGGCATACCTTTGCAGAAAATTTTTGCGTTGCCGCTACAGACATTTCTTTCCCAATTTCTATATAGCTATGAGATACTTACGATGGTATTTAATGCCCACCCAGACTGTACTTTCTATATTCCTGCGCCCGTGTTACCGCGGGAAAATCTTTCTTTAGGAGAATTCGAACTTTTATGTTTCGCGAGGTCTGCTGAACTTTTGTGCAAGGAAAGAAATCTCGTTTTCCATCCAATACCGGTTCCTATACCGCAGATGCACTACAGACCGCCGTCATTGGGTATACGAGCAGCCGCCAATCTTTTCTTTTGCATCTCATCCGCGATAATGCGCTTATTCGCACCACGTTCCATCAGAATTTTGGCGAGCGACTATTGGAGAAACATAAGCCAATTACTTCCTGCGCTCCCCGATGCTGAAATTGTATTTCTAGACCGCTCAGAAGCTAGCAATGCGGGCATTTGGAATATATGGAAATATCGCATGCAATTCAGTCACCCTAAACAATATATACGGAAATTTGAAAGAAATAAGGCGTGTCAGGGATCATTTCGACTGAATGAAGAGTGGTGGAAAGTGCGTTCGGTCATCATGCCTTTGGTGTGGCAAGGACATGACTGCACTGAAGTAATGAAAGAGACTCTAGATAATTTTTTCACACGCAATGTTACTGAGGCTCTGGAGTTAATCGAAGCAAGCCACTCTATGCTAAAACGCGTAAAACCGGATGTTCTGCTTTTGCGCACGACCGTAGGCCGGCAGATACACTTTCCAATCCTTGCATTAGTTGCCGCATCGCTGAAAGTCCCGGCGCTTGAATTGCAGCATGGTATAGAACACATGGGGCGCGG
>Ga0247841_10002717_pt1 | contig 34519 bp, 27 predicted proteins | sample LaCruzMarch2015__2_FD_192410 | JGI IMG/M metagenome (GOLD analysis project Ga0247841, IMG submission 192410) | Freshwater microbial communities from meromictic Lake La Cruz, Castile-La Mancha, Spain - LaCruzMarch2015_18m | ecosystem: Environmental > Aquatic > Freshwater > Lake | place: Spain...
AACATAGGGAATAATCAGGCCATATATAATAACAAGCATATGGCTATATGTTAGTGATAAGCCCCATAGAGCGAGGAATAAAAACGGCGCATATCGAAGAGCATCCCTGAATTTATTAGCCCGTACGATTGCTATACTGGATAACATGACGAGCAGCATTAAGGGGACTGCAATTATTTGGCGTTCGAATCCTTGATATATAACGTTATATACCATTGAACTTAGACCAAAGAGTAATATAACGACATTCGCTGCAAAGCTGTTATATCCAAAAACCTCTTTGGCAAGGATATAGGTCATAAACAAAGAAATAATAAAAAATATAAATATACTGATCATCTGAACCTGATAGGGATCCAATTTTGCCACGGAACAGAAAAAAGCAGTATTTATATATGCGCCAAAGTCGTAATTGATTACATCTGGATTTAAATGATTTATAAGATGAAAATCACCTTTTGGCAATGTTTGTATGATTTTTGAGCCCAATGTGTAAAACGCAATATCAGCATTGCCAAGAGACATACTGGTCAACTCCGCCTGACGCAGGGCAGGAAAGGCAGCGATTACGAAAATGATTGCAGCGATCGCCAGGGGTATGATTAATTCACGGCTAAACAATTCGGTCACGAACTTTTGCTTCCAAATCTTAATAATGGCGCCAATCAATAAGAGCAGGGCTAATAATAGGATCCAGTAATAATAGTCATTGGTCCCTTTGAAGTTAAGCAAGTAAAAATACCAGCCCAACAAGGTAAGTAGGCAGCACCCAATCAGGGGAGATAAAAAGACAGAATATTTACGCCATTCCTTCGGGCAACAAAGAATGGTTAAGCCGAGGCCCAGGAATGCAAACACCACATAGAAAAGTACGGAATACAGGATTAGAGAAAAATTCAATGCGAACATAAGATATTATTACCAGCTACTGGCAATTTTACCATTTTCAGGAATTTCGGCGTATAAATTCAGCATCATCATCAAATCTAAGAAAGGCGTGGGACAACTTCCCATGTCTGCCGTAACGAATCTATGGCTGGCAGCACATTAAAGCTTTTTACATCAAACTGTAAATATTATCTTGTTTCTGTCGGCTTTGTCGTCCCGTGATTTCCGATTGTTTCTGTAGCCTTTCAAACGCGGTAGCCTTTACATGAAATTCATATCCGTTGTAATATAGGCTCATTTAATTTATAATCCACGTTGAATAGGATTAGATATATATTCCTTGAAATTGAATATACATTATTTCTAATGAACGAACAGATAACTGTCGAAAAAATTAGGGCCAGGATCTGTGAAAGCCTGGGCACCGAGCCAGGTCTGTCTTCAATTCAAGCGAAGGCGCCATCGCTTGACCTGGCCGGTCCATCTACCGGGTCGGCTGCGCAGGAAGGCCGGCGCATAGCATTTAAAGGGAGACTGGACAGTTTTCTGTGGAAATACGGCATGAAATATGCCAAGGTTATTAATCGTATACCCGTATTGAAGGGAATTGCAAAAAAGCAGTATTATAGATTGTCCTTTGATTACTATGCCAGGCCGTTAAAGTCGCAAACCGACCGGCAGCCGGCACAGGATCTGGTAGATATGCCATGGAGTTATAACAGGTTTCGCAAGCAAGCCAGTGAAGAGGGCTTAAAGGGAAAGATCAAGCTCTCTATTTTCACGTGCCTGGGATTCGTTGCATCCTGGCAGGAGCAGATCAATGAGGCGTTATTCAGGGCGATAGATGCTAGGCAGGCCGCCAGCGAAGCAAAGCTGATCGCGCTTTTCAAGCAAGCCATGGCGGAAGAGAAAGAGGCAAGCAGCGCCAGACTGGCAAAATTAACAGTTGCGTATAACAGTGTGGTGGAAACAATCAATACGAAACTGGAAAAATCGCTTGCCGAACAGCAGTCCCAGAGCGATACGAAGCTAAGGCAGTTGGAGACCGCTGTAAACAAATCCGTCGGCTCAATCGGTGAGCGACTCGAAAAATCGCTTGCCGAACAGCAGTCCCAGAGCGACACTAGGCTAAGGCAGTTGGAGACCGCTGTAAACAAATCCGTCGGCTCAGTCGGCGAGATACTCGATCAACTAACCAGTATCAGCTCAGACATACCTGACGTTCTTGTAACGAAGGGACAAATAGACAACGATTCCTATCTCGCAATGGCTTTAGATAACAGTAGCTCTTCCCTTGCGGAATTGAAGAGTAAAAATAAGGACGAAGACGTATTTTACTATCTCCTGGAAAATGTGTTCCGCGGCGACGTGGATAATATAAAATCCCGCCAATCCATTTATCTTCCTTACGTGGTCGAAGCACAGGCTAAGTCGAAAGGAAAATACTTCCTCGACCTGGGCTGCGGGAGGGGCGAATTTCTTTCCCTATTGAATGAGAAGGATATAGCTGCCAGAGGAGTTGATTCCAACGGGTTGATGAAGGAGATACTCGAGCAACAGGGGCTGGAGTTCATTCAATCCGATGCCCTGGAATATCTGAAGGGGCTGAAGAATAATTTTCTCACAGGGCTTTCCATGTTTCAGGTCATCGAGCACCTCGATTATAAATATGTCAGTACACTCCTGGAGGTTGCTTATCACAAGGTAGCCAAATCTGGCATAGTCATCCTTGAAAGCGTTAATCCGTATTGTTTTATGGCTAAAGGTGGCTACCATCTGGACCCGACACACATTACATTGTTTTCACCTGATATGATCAAATTCACGCTTGAATGGCATGGCTTTAGTAATATCAAAATAGTCTACTCATCCCCTGTCTCCACAGGATTGCGCCAAAGGGAACCTATTATGAACTACCAGACTTATGCGGTCATCGGAGAAAAAGCATAGGGTTATAAATAACGTGCACAAATTACTCATAGTCGGCTCCGGAGGTCACGCGAAAGTCATCATCGATATGCTCAAGGAAGCCGGCGAGTTCGAACTGATAGGATGCGTTAGCAAAGAGCCACTTCAACAGGAAATATTGGGATTCCCCATCCTGGGAGATGATTCAGTGCTCCCGCAGTTGCATACCAGGGGCATAAACCACGTTTTCATTGCTATTGGTGATAATGCCAGGCGAGCTGAAATCATGAGATCCGTCACAAAAATGGGATTTGAAATAGTCAACGCCATAAGCAAGTACTCACATATATCGACATCAGTCCGTTTAGGCCGTGGCATCGCGATCATGCCGGGTGTGGTAATCAATGTAGATTCTGTAATTGAGGATAATGCAGTCATTAATACCGGGGCAACGGTGGACCATGACTGTCTGGTCGGCGCGCACAGTCATATCGGGCCGGGCTGCAATATTGCAGGAAATGTCAGTATTGGCCAGGGTTCATTTTTAGGAGTCGGCTGCAATGTTATACCCAAAATCAACATAGGGGAGTGGACGGTAATAGGCGCGGGCGCCGTCGTGATAAACGACCTGCCCGGATATGCCAAGGCTAGCGGTGTGCCGGCTAAAATACAGGATATCGGTGGAAAATGATCAAGCATATTCCTGTGGCCAGCCCGGCCTTTACTGGAAACGAGAAAAAATATGTCATGGATTGCCTCGAATCGGGCTGGATATCTTCTGTCGGCAAATATGTTAAACAATTTGAGCAGGAGTTTGCATCCTTCTGTTCAACCAAACATGCCATGTCATGCAGCAATGGTACAGTTGCCCTGCACCTTGCCCTGTTAGCTCTTGGCGTCAAGCCGGGTGATGAGGTTATCGTACCCACCCTGACTTATATCGCCACTGCCAATGCTGTAACTTACTGTGGGGCGAAGCCTATTTTTATCGATAGTGAGCCGCAAACGTGGAATATTGATCCAACATTAATCGAGCAGAGCATTACTGCCAGGACAAAAGGGATAGTAGTTGTCCATCTTTACGGCCATCCCGCCGACATGAATCCAATCTTATCTATAGCTAAAAAACATGACCTATTCGTAATTGAAGATGCGGCGGAAGCGCACGGCGCTCTCTATAACAATAAAATAGTCGGATCGCTGGGAGATATTGGCACATTCAGTTTCTTTGGTAATAAGATCATCACCACCGGGGAAGGGGGAATGGTCGTCACCAATAACGATGTACTGGAAGAAAGAGTACGCCTGCTTAAAGGTCAGGGTGTGGATCCGCAGCGTCGATATTGGTTCCCCATGATCGGATATAACTACCGCATGACAAATATCCAGGCGGCCATCGGTCTGGCCCAACTGGAAAATTTCCACTGGCACTTGAAGAAGCGAAGGGAAGTAGCCGGCCTGTATTATAAGTATTTAGGCGGCCTTGAAGATCTAATTGAGCTTCCTGTGGAAAAAGAATGGGCCAGACATTCTTTCTGGATGTTCTCCATTTTAATTAAGAAGAACTTGAAAATATCCCGTGATGAGCTTATGCAGCATCTGGAAAAAGATGGCATTGAAACCAGGCCTGTTTTTTATCCGATGCATATCATGCCGCCCTATTTCAATCCCGATGCTGAGCTGCCTGTGGCAACCGACGTAGCCGCAAGGGGGATCAACCTTCCCACTCACCCCTTGTTGAATGTGGAAGATATCGCATATATTGCAAACTGTCTGAAAAGGCATTGTGGGCGGACGAAATCTGGATGAAGATTCTCATAGTTAGTACCATCGTACCCTTTATCAAAGGCGGGGGCACGTTCATTGTCGACTGGCTTGATCAAATTCTGAAGAAATATGGCCATGAGAGTGAAGTCATAAAAATACCCTTCCACTCATACGCGCCTGAGATGGTTGAGCAGATGCTGGCCCTGAGGCTGTTAGACGTTAAAGATTATGCTGATTTGCTCATTGCCGTGAGATATCCCAGTTATGTCATCGACCACCCCAATAAAGTGCTCTGGCTATTGCATCAGTTCAGGCAGATATACGACTTGTGGGGTACCCCTCATGGGGATATTCCCTGTACGCCGGAAAATCAACAGGTCAGGGAAACAATCATTCAATCAGACAACCTCTACCTGCGGCAGGCTAAAAAGATATATACCATCTCCAAGGTTGTATCCGGCAGGCTCAAAAGATACAACGACATCGATTCAGAGGTTTTATATCCACCTCTTATGGATGCCCAGAAATACCGCTGTCAAGAAGCAGGCGACTATTTATTTTACCCAAGCAGAATAACTACGCCCAAGCGGCAATACCTGGCCATCGAGAGCATGAAATATACCAGGTCTAAGGCAAAGCTGATCATAGCTGGATCTCCTGATACCCCTGAGCAACTTGACCATATTAATTCCATCGTTGAAAAAAACCACCTTCAAAATAAAGTGAAGATAATCGGCAATTGGATCTCCCAGGACGAAAAGATCGATCTATTCGCCAATGCCCTGGGATGCCTGTTTATCCCATATGAAGAAGACTATGGATATGTTACCCTGGAGGCATATTATTCAAGGAAGCCGGTTATAACCTGCAGCGACTCAGGTGGGGTAGTGGAATTGGTGGAGGACGGCGTTACCGGCAAGATTGTACCACCTGAGCCCAAAGCGATTGCCGAGGCAATCGATAGCCTTTTTTTTAACAGGGCTCAGGCGGCCAAATTAGGGCAGGCCGGCTATCAGAAACTTTCATCCATGAATATATCCTGGGACCGTGTGGTGGAGAAGATAACAGGATGAAGATAGCAATTGTTAATGTTTGCATACCCTTCATCTACGGAGGCGCCGAGTTTCTGGCCGATAGTTTAAAAAACAAACTGATTGAATATGGTCACCAGGCAATAATCGTTAAGATACCGTTTAAATGGTATCCGCCTCAAAGGATAATTGAACATATGCTTGCCTGCCGGCTGTTGCGCTGTGAAAATGTTGACCGTGTAATAGCCTTAAAGTTCCCGGCCTATTATATAAAGCATCCTGATAAAATATTATGGCTATTGCATCAGCACAGGCAGGCCTATGACCTTTGGGGTACCCCCTACCAGGATATCCCATCCACCCCGGACGGATTGCGAATTAGACAAACAATCATACAATCAGACAACGCTTTTATTAAAGAAGCTAAGAAAATATATACCAACTCTGATGTCGTGTCCGGGAGGCTGAAAAGATTCAACGGTATAGATTCCGAGGTTTTATATCCTCCCCTCATGGACGCAGAGAAATTCAGGTGCAGTGAATTTGGGGATTATCTCTTTTATCCCAGCAGAATAATACTGGGCAAAAGGCAGTACCTGGCGGTCGAGAGCATGAAGTATACCAGGTCCGGAGCGAAGCTGATTGTAGCCGGGCATCCTGACACACCCGAGCAGCTTGAATATATAAAGTCGATTATCGAAAAAAATCATCTGCAATCCAAGGTGAAGATCATCGGTCATTGGATATCCCAGGAAGAGAAAAGCGATCTTTACGCCAATGCCCTGGGTTGTATCTATATACCCTATGACGAAGATTCTTATGGATATGTGTCCCTCGAGGCGTATCAATCCGGCAAGCCTGTCATAACGTGCAGCGATTCAGGCGGTACGTTAGCAGTGGTAGAAAATGATATTACCGGTTACGTGGTACCACCGGAACCTCAGGCGCTGGCTGAGACAATCGATAAACTTTACTTCGATAAGGTGCAGTCGGCCAGGCTGGGACAGGCCGGCCGTGAAAAGCTTTCAACCATGAACATAACCTGGGAGCGGGTAATGAGGTGCCTGGCAGCATGAAAATAGCCTGGTTTACCCCTTTCAATAAGAAGAGCGGTATCTCGAGGTACAGCCAGGTAGTAACAAATGAGCTGGTAAAACATTGTGAGGTGGACCTGTGGGTATCCGACGGCACAGACCTGCTGCCAACCGAGCTCAAAGTATTCCGCTATAGCACGGGTAAAGATATTTCGACAAAGCGGAAAGATTACGATTATGTAATCTACAATATGGGCGCCCACCTTGGTTTTCACAAGGCAATTTATGAGACCTCAAGGTTAAATAGGGGTGTGGTCATACTTCATGATTTCGTCATGCACCACTTCTTCGCCGGATACTATCTTGACTATATGAGAGACAAATCTGCCTATCTGGATGCAGTCGCTAAACTTTACGGGCAGACCGGCAGGGAGATAGCGGAAGGTTCTCTGAGCGGTAATTGCAGGCAGGTATGGGAGACTGAAAACGTAGTTGACTATCCTTTCTTCGAAAAAGCTGTCGAGGGCGCAACCGGTGTCATAGTGCATTCCGCATTTCTGGCCGCTAAAGTCCGGGCATGCTTTCTGGGGCCTGTGGAAACAATCTATCTTCCCTTTAATCCTGCATTAATTGCGCATAGCGGAATTTCCAAAGCCGACCTTGGCCTGCCTGAAGATAAGTTGCTTGTTGTGTCTTCCGGGTATATTAACCCTAATAAAAGAATTGATAAGGTAATAGAGGTTTTAGCCGAAGATAAAGATCTGGCAGATCGGGTGACATATGTTATCATCGGATCAAGTGACTTTGTTCAATACTATTCGCATCTGGAAGACATGGTCACAAAAATGAATCTTCAGAATACTGTAAGATTCATGGGTTTTCAACCCGATGATATACTTGGCGCCTATATGCTAAATGCTGATATTTTTATAAATTTGAGGTTTCCGGCCATGGAAGGCGCCTCATGGTCACTTATCACAGAACTACATCACGAAAAACCGGTAATCGTGATCGACAATGGATTTTATAGTGAGATCCCGGATGGGTGCCTGGTCAAGATCGATGCAAACAATGAAAAAATGGGCCTTCATGACGCATTGATGACGTTAACTGCAGACAACAAAATGAGAGCGCAGATCGGCGAAAAAGGCAAACAATTTGCCCTTACAAATTTTACCACTGAAAAGTACTATCAAAAATTCACGTCTTTTCTCGATCAAGTTCAGAGCGATCAACCCGTTTTACAACTGGTAGACAGGGTGGGGCAAGAGCTTGCTCTGATGAAAGCGAAAGACAATATGGCGGTGGTCAACAAAGTGGCGCAATCCATCAGCGTTATGTTCGGCCAACAGTGATAATTTAATAGAATTGGACAAAGTACTGTAAATGGCATTCCCTAAATAATTTTCGCCGCAACAGAGACTGGCAAATTGCTCAGTATTTGTTCAAACCAAAAATTGCCTTCCTGAACGAGTGAAATTTGTAAATTATATCGGCCTTTTTTCTCAGGGGCGATAACAGACATTGTGAAATCACGTTTTTCCGACGGCTGCAGGGGCTTTAAAATGGGTGTTCTGATACCATCATGAATTGCGCAGTTACCATCCACGTGTTTCCAATGATATGAAATGTTAATGGGATTGGGAAGAAGGGAAACAAACCTTTCGGTACTCTGATTTTGAACGGTAACATCAATACTAAACCGTTCTTGTGTTTCGCATCTAATATCTGTTATTGATGTATACAAAGTCACAGCCAGGTTCCAAGCATTTAGTTTATTTTGACTGATCAAACGTAAAATGTCTTCCTTTCTTACCAATGTGTGTGATGTCATGGCAAAGATATCCCGTGATCTAAATACTTCATCTTGTGAAAAATCTCTTCCAAGCGACCCGATGGGATCCGGGAGTGTGCTAGTCCAAATTTGGATATGTGAAAAATGATCTGACAACGAATTGTAAAGGCTTTCCGGACTTTGTTCATTTATATGCAATAAATCTTCGTAATACGTACGCGGATTTTTCGGAAGGTATAAACCAGCCTGTCTGGCCATGGCCCTCTTCTCATTATATGCGTATTGATAATAGTGCAAACTCGGTGCTGTGTGAATTATGAATTTGCCATCACGCTCTAATAGTGTTGCAATCTTAGCGAACATAGTGTTTAACATATCAGGTTCAACTTGCTCGACAAAACCCGTTGCAATAATCACATCGTATTTTGTTTCGAAAGGAACGCTGAGGATGTCACTCTCAATATATTTTAAATTCAGGTTACTATCCTCATTGCAGAATGTCTGTTTTGCTATGGATATTGCCGAATTTGAGTAATCTATGCCTGTAACCCTGGCCCCTTCTTTTGCTAGAGCATAGGCAAGTTCACCTCGTCCGCAGCCAATATCCAGGATACTTTGTCCTTTTTGAGGGTTAGCGAGGTAATATGCGGATAATAAACGCCTGTCCTCTAAAAATCCCTTTGGATGTTTTTTGAACTGTTCATACCCTGCACAATCTTTCATATAGTAGTCATAGCAATATGAAGCTTTTATATCAGAATTACTGCATCCTTTACGATAAAAAACAGGCCTTCCCGTGCTTTTTATCTTAATCAACAGTTCCCCCGCGTATGAGGGAATAACCAGGGAAAATTCAATGAAATTTTTGTATTTATCGAGAAAATATGTTGAGCTTAATAAATTGTCCTTGCACCAGAAAAAGCCATCCAGAAGGATCCAACGCCCTTTTTCCAGGGCCATTTCTAAATCGTGAGTCGTTCCGTCGCCGTCTTGTTGGCCGTCAATATGAATAAAATCATAGAAATCACCTGGAAACGTATTCATTTCCTGGGTATCAGCGATAAGGAAGCCTGCCTTGTATGGTTCGGCTATTATTTTTGCCCAGCGTATAGCTCCTTTTTCTCCACCATCAATGTTTGTATCATTGTCGATACCCAGATAGGTTGCATCGGGGGCTGCTTTTAAGAATGTTATGGCACTGTAGCCGTATCTGACTCCCACTTCGAGAATTGACCTTGGATTAATAGTCTGGCATATGGCATACTTCATTCTGTAATAGGGGACCCATTCATCAAAGAGATGAGAGAACTGATCAGGTGTATGTGCGTATTCTCGAAAATCAAAATCAGTAATCGCGAAATTACGGAGAATTGTATCTATCATATGCTCATATACGCCAGGTTAAATATTATTTACTCACTTCCATCTGGAAATTTCTTACACCGAATACAAGGTACCTGGGGTCATCAGGAGCATCCACTCTTTTTGCATTACAGCTAAAATTAATAATATGGCTGCCCGGAGATACGGCGATCTCCTTTTTAAAATCATTTTCAGAACTATTAATTTTCAAAGATTCCTTAAACATAGCGCTCTCAACTTTTAAATCGGCCATTTCCGGATATCCTGTGAAAAATGTAGCACTTATTACATATTTCTTTGTTTCAGGGGAACTATTGGTTAGGATCAATGTTCCTTTTGACGAGCACCAGCGCCAGTTATTTGCTTCTGTCCCTTCCGGCAATGAAAATCCGCCCTTCCATTCTGTAGCAGTATGTGCATATTCTTGCAGCCATTCTCTGGGAAGGATATTAAAATTACCCGTGCTGAATACTAATACTCTCAAATCCGCCGAATCCGACGGCAATATAATCCTGCCTGCATCACAATTAAAATTAATTGAATGATCCCCGGGTGGAATTATGATCTCTTCTTCATAGGCATACCCCCTATCATTGATCTGCAGATTTTCGCTAAGCAAATCGCTTTCCATACGCAGGTCCGACCATGCGGGATATCCCGTATAAAAAGTAGCGCTGATGACAAATTCTCTGTCTTTATTGGAGTGGTTGTCTATTATCAGCGTTCCCTGCGAAGAACACCAGCGCCAATTGTTTTCTACGGTTCCTTCCAGTACCGAAAAGCCTCCCTGCCATTCCAGCTCCACCAACCTCGCTATTTGATTATTTTGCTTAACAATCGCTTCTGACGTTTGTTGCAGCCTGGTTACATTGTTTTTACTTATGTAGATTGCTATCCTGTATTCATCGTCTTCAATCTGGTCGGCCGCTAGCCTGGCGATGAACCCGGAATTAACTAGGTTAAGTTTATCTTTGCCGAATATCTGTGTAACGTTATTTATTGTAAGCGGGATTGCATTGAATACGTACCTGCCAGTATTTGATTGTAAGACTACATTGATGAAACTGCCGACAGAATCTACACCTTTAATAAAAGCGTAGCCTTTGATCTCAAGATAATTATCATCGGCATTATATTCTATTGTGTCCATGTCACATACTATATCGTCAGTAGCTGCAGGGAGAGCAATCGTCTCCATCTCTGATAAACGGGGCACTTCGGTACACTGGTTTCCAGCGATTTTTACAGCGCGGTCAATATATTCAAGCGCCCTGATTTCATTCTTACTAATATAGATGCCGACTATGTATGTCCCCGTTTCAAGTTGATTACATGGCAAAGTCAGTGTCAATCCTGAATTATTCAGATTCGTTTCTGAATTTGCCCATTTTTGTGTTACATCCGGTCTATCCTCGGGAGTAGTATTAAAAATATACCTGTGCTCTTTTGATTTCAAAACAATATAAATTTTGTTGCCGTTAGTATCCCTGTTTTCTATGTAAGCCCATCCTGAGATTTGTAGCAGATCTTTATGAATAGCAATACCTGATATACTGTAATTTATATCATTGGTTTCCGTGATCTCAAATTGTTCCGGTACCAAAACCATATTATCAATGATCTTAAAAAGCGGGTCGGCAATAAAAACACAATACAGAATAAAAACGGCAATAATTATTGTGTGTACCCAGAGTCTATTATGCTTTGACCCGGCTATGTTTTTCATATTAAATGCTGAAGATTAAACCGCAACCATTATTTCGGTTTAATCTTCTTTTTCTTTTATTAATTCCATTTTGTCACCGAAATAGTAATTAAGAATCACGCGGAAAGAATTAACGGGTGATATTGAATTGTAAAGAAGCTGGTGTCCACCACCAGGCAGGTGATAGGCATTAAGTATGTATTTCCATTCTCCATCTCCCACGCTAATCCCCTGATTATATTGACCACCCCTTAAGCCATGATCGGATTGTATAATAATTACAGGATCTTCAATGGAATTTGCCAGTATTGATGTTACTATGTCCTTCATTTGATTGTTGATGAAAATATATTGTCCCAAATAGTAGCGTTTGTCCGCCCAGTTCACCCAGTTTTCAGAAGCGATACGCTCGCCCTCCGGCCCGAATACGAAAGGTTCATGCGGGCATAATATATGCGCGAAAACAAACTTTTTACCTTTTAATGTAAATGCCTTTTTAATCTGGTCCAGGCTGCTCAATGTTCCTGTCCTCCAGACTGGATCCACCTCTCCCCTCACTAACTGTGCGTAAAAAGGCCGCAGCATCGTGGTATCCATTAGGATGCCCGTGAACTCGGTTAAGAGTGGATTACCCACCGTATCTTTATAATAATTATGGGGCTGGTCTGCATCCATATCCCAGATCCCAATATAAATATACTGGTATCCCCTGGCTTTGAGGTAAGCAGCTACGCTATTATTATTAATAAACGGCAGTGCTTTTTCAAAATATCCGAGATAGGACAAGTCTTCCATGTTGAGCAAAGATGCATCGGAAATCTCTGAGGAAGAAGACCAGGTTTGACTATGTTTGGCAATAAAAAAGCCCATTTTCTCCAAGTACTGTATGAACTCGCCGTTATCGTAGGCATAATATTTTTTCATTGTGTTGGGGTGCGCGTATTCATCCAATACGATGCAGTAGATATCGGGTGATGATTGCCCGGTTGCGTTATCGCTTGACTGCGCACCGCCGATATTTTGTCTGTTGATACCCGCAGCCTGCAGTGATTTGTTAACTTCATGCCAGCCTATACCTGCCAGATTAATGGCTACCAATGTCACAGCAACAACATTCAGTATCATCGTGATATTTTTAAGATCACCCCTGACTTTCTTGATAAAGTAAACACAATATCCCCAGATGAATAAAATTATTGACAGCAAGTAGGCGTGACGCGGTACGAAAATGTTCGAATCTTCCAGAGCCTGGTAGAGACGTCCATAGCCGAAGAACAATATGATAAATAAAGTTGTTGCCAGCGCTGCCTTGCGCACATCCCTTAATAACAGTCCCAGTAATACCCATACAATTAAAGCGCCCAGAACAGCAACAATTAAGGGAATTACTATCTGCTCAACATACGTTTTATCTATGTTGTAGGCATAAAGGAAAAGCACTGGAAAGATGGCAAACAGGATCACATGAAACGCAAAAGGCTTACTGAGGACATTTCTTTTTAACCAGTTAATCATACTTACTCTCGAACTCTCATCAGGTAGAGGATCCTCTGCGAATCCCTGATTGGCTGACTGTCTTCGATGGTGAAATAGCGCATGAAGGCGGCCTCAAAGCCCTGCTGCGTGTAATCCGTGAAAATATCCTCCCGGTTGGTTAACAGGCGCTCAACCTGCGAATCGTTTTTAGGCACGAACTCCACTATCAATGACCTGCACAGGCTGCTGAAGAAGGAAGCTATGCTCACCAGGGGCACGTTGCTGGTGATAGCCAGATGATGCACCAGCGCCAGTGCCAGCACAGTGTCGGCCGGGCCCCTTTGTATGAGCGAAAGCCGCTCGCTGTTCTCCCAGCCCAGGCCTGGGCTGGGATTGACCAGGTCAACCACCAGAGGCAAAATATTCTTATCCCCCTCTTTTACGCATTCCAGGTAATTCAACTCCACCGCTGTAGGGTCTATATCGAATGCGACTGTCTCAGCACCCATCCTGCCGGCGATGCGGCTGAAGAGGCCGGTATTGGCGCCCAGGTCCCACACCGTCCCGGGCTTTAACCTGTCCAAATAACCCTCCACCAGTTCCTGCTTATGCTTCAGAGCAGCATCCGTGTAGTTGGTATCATTATAATAGCCTGCCCATGCCGTGCCGTGCGGCCGCCACTTAAGACCTCTCACGGCAGAAGTAAGCTGGTCGACGATGCCATACAGGCCCAGGCGGCTCAGCTTCAATCCCTTTACATCCACCTTCCTGCCGCCATAGCGCTCCTGGCTTTTAGCGTGCAGGTGTATATGTGCCAGCAGCGCGGGTGAAAAGAGTGTAGCCGCGGGCAACAGCTTGCTGGCCAGGTCCAGCGGTATACCATCGATGTATATGCGCAACAACTGGCTAAGGCATATATCTTTGTGGCTCATCAGCGCTAACGGCGCCAGGAAATGCTGGCAGAATTGACGGTAGGCTGCCCAGGGCTGCCCTTCCACATATCTTTTAAAGGACAGCGTATCAATGAAGATCGGCCTGCCCTGCTGGAACTGGACGTTGTAAGCACTGCAATCCTTCAGCGTCATGCCATGTTCCAGCGCGATGCGCTCGACTTCCAGTGTCAGCAGCGCGGCAGCCTTCAACTGGCTGAAGCACCACCCGTAAGGATAAGAGATGAAGCTGATAAGATCGGGCCGAATTATTTTATAGGCACCTGCGGGAGGTAGACCTCTGATATCGACTTCCTCATGTGGTATCAATAATCCCTGTTCGGTGAGCTTTTGATACAGCCCCGACCCCATCAGCAGGTCGTAATGATCCCGGTATCCGCTGTTTACCTGCCGGTAAAGCACACCATCCCGGTGGAAAAGGAACCCGCTGGGGTCCCTGAACGAACCCGCAATTCTGCCACTATCATCATGGTTCTTCATGCTTGCCCTGTCTACTGAATAAGCGCTTTGACCAGGCCAGTACCCTGGCCCAATAAATCTTGAGAGCAAATAGTCCGCCCACCAGAAAACCCAATAGCACCTGGATGATAATGCTGCCCGTCCCGGGATCGATATAGAAGGCGTGCACCTTCGCCGGGAAGAGCAGAAAGAAAAATAAGACTGTTAAAGCTATGCCCGGCACCCTTTTCAGCCAGGCCAATAGCGACTTCGAAAACATGATTCTACGTAAATATAACACACTTTGAAGCAGGTCACAAATGATGCCATACGGATTCATATATCAATAACGACATTTAACCATTGCCGCAAGGGTACATACGTACTATTATACAGATTGTCGTGCCCTGCGGGCTCGCAATGACAATATAGGGGCGGGTGAACCTGAAAGGTCGGTGCCCGACATGTCCGGCCCTCACCACAGGACAAGATAAAACAAGGCATGGAAAAGAAATAGGCACATATCGCTGTGGGGAGCGTTTTCTATCACGTCATTGCGGGCATAGCGCGGCAATCTCATAAAGGGCCTATACACCGAAATTCTTAAAATGGTAAAATCGTCAATAGCTGGTAAGAATATTCCATGTTCATATTGAATTTTTCCCTCATCCTCTATTCCATCCTTTTCTTCGCCCTATTCTTATTTCTCGGCCTCGGCTTAACCATTCTATGTTGCCCACGGGAATGGCGTAAATATACCGTCTTTTTATCTCCACTGATTGGGTACTGCCTGCTTACCTTAGCAGGCTGGTTTTTTTATTCACTTAACTTCAAAGGGACTAACGACTACTATTATTGGATTTTGTTAATAGCCCTGATCTTATTGGTTGGCGCCGTTATTAAGATATGGAAGCAAAAATTTCTCAGGGAGCTTTTTAGCCGTGAATTAATCACACCGATCCTTATCGCTGTAATCATCTTCCTGGTTGTTGCCTTTCCGGCTTTACGTCAACAGGACATGACCAGTATGTCTCTTGGCAATAATGATATTGCCTTTTACACGTTGGGTTCAAAGATGATCCAAACAATGCCAAAAAGTGATTTTCACCTTATTAATTATTTCGAGTCAGATTTAACCAATTACATGTTTGGAGCATATATAAATACTGCTTTTTTCTGTTCAGTAGCAAAGTTGGACCCTTACCAGGTTCAGATGATCAGTATATTTGTATTTTTTATTATTTCGTTGTTTTTAACCTATATCCTTGCCAGGGAGGTTTTTAGATATACCGGCTTCGCAGCGAATGTCGTTTTATTACTCCTTGGTTTAAGTTCAATGGTATATAACGTTGTATATCAAGGATTCGAACGCCAAATAATTGCAGTCCCCTTAATGCTGCTCGTCATATTATCCAGTATAGCAATCGTACGGGCTAATAAACTCAGGGATGCTCTTCGATATGCGCCGTTTTTATTCCTCGCTCTATGGGGCTTATCACTAACATATAGCCATATGCTTGTTATTATATATGGCCTGATTATTCCCTATGTTTTGCTATCCTGCTGGAAGAATAAAACAGTTGCCAAACTGTTGAATTGGGCAGCGATTAGCTTTATCGCTGTACTTATCATCGTTTGCCTATCACCACAAAGGGCACAGGTAATAATAACTACAACTTTATTAAGTAGCAATTCAGCAGCAGGTTGGTTCATACCCTGGATAATTCCGCAAAAGCTGTATGGCATTACTCCTTTTCTCACGCCGGATATATTTAGTTTTAATCCTGATACGCTTGCAGCTTTGGCTTGTAGCAATTATTCATTGACTTTCACAACTATAGTAGCACTTCTCCTGGCAGCTGTGATTGGCTGCGGTTTTGTAAAGCTATATAAAAATGATATGGAGAATTTTCTTTTTTCGCTCTCCTCGTTTCTACTAATTTTTGCAGGCGCCTCAATTTTATCTGTCCAGAACATCAATAGAGAGGTTTCGGGAGGTTTTGGCGGCTATAACCAATTCAAATTGATCTCCTTTTTTCTACCGGTACTACTATTGTCCTCTTTCGCCCTGTTCAGGGATATGACTTTTAATCTGCGCAGCGTTTTCCAGCCCCCTGTAAAATCCAGCCGTGAATATTTAAGTATAAGAAAAAACACGCTCTATTTCCTTATAATAGCGGCATTGGTGATATCAAATTGTGTGTCCGCAGCAGCAACATTGTATGACACTCACAAACTTGTCAATGTCATTCCTTCTGATACAGTCAATTTACAGACCATAGGCAATAATAAAGAAATTAAATCGATAAATATTCCAGCTGGTGACCCGGCTTATCGAGCAAAATCATTTTGGTATATTATGTGGGAAGCGTATTTTCTATATCCACATAAACTATATTTTGAGCAAAGCACATATTATGCAGCAACGCCTCTTAACGGAGATTGGTGGTTGATAAGAAATACCGGAGGAAGTGCCGAACAAGTATTATCAATTCTACGTAAGACTGATTCAAATACTATGCCGATCAATTCTGCATATGCGCTAAGTAAAAGTGCCCCCCATTCTCCAGTAAGATTTGGCAACGGCTGGTCTGTCGACGAGGTAGATCACCGTTGGACCACCTCTAACGTTGCATCAATTATTATCAACTCAACCGCTGAAAATTTGCGTACTGATTTAACCTTAAAATACGGGGCACTCAACAAGGATAATAACCTATCAGTTTACATGAATAACGTAAAAATAATGGATTGTGATAATGATAGCAGTTGTGTGATTAAAAACTTGTTACTTAATAAGGGTGAGAATATCCTTGAACTCAAAGCAAAATTACCGGCAGAGTTACCTGGTAATGGTGATCCGCGAAAACTATGCTATTGTTTTAAATTAATACAAATTGAGGAAGTTGAGTGATTTATAGTTCCTAACCCTTTGTGTCCAGCCTCAGGGGTGCGGCCCACTTTCTGATGTTTTCGGTTATATAAATAATTTCGTCTTCCTTTAACCATGGATGCATCGGGAGTGAGAGGATTTCGTCGCAAAGTCTTTGAGTCACAGGGAGATCATAATCGTGTTTTAAATAAGAATATAATCCCTGTTTATGTATTGGGATAGGGTAATGAATCAATGTGCTGATGCCTGCTTTTATTAGAAATTCCTGTAATCCATCCCTATTTTTGCTTCTGATCACGTAGAGATGATAAACATGACTGGCATATTCTTTTTCAATTGGTAATACTAAGTCAGCATCACTTAGCAACCTGTTATAAGTAGCTGCAACTTTTTTTCGCGTATGATTCCATTTATCCAGGTATTTTAATTTAACCCTTAATATAGCCGCCTGGATCTCATCCAACCTGCTATTGATCCCCAAGAAATCGTGATGGTAGCGGTCGGACTGGCCGTAATTTCGTAGTTTCCTGATCTTATCAGCGAGGTCCTTATTACTGGTAACCACCATACCCGCATCTCCACAGGCGCCGAGGTTCTTGGTAGGATAGAAACTGAAACAGCCTATATCACCTATGCTTCCAACCTTTTTTCCTCTGCACTCAGCACCGTGCGCCTGGCAAGCGTCCTCAATAATAAATAGGTTATATTTCTTGGCCAGAGCCATAATCGGTCCCATATCTGCTGGATGCCCATAAAGATGCACGGGCAGGATGGCCCTGGTTTTTTCTGTTATCTTTTCCTCAATCTTGGTTACATCGATACAATAATTTGCGGGGTCGATATCCACAAATACAGGTTTTGCGCCATTTCTGGAAATGGCATCTGCAGTCGAAATAAATGTATTAGAAACCGTTATTATTTCATGGCCCTTCCCAATGTTCAGTGCCATAACTGCCAAATACAGGGCATCTGAACCAGAATTAACACCAATCCCGTGTTGGGCATCAATGTACTTTGAAAACTCACTTTCGAAACACTCGACTTCCTCACCCATTACAAATTGGCCCTTGCTAAAAACACGCCTCGCCACATCAACAATTTCACTTTCTATTTCTTTATATTCTCTATGCAGATCGATAAATGGAATCATATCTTCTCACATCTCTAACGCGTATGTATCGTATACAATTGCCCTTGCGCCATATTCTTCTTTTTGAGTTACCAATCCAATATTCAGATATCTTCCTTCCTGCTCAGTCGAAATACCGAAGTCAAAGTACTTTTTTGTTGAATAATACACATTTATCAAATGGTCTATTATGAGATCGGTAGCGAACAGTTCTTTGCCCTCATCCGTCGTGGCAATGTATTGTGTATGTGCTATAAGCCTATTCTCATAAACTATCACACCGGCTAGCATCTTATCTTCCCTGAAAGCTCCAAAGAGCTTGATATTATCAGGGAATTTATTAGCCAGCAGCTCCATCTCTTCAGCAGAGTGAATTGGCTTCACACTATACTTTTTCATAAGTATTTCGCTTTCTATATCCATGAAAGTACGAAAATCGAGGCTGCTTTTTACTGACAACCCTGAATTTTTACCTTTCTTAACAGACCATTTTCTCCCCTTGCTGAATGACATCTTTTCCGGCAGGAACGCAGCCGAAGAAATGTCCCTCCTCATAAGCTGTGCATTGCTTCTGAACAGAGCATATAGGTCCTCGTCTGCAGGCATGCTATGATAAATGTGGGGGATTGCTTTATAGATCAGCTTATTAATTCCATGCTCCTGAAGATATTGTTTCATTGTTTCAAATAACGCAAGCATTAAGGGAGTCCTCATGCCGCCATCTGTGATGATGCCGCCGAAGGTCAGCCCTCTGTGACTATACAAAATACAGCTATCAATGTTCGCTGGCATAACTGCAACCAGTTTAGTACCCTCGTAAAAGAGCAGCGAGCAGTCCTCAAACCGGTCAGAATGATAATCCATATAATTGCGGTAAAAAAGAAATGTACCGTTCTTGGACCCGCAGACAAATTCATCCCATGACCGCATGTAATCCAAATCGTACTTAACAATTTTTAATTCTTTCAAATCTTTTTATCTAATTGCACTTATTTGCTTAAAACGGCATAACCAAACCCCGTTTTACCCATGTCATTTCCATTATAAAACATATATTCTCTATCTTTATATTTTAATAAAGCTGGGTAGCATACCGATTTGGAATCCCATCCGTTTTCTGATAGTCCTATACCCACCTGTGCATCAAACCGCTTCCATTCGATTCCGTTTTTGGATTCTGCATAACCCAACATATAGCCACCGTGTAAATTCCCCCATGTATAGAACATTCTATAACCATTTTCGGTTTGATAAACACGGGGCCGCCCAATCCTGTATTCGTCATTCTGTGGTTTAATACATAACCTGCCGGAAGAACCAAATAACATATCCATATTTGCTTCCATATATCTGATCTCGTAACTCGGATACGGTTTGTCCCCAATCCATGTCCACTGATTCCCCGCAGCGTACCATACTCTGACCAGATTTTTTTCGACAAGTACCGAATGTATCGCTCTTATATATAATCCTTCATCAGCCCTATCCATAATAGGAAATTGTTTAATCCTCGTAAATGTATTTCCGCCATCATGGCTTATTGCTAATCCACTAAAGGCTAAGAATTTCACCTTCTCAACCAATTGGAAGCCAACATAAAACATATATAACTGGTCTGCTATTTTTACAACGTCCCCCAAAATGACACCGTTATCATCAAACGTACCCGGGCTACCAATATCCAGCACAGGCTTTTTAGAAACCTTCAGGATTGTAGAAGGATTTTCCGCATCGACGTCAACATACCCAATCCTGCCAACGCCAGAATGATCTCTGAAACTCGCATAAACCCGTATTACTTCGTCATTCAGCAAAATAGGTGTGGGTGTTAATGCCGAGTGTTTTGCCCATGAACTACTACCATCCGGACAATATATAAGGCCTTTTTTTAACCATTTCATATATTAAATCTCTTGTACATTAAATGCTTCATAGCTGCTTTTTCCAAGTGGAGATGCTGGATTTCCAACATATACTCTGCCTTGCTCAAGGTCTTTGATTACCACCGTTCCAACACCTGTAATACAATCCTTTCCGACTTTAATTTTATCTTCCAATGCAGTGTTAACTCCGAGGAAACTATTTTCACCTATTTCGCAATACCCCGAAATAACTACATGCGACGAGACATAACAGTTGTCACCGATTTTTGTGCGGTGCCCGATATGGTTTCCGCTCCACAGAATCACATTATTGCCAATCTCAACATGATACTGAATTACATTATTTTCGAATATAAAACAGTTCTCGCCTATTTTTACATCATGCCAGACAAAAGCTCTGGAGCTGATATATGTAGCAGTTTTATATCCTTTTTTCTTGGCTTCATGATATAACCTGGTTCTGATCCTATTTAACTGTGTATACGTAATGGCCACATATACTTCATATTTAGTTGTGTCATAGACATATTCTAATTCCTCGAAAGGTACAACAGGAAGATGGAATAACTCATCTCTTCTTAGAAATTTTTTTTCTACACTGAAGGCGATAACTTTATATGGCGAGTCATAGGTAAAATACTCGTAAGCTATCTGGGCGAACTCGCCATCACCTACAATTATTAATTCGTTCTTTTTATTCACGCCTGTTCCTGTAAAATTTTATGAATTGTTCATAGTCATAAATATAGTCTTTCCTATCATATAGATCCGAGGCAAGCACTAAACATACAGAACCAGATGAGAAATTGTTAAGTTCCCTCCATATCCCAGGTACGATATAGAGACCGCTGAAGGCTCTGTTCATGGTGAAGGTTCCCCTCCCATTTCCATCATCCAATATCACATCGAACGTGCCACTTAAAGCAATAATGAATTGTTGTAGCTTCTTGTGTGCATGTCCTCCCCTGGACTCACCTCCAGGTACATCGTACAGGTAATAAACTCGCTTTATTTCAAATGGGATATGCTTATTTTGTTCAACGAATGTGAGATTGCCGCGGTTATCAGTTATCTTGGGAAGTTCGATTATCTTGCATTGCGACAAACTCATTGTAATGCCTCCACTAACAATGACCGGGGCATAATTATCTACAATTGGATATTTCCGTTTGGTTATTTTCAGAATCTTGGTTCTCAAATGAAGTGTTCGGAAAAATACTATCGACTACAAAATGCGGGCGTTTACGCGTCTCTTCTAATGTACGCCATAAATATTCACCCAATATTCCCAGCATAGTCATTTGAACGCCGGAGGTAATAGTTAATATCAATATGATGGAAAACCAGCCTTGAACTATTATGCCAAAGCGCAACCATCCGTAAATTACATAACATGCATATATAAATGCGCCCAGTGCAAGTAATAACCCAATTACGGAAAAGAGGCGGAGCGGTAAATAGGAAAATGATACAAAAGTATCGACAAAAAGTTTTATTTTCTTCTGCAATGTCCAGCGCGATTTCCCCTTTTTTCTTGATCTGCGTATATATGATATAAATGCTGGCTTATATCCAAGCCAACAAATCAATGGGTGTATGCTAGAATTTTTTTCCATAATCTTATTTACTTCATTGACAACTTGTCTATCTATTAGTGAGATACCTATTCCACCTTTTGGATAGTTAGCTATAGCGAATTTGCGCACCAGATAATAATAAATATTAGAAAACATTTTTGGGAAAAACCCGTCTTCTCTGTCTTGTCGTACCCCAAAGACTACCCTTGATCCTTTTTCCCAATGTTTTATCATATCAAGAAACAATTCCGGAGGATCCTGTAGATCTGCTGCGATTATGCCGACACAGTTACCTTTTGCATATAACAGACCCACCTGAGTAGCAGTTTCTGCGCCGAAATTACGGGTCAACTTTACTATTTGAATAATATCCGGATATTGTTTCTGAAAATCAAGCAGTATTTTTAATGAATTATCCCCAGATCCATCATCAATAAAAACCAACTCTAATCCATAACCAGGTAGGAGTTGTTGAAGAGCTAATAGATTAGGGATAGTCTCTGGGAGATTCTCCTCATTAAAATAGACGGGAACAACGATTGAGAATAATTTTTCGGAGCTATTCATCTTCAATTATACTAATACATTGCGTTCTGGTTATCAAGACTCACGTAATTGGAAAATATATACTAATTTGATAATTTCATTGAATCCGTTTTTCAAAAATAGTCAGGTCATTGACACGATCAATTATATTATAATTTTCATTGATTAACTGAAAATAGTCTGTAGATTTATAATCATCTGACACGATTACCCTGACTGGTACACGACTATTATTTTTATTTACGGCTACTCCACTTTGTATATAATCAATTACTTTTTGTTTGTCACTCCTATTGAAAAGCTCTGTAAAACCGGGTATGGGCAATGGGTTAGTTGTTCCTGATTTCATGTAGTAGATGGTCTGCTTTCCACTAAGAATAAGCACTTCGTCTCCTGGTGAAAAATATTTTCTTATAAAATCGATATTCTGTGTATAGTAGGTGGGTGAACTGAGCAACGGCTCTGAAGTGCCACCGGCTGTCCCCCAGCCCACTGTAAGACACTGACTATCGGCTGTAGTGTTGAACCCAGTACCCGCTGTATCAGGAAAACTTGAAGAGTAATTTAGTGACTTGTAGAGTATAGTTCCACCGCCTGATGGAGCAAAGCCCACACACCCAGGGGCTGAGTTAAAGGCTATCCAGTAATATGTCCCTGCAGCAACGGTTGTCGATGGTATATTGATAGTATTCCAGCCGGTCACTACTGCATTGCTTGTGTTGTTGGAATTAAGCAATGACCCTGGATTACCCGAACTGTCAGCATATAATGCCACCTTGACATTGCCCGCATTAGTACATTTAACCAGTATCTTGTTCAAATTGCCCCCTGCCGCAGCAGCAAACCTATTCATGTGTACGTATTCAGCACCACACGTAGCTACATTATCGTCAATCCCCATACTTAGCTGATTTACCGCCTGAATCTGTGTTTGAATCCTGCTAGCGAATTTCGGGAAAAGTTCGACTATCCCACCTGCATAACAAACCAACATAAGGGATAATAATAGAAACAGTGAACCTGTAGCTATATTTGAGGCTTTATATTTTATTGACGAAGATTTATTGAAATCTTTGCTTATATACCATAAGAGACTATCGGCGTATATTGCGATAAGGAAAAATGCTGACCAGAAAGTAACTACTAAATTATAATCATGGCTTTGTCCCTGGTATACATTGAAAAGAGCTGCTCCAATAATCGATATTACGAATATCATATTAACCTTGTGTGATTGCGTTTGATCTTCTTCCGCGATGTTGCCAGCCATCTTTTTGACCAAAACATTAAAGGATATGCAAATACCAATCATATACGTTAAAACGACCAGATTCCATGGATGGATCAAAGGCATAGGAAACATGGCAAAACCGGCACCATAGAAGAGCGATTGGTATTCAAGGTATTCACTAATATCCGGGTAAATCCCGCTTCGCACAAAAGTATAAATGTATAACGACCCAAATGAGAGAATTGCGACGGCCGCTGCTATTAAAGTATGCTTAGTAATCGCCAAAGCCGTTTTCTTAAGATGAAGAACCGTCCAGTGTCCCAAAGTTTCCCAGTATAAAAATAGTACCCATGTACCTAGAACAATGACACCAGCATCAAGATTCCATAGCAATGCTATACCACTTATAAAAAAAGCTAAATAATATAGGAGATACTTAGCCGTACCTGCTGCCTTTTGATAGAACCATACAACAAGAAGCAGAAGTATCGGAAATAATAAGCGATGTGGCCAGTACTGGAAACCTGGATCATAGCTAATTGTAGTGACAAACCAAAGCTTAGCACTAGGAATAGCTAACATAGCACATATCACAATAATACGGCTCTTTATGAGCCTAGTGATCAGGAAAAATAGTATTACAAATAAGCCCGCAATAAGAATCCCCATTACCGCAGTAAGTTGAATAACACCCATCCCAAGTATCTTAAATATTGGCTGCAGGAAATAGGGATAAAAACCATATTGGTTGGCTAAATCAACTAATAGTGTCTTTCCGCCAAAGACCTGAACAACGGAATAAAAATATGCATCGAAATGCCCGTAATATTTATATGCATCATTTTCAGTATTCAGCCAAGTAAAAATAATTGTCAATAGGAGGAACAGTCCAATCACGATCGTACTAAACTTGAGTAAAATTGATAACCATTTCGGGGAATATTTCCACTCTATATAAACCACAGCAAGAAACATCAAATAGAAACTCAAGATCAGAAATGAAAATCCTCTCACATAAAAAAACCCGGTTTTCTCCAATGCAAAATATAACCAGAAACCAATTCCAATGGCCACAATAAAGGCTGCTACCGGATATAGAATTGCTCTCAATCGTTCATTGCTTGTCTTTAATTTATTTGAAAGCAGCCAGCCGACAAAGCATAGGATAGGGAAAACCAACAGACTTACCATGTATTGCGTTCTTTCAACTTGTTCAGGGGCGAAGCTGCCCGATGATAAAATTACTTTATCCAGGATATCTTGATCTAATTGATTTTTTACAAGGTGGCTGATGATAAGGCTAATTATTACCAGTATAATGGTACTAATCAGGATAATTACAAACGCTATTAAAAAATCACGCTGGAAATGATTTTGTGATTGCTTAGCGGGATATACCATTTTATATTTACCGCATTATATTATGTAAGTATACCTTACGCAATAGCGCGGATGGAATCGTTACTGTCTCTGATTTGTCGGTTTTGAGTGAGCGAGACCATGCAAAACATTATCCCGCTATCCTGGATACAGATTTTAACAGTTCAACCCAGGAATGTGATGCATATGGACCCGATATTGCTGGCAGCCCAGTGCTAAAGTAACTGGCATAGTTAAATTTCATCGTACGATCGATCACCCGGTTTACTTGTTCTTCTGGCAGCTTGACCGGAGTGGTGTTACATGTTTGCATTGATAAAACTGGAGGAAGTCAAGTAAAATACTCTATAGCTGATGGTCTTTAACTCATGAAAACAGTTATTTTATGCGGCGGACGCGGTATGCGGTTGCAGGAAGAAACGGAATACCGCCCCAAGCCTCTGGTGCCGGTGGGTGGCAAGCCCATACTCTGGCATATCATGCAGATCTATGCGAAATATGGCTTCCGTGAATTTGTCCTCTGCCTGGGTTATAAAGGTGATGTCATCAAGGATTACTTCCTCAATTACGAGGCTATGAGCAACGACTTCACTATGACACTGGGGAAGCAGAATACCATCAAATATAACAGCGCCCATGGTGAACAGGACTTTGTAGTCACTCTGGCGGATACCGGATTAGATACCATGACCGCAGGCCGTGTTAAAAATATTGAAAAATACATCGATAGTGATAACTTCATGCTGACATATGGCGATGGTGTAGCCGATATAGATATCAAAGCCTTGCTGGCCTACCATCAGGGTCACGGCCGCTGTGCCACGGTTACCGCGGTTCATCCTGTTTCACGCTACGGTGTGCTTGACCTGGACAACAAAGGGGCTGTGCGCAGTTTTGCTGAGAAACCGGTAACTAACGACTGGATGAGCGCCGGTTTCTTCGTCTTCAACCGCAAATATTTCGATTACCTGGGAGACAAGGATTCCTTTATGGAAATGGTTGCCATACCGCAATTAGCTCATGAAGGTCAGTTATTGGCCTACAAACATGAAGGCTTCTTTTTCTCCATGGACACCTTCCGTGATTACGTTCATCTTAATGAGATGTGGGACAAGGGGCAGAGGCCCTGGCTAAAATGATGAAAAGAACAGCGTTCTGGCAGGACCGGCCAACCCTGATTACAGGCGGCACAGGTTTATTGGGTGGGTGGCTGATCAAGCACCTTCTCGCCACAGGAGCCGATATCGTCTGCCTGATGCGTGACTGGGTCCCCCAAAGTGAATTAGTGCGATCAAATCTCATCGAGCAGGTCAAGGTAGTCAGGGGTGACATATGCGACCAGGCATTGCTTGAGAGGCTACTGGGTGAATATGAAATTGAGACGGTTTTTCACCTGGCTGCACAGACCATTGTGGGGGTGGCCAACCGCAACCCGGTATCAACTTTTAATACAAACATCGGCGGCACCGTAGCTCTGCTGGAAGCCTGCCGGCGTAGCCCTAAGGTAAAAAGCATTGTCGTCGCATCTTCGGATAAGGCCTACGGGCACCAGGATAACCTGCCCTACGACGAGAATACGCCCCTGCAGGGCAGTCATCCCTATGACGTGAGCAAATCCTGCGCCGATCTAATAGCTCAGAGCTATTATTCCACGTATAAGCTGCCGGTCGCCATAACCCGCTGCGGTAATTTTTACGGTTGTGGAGATTTGAACTGGAACCGCATAGTACCCGGCACCATTCGCTCTATACTGCGCAGCAAGCAGCCGGTGATACGCTCGGACGGCAAGTTCGTGCGAGACTATTTCTATATAGAAGATGGTGCGGCAGCCTACGCTCTCCTGGCTGAAAAAGTGGCGGATAACCCTAAATTGCACGGCCAGGCCTTCAACTTCTCCAATGAAACACCGGTGTCGGTACTGGAGATCGTCGAGCGTGTTCTGAAATTGATGCGCTCCAGCCTCAAGCCAGTCATACTCAACGAGGCCAGCAACGAGATCAGGGAGCAGTATTTAAGCTCAGCCAAGGCACGTAAAGTGCTGAAATGGAAGCCGCTGGTTACACTGGATGAGGGACTGAGGCGCACGATTGGTTGGTATAGGGATTTTCTAACTGCTATCGATAGCTGAGCAATATACTCAGCTTGTTTTTACATCTTGTTTCAAAGTCTTAAAGACAAATCTTCGCATCAGCAAAAATGAGATTACCGCCATAGGTAATACGATGATGGCCCCCGATACCAGGCTGCCCACACCGGCCATATCGAGTAGCTTGAGCAGGCCAATATTAATAAAATAGGTAAATGTATATACACCGAAAAATCGCAGGAGCAGGCGGTTATCTTTATTCTTAAATACGATGCGGCCTGTCGTATTGAAATTAAAGAGTATTCCGCAAATAGTGGCCAGCAGTGCAGCAAGGACATAATGTAGCCCCAGTAAAATAAACAGGGCATATATCGCAAAGCTAAAGAGGGTGTTGATGCCGCCTACTACCAGGAAACGTAGGAATGGGATAGCCCAGAGCCGGCGGATAAGGTCAACGATCCTGCGAATCAAAATTGATACGTTCCTTCTCGATTACCAGGGGCCTGTGTAAGGTCTGGGTATAGATCGCGCCCACGTATTCTCCCACAATTCCCAGAAAAAGGAGTTGCACTCCGCCTAAGAAAAAAATGCCTGCTACCAGAGGCGCCAATCCAAGGACGAAGCTATCCCAGTTGACGATCTTGTATATCAGGTAAAACAGTCCCACCGCAAAACTTATGGCGGCGATAAAAAAGCCGAACATCGAAGCAAGACGTAATGGTATCTTGGTATTATTTGTAAAACCCAGCATTGCCATATCGAAAAGTGTATAAAAGTTGTTCTTGGTAATGCCGCGTTTGCGAGCCGGTTGTATGAATTCTACCCTGGCGGCATCAAAGCCTATGTCTGCAATCAACCCCCGGAAGTATGGGTAGGGATCGTCAATTTTACGCAGTATCTCGATTACCTGACGATCGTATAATCCGAACCCGGTAAACTGCTCAATTAAAGGGACCTCTGAAAGCAGCCCCAGTATTTTGTAATAGATACTTCGCAGTACATAAAAAATCCATGTCTCTTTGCTTTTGGATTTAATGCCTATGACAATCTTGTATCCCTCTTCCCATTTGCGTATGAACTCATTTACCACTTGCGGCGGGTCCTGCAGGTCTGCCGCTGTGAGAACAACGGCATCGCCCCTGGCCTGAAGAATTCCGTGATAGGGAGAGCGGATATGCCCGAAATTACGTGCGTTTAATATAACCTTAACCCGTTTATCGACGGTAGCCAGCCGGCGCAGAATGGGTACCGTACCGTCGGTTGAGGCGTTATCTATATAAATATGCTCAAAATCATATTCAGGCCAGCCAGCCATAACCTGGACGAGCTGTAAATGAAGCTCCTCCACATTAGCTTCCTCGTTAAAGCAGTAGCTTACAATACTAATCCGTTTGATTTGCTACCTCCCTTGTGCTGATATACATATTATTTCCAGATTAATAAATAAGTGATCTTACTTCTGTTGTTCGCTCCCCTCTGTTAAAAAAGGTTCCATCTCGGTAAACGGGTAACCGAATGATATTTTAGGATAGGCATTGGCCTTTAAATCGATTGAGACATCGAGTAAAAACGGGTTTAGCGGGTCTTTCCATAGTTCAGTCAGCGCCGATTTGATTTCAGCGGGATCCTTGATCGTATGGGCCGGAATATGATATGCCTTTGAAACAGCACTGAAGTCAGGCGCTGAGACACCCCAGACAGTAGATTGATATCGTTCGTCAAAATAACTCTGCTGGAATTGCCTGACCATTCCATACGCTTTATTGTTGATCACGATTATTTTCACAGGCAATTTATGATGGGCTATGGTCTGGAGTTCCTGGATATTAATCTGAAAACCTCCATCCCCGGCTATTGCTACCACCGGTTTCCCCAATGTAAAGGCAGCCCCTATAGCAAGGGGCAGAGCTGATCCCATTGCCCCCATGCCACCCGATGTCAGGAAACGCTGGTTAGCGGATAATTGCAGTGACTGCCCTGCCCACATCTGGTGCTGCCCGACATCGACGATATACGCTGTGGCCTCCGGTGAGGACACTGAAAGCAGATGCATGAAATGGTTGGGATTTATACCCCGTATATCAGGTTGTTCAGCAGTATCAGGCCACTGTTTCTTCAGGCCGGCTATCCTCGAGATCCATACCGATCGATCGGGAAAAACCCGGTTCGATGCGATATCAATAGCATTTATCATAAAGGGCAGCAGATGGGAAATCACCGGAATGCAACCTTCAACGCGGTTGTTTATCTCCGCAGCATCACAATCAACATGGTAAATTGTGCGCTTATCTTTAAAAGCTTTTACATCTGAGCCCGTCTGGCGGATATCCAGGCGGCTGCCTATTACAAGCAGAAAATCCGATTCGGCCATTGCCAGGTTGGCCCAGCGGTTGCCATACGTGCCTATCAAACCGACGCGCAACCGGTGGGAGTAGGGCAGGGCATCGACAGCCATCAAGGAATTCACGACGGGCACCCCTGTCTGCTCTGCAAATCGGCGAAATTGATCGAGGGCGCACGCAGAATGGATACCGCCACCAGCAAGGATAAGAGGCCTCTGAGCGTTAACCAACCGACCGATAAGCTCTTCGATCTCACTTTGTTGTTTGTAGACTTCTTCGACTTTGCTGACTTTATGAGCACGGTCAGCAGAAATGTCAGCTCGTTGTACATCCATAGGTATATCAAGAAGCACCGGCCCCGGTCTCCCGCTCAGGGCAAGCTGAAAGGCCTGCTGTAACAGGTCGGGCACCTGGTCCGGATCGGTCAGGCTCCATGCCGCTTTAGTGATCGGATTGGCCATGGACACGATATCGGTTTCCTGAAAACCCAATTGGCGTATTGAACGTCCTTTTTTTTGCTCTGCCCTGTTGACCTGACCGGTTATAAATACCGCCGGAATAGAATCGAAATAACAGCTCCCGATCCCCGTTAGCAGATTTACTGCGCCCGGACCACTGGTGGCCATTGCTACACCCGGAATACCTGTTATCCTGGCACACCCCTCTGCAGCGAAAGCGGCAGCCTGTTCGTGGTGTACGCTGATGATACGTATTTTTCCGTCACGATAAATCGAGTCGATCATGTGCGTGATCATTCCGCCCACGACCTCAAAAACATAGGTGACATTTTGTTCGTAAAGGAACTCAGCTATATAATCCGCTACCTTCACACTGCACTTCCCAATATAAACGTTGTTTAATAACTCTGCCTGTTACCGTACCGTTATCTGATGAAATCATAGTATTTCTTGATGGCTTCTTCAAGCGAGACCCAGCTTTCAAGCCCCAATTCATCCCGGGCGCGGTCTATCGAGGGAACATAGTGTTGCGGCGGGTTTGAACGGCTGGCGCGCTGCGAGACAATTACTTTGGCGGGTGGCTCTATTAACCGCCGTACCAGATCAGCCAGTTTAGCGATGCTTATGCTTTTATCCGAACCCACATTGTAGGGCCGGCAAGACTGTCCCTTCAGCAAGATCGTCCAGAGCCAGATGGCAAGGTCTGCCGCATAGAGATAGGAACGGCACGGCGTGCCGTCTCCATTGACATAGACCGGACCTCCTTTGCATATATCACGGATGAAATCACTTATAGCAAAATGAGCGTCCAGAGGCAGGTATGGCCCAACAAAGGCGAAACAGCGGGCTACCTTTGTTTCCAGTCCATATTGTTGCGCATATAGCCTGCATAACATTTCCGCTGTTCGCTTGCTTTGACCGTAGTCTGAATCTGAATCCATTGGATCAGGCGAACCTGAATAATCTTCCGGGATATGCATCAACTTGGGCGGTTGTTTGCCATAAACTGCACCGGAACTGGTCAGCAGAAATTTACACGCCCCGTGTGTACGCGCAAATTCTAAAGTTCGGCGTGTGCCCTCGACGACAGTATCAAATAATAACAATGGATCTTCCCTGTTAAATTGCGATCCGGCTGTTGAAGCTGCATGTATTACGAAAGGATACTCTCCCTCCGGGAACTCAAATGTCCTCACATCACCCTGAATCAGCTTGACGGCAGGATGCTTAGCCAGATGAGGCGCTTTGCCGTCAAAGGCGACCGGATCGCGGCTGAGCACAATAATTTTTGACCCCAGGCCAAGCCGGTCGCATACAAAGGTAAAACTTTCCAAAAGCCAGCAACCGAAAAAGCCTGTGCCGCCAGTGATAAAAATATTTTGCCCTCTTACTTCGTCCCAGAGATGAGCGGTATGCTCCAAAATATGTTCTAGGTCTTTTTTATCAATTCCTTTTGCCAAATCTGTTTACTCCCAAGCATCGACGTGAATGCTGCTACTTATTATACCCATTTCATGCAGCTGAGTTGAGAGCGCATTTATCATGGGCGGTGGGCCTGAAAGATAAAATTTGGCCTGCAGCGGATCAGTAATTAACCGCCGCGCGTGGTCCATCGATATCCATCCAGGTATTTCGTTTTCTGTAAGCTGCCCTTCCTTCTCCAGGAAATAGTATGCTCCAAAGCCCTGGACGTTTTGCCTGCATCGTTCAACCAACGATCGGTAACACAGAAGCTGCCGCTGCCGTGCACCGTAGAATAGTGTCACCTGGCAGTGCTGTCCGGTCGGCAGTTCGCTTAATAAAGATGTAAATGCGGTAATTCCCGTCCCGCCGGCAAAAAGCACCACCGGCCCTCCGACGTCAATAATAAAATCGCCATAAGGCATCTTTACCCAAACATCACGACCGGCTACTGTCTCCTTCTCCATTCTTGCTGTATATTTTCCCCTGACAGAATATGTGACTTGAATTTTATCCCGTTCGCCAGCTGATGACGCAATGGAAAATACGCGCGATTCCGGCCAAAAGCCCGAGGCATTATAGGAGTCTAAAGCGAGGTGTAAAAATTGCCCCGGTTTAAATCGAGGGGCTGGCGGGTATTGCGGAACAAGTGACAGCGTATAAACGTGCTCACCGTGATCTATGACATTTTCAATACGGCATAGTAGTTTCTGCGGCGTGGGCATAGTTAGCGCTCACCCTTCATGAACCGCTTGAACGTGTTGGCCATTTTCTCTATATGCTGTTCGTTTATTCCCGGGTAAACGCCAATGAAAAAGGAGTTGTTCATAATTATGTCCGTGTTTTTCAGGTCTCCGGCGGTACGGCAATCGCTACTCTCAAAGGCCGGGTGTCGCAGCAGGTTGCCGCTGAAAAGGTTGCGTGTCTCTATACGGTTGTCCTCAAGAAACCTGGTCAATTCATTACGGTTGAAGCCTGCATCCGGCCTGACTGTGATAACATAGGCAAACCATGATGGGTCGGAATGTTCAGTAGCGGCAGGCAGGATCAGCCGATCTTCAAATTGTTTCAATAAACTCTGCAACCGGCTATGGTTTTCCTTGCGTTTGGTAATAAATCCTTCCAGTTTGTCCAACTGGGCGCAGCCGATAGCCGCCTGCATATCCGTCACCTTGAGGTTATAGCCGATATGGCTATAGACATATTTATGATCGTACCCGTTTGGAAGTGTGCCGAACTGCTGGGAAAAACGTTTCCCGCAGGTATTGCTTTCGCCGCCCGAACAGTAACAGTCACGTCCCCAATCACGAAATGAGCGTACGATACGTGCCAGCTCATCTTTGTCGGTAACCACGCAGCCGCCTTCGCCCATAGTGATATGGTGCGCAGGGTAAAATGAAAAAGAGGCAAGGTGGCCGAAGGTACCGGTCAGTTTATTTCTATAGCGGGATCCCAGCGCGTCGCAATTATCTTCGATCAACCATAGATCATATTTTTTCACGAGGTCTGTTACGACATCCAGGTTAAAGGGTACACCCAGTGTATGCGCCATGAAGATGGCACGAGTTTTTGGTGAGATTGCCTGTTCCAGAAGCTCCGGTATTGCCGTATAATCTTTCAGATTGACATCAACAAATACCGGTACCAGTTGATTTTGAACAATGGGCGCAACCGTGGTAGGGAATCCCGCTGCCACGGTAATTACTTCATCACCGGGGTTAAGGCGGCGGTCACCAAGTTTGGAGGAAGTTAAAGCCGATAAGGCCAGCAGGTTGGCAGAGGAGCCGGAATTAACCAGCATGGCATTTGAGAGTCCTAAATATTCAGCAAAACGGTACTCAAACTGCTCGGCATAGCGGCCGGCTGTCAGGAAAAAATCAAGACTGGAATCTACAAGGTTAACCAGTTCACGGTCATCGAAAACCCGCCCGGCATAGTGAATCATGTCTTTATCAGGATCATGTCTCTTTGAGCCAAATTTCTCGGCGTAATATTTGCGCACTAATCCTATAATTTCGTCGTGCGTATCCATCAGCTTACCCAACCTTCTTATCAGTTTAAATAATGCAATCTCTTTATTCAAATTCCAATGAGCCACACGCCCATGATTATATGTCCGTCGCCCCGGGCTATTTGACGGGATTTGTATATAACATTATAGCTTTAAAATAATGAGGATTGTTTTTTAGGAACTGATGGATGCCGGGTCCGGCATTTATAAGATTCGGGGCGGGCGAAACTCACTTAGCGCTATCAAACTCGTTATCCGGAGGCGTATAGTTCTTGCTATCAAACTCATTATCCGGTAGGTAATAAGAAGAGGAATTGTCGTTTAACTGAATGGCACCAACACTCCGGGTATCCTGAGCCGGTTGAGACGGCTGCGAAGACTGGGCCAGCAAAGAATCTTCGGCCGGTTTTTGCAGCGAATTTATGGTAAAAAAGGAGGCTGCCAAGACAATTAGGATGCCGATAAGAACCAGGGAACCCTTCAACACTCTGCTCATACCTTTTTCAGGTTTATATTCCTCGTATGCGTTTGGTGCAGCGGGCAGCGGCTGCCGGTCCGGCCATAACAATCCCATCCCGCAATCCGGACAATTATAGTTGGTATTATTGATATATGCCCCGCATTGCGGGCAATTATAGTAAAAAGGTTGCCCGCAGCCAATGCACCACCCCTGCCCGTAAATATTGACCGAGCCACAACTGTTGCAATAAAAACTGTTTGACAACCTAACGATCCCTATGCGCCTGGATGTACCTTCCGACTCCAGGAGCTTTAAATGCTTCAGCTAATCAGTCAATAATATTACCGTTACTCACGGGCCGCTGATAAAGCCAATGACCCCTGCCGCAGGGCTCCAGCCGCAGGTAGTGCCTGCCTGCACCGTCCAGTACAGCGTGCGCCCATCGTTGGGCAAGCCACTCACTACTTTAGTTGTAACGTTGCCCACACTACCCTGGTAATAACTCGTCCCATTAAGCGCCGCGCTGGAGTTTACATACAGCCAGTAGTTGGTGGGACTGCCCGTTCCAGGACTCCAGGTGAAGGTAGCTGAGGTGCCCGGTGCATAAGCGCCGCCTCCAGGCGAGGTTAGCGAAGGTACGCCGGGCACCGTGCAGGCACCGTTGATAAAGCCAATGACCCCTGCCGCAGGGCTCCAGCCGCAGGTAGT
>Ga0247841_10002718_pt1 | contig 34504 bp, 32 predicted proteins | sample LaCruzMarch2015__2_FD_192410 | JGI IMG/M metagenome (GOLD analysis project Ga0247841, IMG submission 192410) | Freshwater microbial communities from meromictic Lake La Cruz, Castile-La Mancha, Spain - LaCruzMarch2015_18m | ecosystem: Environmental > Aquatic > Freshwater > Lake | place: Spain...
AGGGATATTTTTGTAGAAGCATTGGTTCAACAACAAATGAAGCTGTTGAATTCTACATCAATGAATCTCAACAGAAGCATTGGAATTAATTACACGCCATACCCTTTAGGGTATGGTTCTTGACAATATCTAATTAAAATTTGTCAATTCCAGCTACCCCTATTTAAAAAATTTATTTTCTCAAACATAGCTCCCGCCAAGGTATAAAAAAAGAAAAGAAAAAAAAGAAAAAAATAAATTAAAACTTCTACTTAAATAGAAGTGGCTTGAGTTGCAGTTGTACCTTTATACTTCTTTCCTACAGCTACATCTGGTTTAACTGTTGTCAAATACTTGACAGCATTAGCAGTATCTGCTGCTTCATAACCAGCGACTAACAATGCAACTTTTCCTGATGCATCTGCGTTAGCAAAGCTTTGGATTAAGTACTGATCTGCACCTATTCCTGTTCCGTTTGTTCCAGTAGCAGTTGTAAAAGCAGCACCACACATAGGTGTAGTACTTCCTAACAACGTAGCAGCAACTGTGTTTATACAGCTTCCACCAATAACAACAACGTTCTTTGTCTTAACTTGAGCATATTCTGTATCTTTTACAGTTACAGTGCCAAGTCCAGTTACAGTTCCTCCACTAACAGTTCCACCAGCAACAGTTGTAGCAGTTGCAGTGAACCAAATATCAGCATACATCTGATCATCTGGATAACTTACAGTTACTTTATTGTTATTAGAAGAATCTCTTTCAACAAGAGTACCAAAGATATCAACTTGTTGATTCTTATTGGTATCTGAAGTCAAAGATATTAAACTTCCTGTTTTATCTGTGAAAACAGGTGAACTAATAGCGGGCATAACAGTTGTTGTACCCTCTGTTGTCAAAGGTATACAAATTGCATGTCCATTACTATCATCTAATGTCTTTTCTTCTTCAATTAATACAGCTGGTCCATACGTTGAGTTGAATACACAATCTGGTGTTCCATCATTAGCAGTATCTATTGCCCAAAGAATACCAGTTACATTTCCAGCAGCAACATCAATAGAATAGTTGATATTTCCCATTTTCTTGGAGAAATCAACATTGTCTTGATGACCTACTCCTGTATTCGTGTTTAAGAATCCAGTAGCACCCATTGCAGCTCCTGCTATATAATCACTCAATAAGTAATTTCCAGGTAATTGATAAGTTGTTGCGTTGCTAATTGTTGTTGCAGATAGGAATGTCATCCACTCTCCATTCTTCAACTTTATTCTTGGGAATAAAGTTGTCTGAGTTCCAGCAGCACTATATCCAGCACCAGCTCCCCAGGTAAGTTTTACCGCACCTGAGTTTCCAGCAGTAGTAACATTAACGTAGTATACGTCACCATCAATTGTTAAAGTTGATTGGTTTGTTGCACCTGTTGAGAAATCAAAAGCTGCTTGGCTTGGATTTAATACATCTTGGAAAGTTGTCTTGTCATTTGTGCTTGTTCCAGAACCGATTTGTGTTAACTGCAATATTCTACCCTCATCCTTTGCAGAATTATGTATTATAACAATGTCGTTTCTTGCGATTGACTCTGCTTCTAATACATGGATAGTATAGTTGTTTGCATTTACAAGATTTACAGCAGACAAGCTTGAATCAGCTTGTAGATCTCCATCTTTAGCATAAGTGAATGTTGTTTCACCTGCGCCACTCTGAGCACTTGTAAACTTAACTCTTGCAGCAACAGCATTATCAGTATCTATTACAACACTATCTCGTGTTGTTGAACTTAACGAAGGCACTAGACTTGCAAATTGTAACTTTAATCCTCCGAATACTCTATCTTCATAGGTCGCATTCTGAGAAACATAGTCGCCAATTGAGTCTTTAGCAGCTTGTGCTATTGATATAGAAGTTATACCTCCTGAAGCAGCACTTCCTACAATATTAGCAACTGTTGCTAACACAGTAGTATCATCACTTCCTGTTCTTACATTCTGTCCATTTTCAAGATGGATAGTATTTGCTCCAACAAGGAATGATGCTTGTCTTGGATCTCCCTGAACTGTAGGGTGTATTACGTCTTGTATATAAATTTCAAAATCTCCAACTTTATAGCTTGAACCTTTGTTCACGCTTCTTGTTGAAGTTTCTCCATCTATTGTTATCTTTGCTTGTGTAGCAGAAGATGTTGTTACAAGAGTAACTGTGTGCTCCTTTCCATTTACAGTGAATTTTCCTGTTTCTCCACCAGCAACTGTCAAAGGAGTACCACTTCCATATAAGTAAAGGGTATCATAGTCTGAGTTTGCTCCTATTGTATATTCCTGTCCTAACAATTTAAGCTTTGAATATCCCTGAACATTTGTTGCGTCAGATGTATTCAATGCTTTTGTAAAGGTAAGTGAATAGTTATATATAGGAGTTGTTTCAGAACTGCTTGTATCAATAACCACTATAGGATCTATACTTTCTCCTGATTTGGTGAAAGAAATAGGCCTATTACCCAAAGTTATTTTTTGAGTATAGCTGTATGTTGTTCCTGATTGGTCTGTTGCTTTTCCATCAACAAGTACATTTGGCATTTCTGAAGCAGTTAAAACAGTTCTTGCAGAACTAATGTTCTTTACAAGATAAAGTTTTTGTGAGCTTGTTGCCAAGCTTATACCGTCTCCTCCAGAAGCGCTTCCACTAGTTGATGTTCCACCAACAGCAGTTTGTTTTGCAAGTTCTTGTTGCAAACTAATTCCCATATCAGTTACAGCAACTAAATCTCCAATAGCATTAGCTCCAACTACAACACCTACATCAGCAGCACCTCCAGCGATGAAGGGTGCAGGGTAGTTTGCAGCAGCAGCTAATCCGATTGTGCTTCCTAACATTACAACGCTTGCGATTACCGAAGCTACTTTTCTAAAATTAAATTTCATTTTTAACCTCCTTTCAATAATTTTATATTGACTGTCTTTCTAAAGACACCTTTTGCAAGGCATGTCAACTTAATCTGTTGACAAGGGTCAATGTATCTTATTGATAGCTTAATAGGGTTTTTGCTATTGTCTAAGATACGCCAAGCTGTAGCCCTATAAAGAACCACAATCTGGCCAGTATTTGCACTTAAATATTATTATTTAAGCGCATTTATCCAAATCATTTTCGCTTTAAAAAGCTTTCGCTTTTCTGCTTAAAACCTTTAGATTCCCCCTTAACCCCTTATGGTTCCTTTTTAAACCTTTCGGTGTCACTATTGTAGTAACACAACTAAGATGTTCTTAAATTGCCTAAAAAACAAAAGATTTATATATAGATATATGGTATTTATTAACATATATATAGATATGTGGGTGTGAAAATACCTTATATTTTTATCCTCGATAATTAAAAATGGCACAAAAAACAAAAACCAGAACAATAACTATTACAGAAGAATCAGGGACATTCTATTCCTTGTTTAAAAGGTTTAGGGGGGAGAAAGAAGAGTTTGATTTTCAAGGAATTGCTTCTTTAAGAACAATAATAAGCAATGAAAAAGCTCGAATTCTGCACACAATTAAGTCTAAAAATCCACAATCTATTTACTCTCTGGCTAAGATTCTTGGCAGGGATTTTAAATCAGTAAATCAAGATATAAAACTTCTTGAAAAGTTCGGTTTTATAGATTTAGTTGCAGAAAAAACAGGAAATAGAGAAAGGCTAAAGCCAAAGCTTGCAGTAGACTCAATTAACATAATCATAAATCTTTAGGTTTTTAATAACTATATTAATTAGATTTCTAAGGTACTTTTTGATTAATGATTTATAGCCATTTGCTGCCCCTATATATCAAATAGTTATTAACAATCTGATAGGGGTATATTTTTCAGCAAACCTAATCCCCAACACAAACTTCTAATTCTACAATAATATTCCCAGGGTCTTGTGGAATAAACTTTTCAGCACCAATTCCAGTGCAATTCCCAAGTCTATCTAAGTCATAAAATGTGTTCCTTGATTCACTTGCATTTGTTGAGTAATATAATAAGATTCTATATCCTTTATACATTGTTCCTCCTAAAGGGAACGCGCTTTCCATTATTCTTGAGATTGTTGTGTTTAAGACTTGACAGCTGTTCTTTCCATCTAAACACATATCACCTTTATAGCAGGTTTTAATCAGTCCTTGTAAATCTTCATATTGAGGCATATAATTTATAGCACATTCTGTTGTTGTTAGCATACTTGCTTCTAAAAAATTCTCTATTTCAGGAGAGTTTGAAACTTCTACATTCCTTCTTAGGCTTATTCCTAATAATACAACCCCCACAACAACTACTATAACCACAATTATAACAAATCCTATTATCTCCTCTTGTGCTTTTGTTCTTTTTATCATTCTACTTTATATCCTACTAAAAGCTTTCCAAGCTCACATTTATCATAAACAGCATTATTTTCAACCTCTTTTCTGCATAAACTTACAAACAAAGGCGTTAATATCTGGTTTGCATCTTTATTATTTGCAATGACTATCACATCACAATCAGGATAGTTTGAGATTGTGCAATTCCTATTTCCACTAAGTTTCCAGATTTCTATGCTTGAAACACCCCAAAACCCACTATAGCTAGACATACCTCTTAGAGCCATTGCCTTGTCCAAGCTAATGCAATAGTCCTTACCGCAACTAAATTCAGGGCTTCCTGCAAGTCTTAGTGCAGTTGCAATTGCATTTTCCTTGTTAAGAGTTGTAGCATCTTGCTTTAATCTTGAAAATGAAAAGCTGATAAAAAACAATCCAACTATAATAAAAAACAAAACAACTGCCAGTAGCATAAATGACATTTGTTTTATCTTGAGCTGTCCTCTACAGCGAGAGAGACAGAAATCCGAAGATTTCTGTATCTTCATCTGGCATTTAGTCTTCTTCATCCACATTATATTATTTTTTACCATATTTTACATAAAGCCTGTTGATTTTTTTGTTTTAGTGATTCTGCAATGTTCTGCAGTCCTATTAATTCTGCAGAATTATTAAGGTTTCTCGCAGCAGTTCCAAATATAATTGTATCAGAATCCAATCCCCAATAACAACCCTTTCTGCTGACAATATCTGCCTGATTTTTATATAATACAGAGAGCTGATAAACTCTTTTCATCATTCTTTTTAGATTACATTCATAAAGGCCTTTATCAGAAAAAATAGCTCCATAAATAAGGTTTTTAGTAAAATACATCTTTTCACCTTTTTTCTCAACATAGCCAAAGTCATACTCATTTAAACAGTTTGAACATAATGGATAAACAGATATATCACATCCCGGATTAAAACAAATTTTTATGCTGTTATTTATGCAGTCTTCTTTGCTGTAATTTATGTCTATATTCTTCATCCCGCCCTTGTCTTTTATGGATTGGATTTCATCTTCCATTACTTTTGGCGGGCTTACAAAACAATATTTTCCAGAAGTCATAATAATAATATCACCTATCTTAAAAGGAAATTCAAAATTCTTTGAAAATAAATAAAAATTCTTGCCTTGTTCAGAATCTCTTGAAAATATATATTTATTATATAAAGAAGACTCAACACCGGGCTTGCTCCAACCACCTTTAAAATCCTGTAAACTCGCACTTATACCTTGTCTTCCAAAACTACCCTCTTCACTATAACACTTATTATATAATTTTGTTTCCTGTCCAAGTTCAATACTCATTTCTTTGCTTGTTTCAATTGATGTTTCTAGTGGGTTTAGCAAAATATTAATTTCCTTTCCAACTTCGCTTCCATGTAAATTCTGGCTTGTTCCTATAAGTTTGCTAACTCCATAAATTGCAAGAAAGAGAATAACTGCTCCAACAATCATTGCAAATATAAATGCAAAACTCATCTCAAACCCTTTTTTATTATTAAGCCTCATTTTCCTATTCTCACAAGAGCATCAAAAAATCCTTTTTCAAGCTTAATATTGATTTTATCTTTATTATCAAAACAAAAAGGATTTCCCATTCCTGTAATATTAATATGTTTTATTGTTCTATGGGGATCTCCGCACGAGTTTTTTGCAGGATAAAAATAAAAATTAGCTCCTGTTTCAATATCTCTTCTTATGTCTTTAATAACTTCTTCATCTCCTGTTAATTCCTGAGACATGTCAGCAAAACAAATCTTTTGTATTTTGCCAGGAAGACTTGCAGAAAACACTACTTGTCCTTTTTGCCCTTTCCACAAATCATCAACACTTTTTTGCAAATCATTCACAAAAAGGTTTATCTGGGAGCATCTTGACAAATTCAAGAAATAATTTATAGCATATATTGCAACAACAATAAACATTATAATTAGGAATATGGAAAACATCATTCCAAACGACATTTCTATTGCCCCTGTTTTTTTCATAATTCTGCCTCTTTTCTTAACTATTCTAATAAATTCTTATTTAAAAAATCTTGCTTTCTTCTATCTTGTTATCCTGCTATGGAAAACTTTTTTAACAGATTAAATCTTAACTAATTTTCAACCTCAAAAATATGATTTCCTGTAGGCTTCCCGTTTATCTCCCAATTAACTCTAAATATTCTTCCTAATGTGCTCATATGTGTTGCATCTAATGCTCCCGACATGTATATGATTCTGTTATTGGGAGGATTAAAAGGTTTATTTATCATTCCTCCTGATAAATTCTCCCCTGTTTCAATATTTTCAATATAATTTTCTATTTTTTCCACATAACCCACATTAATTATCGCCTTTGAATAAATTTTCTCTCCTCTTTTAAATTTCGTTTTTCTAGTTATTCCTGCCTTATCATCATCTCTATCAGTTAAATAAAGTGTAACTCCTTTAGGAACTTGAGGTTGTGAAGCAGTATTCCCCCGCCCACTCATAGCTTCTATCCTTTCTCTATGTCGTCTTTCTTCTGTCATATAATCTGACTGTTTTTGCTCTCTTGCCAAAATCCCAAAAGGATCATGAGGATCAATAGGTGTAAAAGCACATCCTCCCAAACCCATCCCAGTAATTAAACTTCCTGCTAAAACCAATGTTTGCAATCCTGAATATCTTGTTTTTTCCATTTTAATATCCTAATGTCTTAGAAATATAGTTTATAAACTTTTCTCCCCATACTCGTTATAAAATAGCACATTAATAATAAATTAAGATAAGCGAATTTGCGCAGTTTATTAGAATATTCAAAATTTCAGTAAAGTAGTTATTAAATATCAAGGTTTACTCAACATCCCAATTCAACTCCCAACATTAAATCCCCTTATTACAGAATTACACTCAGCAGGTCCTGGCTGATTGTCATATTTGTCTTTGCACTTAATATAATAGTTCAAATTTGAATTCCAAACAGCAGAATGCTGTTTGCTGTTTTGAGTAGGCATGTCTGTTCCTTCAGTTATTGCAAAACTGCATGTTGAAGTAGAATAAGAACAAACAGATTCTTCATCTGTAAATATTCTTATCTGCTCACTATCTTTAAAAGCTCTTACTATCTTAGGAGGAGAGCCATCACTTTCTACATTAAAAGTTGTTGAATTATAAATAACATTTCCCCCTAAATCAACACACTTCAAATAATAAGTATATGTTCCTGATACCAAATCAAGCCTCTGTGTGCTCACTCTTGCATTTGTGTTTGAAAACATAACATAATCATTATCATTTGCTGTTTCAGAATAATAGCACACTGCCTTGTCATCATAACCATCTTTAACTTCTACATTAAAATTTACAGCAATAGCATCTCCAAATCCTTTTACAGTTTCATTATAAGGAGTTAGAGAAGACATTGTTAAAGGTTGAGTTCCTTTTAAGTTTAATACAAAACTATCTGTGTTTGTATTTCTGTGCTTTCCAGAAGCTTCATTGCCTTCTAACAATGGTTGATCACGACATCTGAAATAATATTTATTATCTGCTCTGTTTTTCAATCCTGTTAAACTATCGCTGCAAACATACATTAAATCAGGATTCATATCCCAAACATTATTTGCACAGCTCATATTATGCTCCATAGAATCATAACTCTTGTCTCCATCATAACTCCATTTGCAGTCAGCAGGCTCATTCACATATAACTGAACATCTAAGCTTGAAGTATTAAAAGTAAAAGGAGCTTCTTTTCCATAATTAGTTGTTATCATATCAGGAGCTGTTTCATCAGGTCCTTTTTCAACACAGAATTTAACAGAAAACTCATCTGCATTTTCATTTCCATTTCTATCTCTGCATCTTACAAACAAAGAATAAATCCCATCATTTTTTAATTCAGGACTTAGCCCTTGTTCTGAATCAGGGCCAGGAAGTGATAGTGTTTGTGTGTGGTTGCATAAATATAAATTAGACTCTCCAAAATCATATTTCATCTGCTCAAATTTAGCAGTGTGATTATAATCTACTTTACACTGGCTATATTCACACTCATTATTTTCATCTTTTGTTATTATTCCAAATGTCAGTGGTGTAAATGCCTTAACACATCTGTCATTTCCCTCTGTTCTAAATATTTCAACTCCTCTTTTAGCAGGTCTTACAACAACAGAAGGATTATATGCATATCCTTTTGTCAAAGGCGTATCCCATGTTTGTATCATAGGAGAATTAACATCTTTTGGATTTACCCATACACAACTTGCATTTCCTGTTCCTGAATTTACAAGCTCACAAGCCTGTCCCAAGCTCTTGCATCTGTATTCTGTGCAAGGTCTATAGGCATCTTTTGTGCACAATCCACAATCTTTGCCTCCAAGAGGAGCTTCATATGGTTTGCAATCAAAAGTTGCAACTTTTGTCTTTTCATCTTTCCACATCATTTCAAGAATAATTAGTGCTATGACTATTCCTATTCCTGTAGCAGCCCAACTTGCTCCCACACTATTTCCTTCAAACAAGTTATATTGCATTTTTTCATTATAATATCCTTGCATTGCACCCCATGTTGCTTTTCCTGCAATAATTCCACCCATTGCAGCCATTGTCATTGCATTTGTTTGTGCTGATTCTAATCCCATCATACCTCCTACAAGTTGAATTACTCCTGCCACCATAATTGCCCAACCAACTCCTTCTGCAATGTGTCCAAAAAATTGTGAAAATCCAGAATATCCTCCAAATAAAGGAGCTTCTGGCACTGCATTTATTTTTGCATCAGGATACTGATTAAGGGGAATAGTTCTATCCCCCACCTTAAGGGTGCCTGTTTTAGCATCAATATTAGTTACTTTTCCTGATGCAATAATGCCCCCATCTTTTCCAGTAATTGTAGCATATTGTCCCTCTTTTAACTCTGAAAATCCTGCAATTGGTGTTTCTCGTCTAGATTGTTCTTTTATATCTCCACCACTTCCAGCCTTAACTCCTGATGTTGCTGATGGTCCTACTGGTTTTGGATTTAAAAATGCTTCTGCTTGTGCTTTAGTTGGGAATTCAGTATAACCTCCTTGTGCTCTTCCATCAATAGATAATTGATACTGATATTCATTAATTTTTTGTACCTCTACCCTTTTCCCACCAACATCCCAACTTCCAACGAATGCACCGCTAACCTCTCCAACATAAAGAACAGAAATTAAAAAGGCAAATGCAAACGTAGCCAAGACTAAATTAAGAATTATTCCAAATGAATAAATTCTTTTTTCTTTCATCTCGAGCTCACTTCTTGAGCGAGAGAGCTTGAAATCTTCGGATTTCATGAATTCTTTCTTCTCTTTTTTTCTCATCATCTTTTTTATTCTATTTCTTATTGCTTTATTACTACTCAACTTCGAAAATATGACTTCCAACTTCTTCACCATTTACACGCCAATGCATTCTAACTATTTTTGCAATTGTTCGCACATGTGTTGCATCTAATGCTCCAGATGACATATATATGATTCCACTCTCAGGAGATCCAAAAGGTTTATTTATTATTTTACCACCCGATATATTTTCTCCTGTTTCAACATTTTCAGCATAATTTTCTATCTTTTCCACATAGCCAACATTAATTATCGCTTTTGAATAAATTTTCTCCCCTCTTTTAAACTTTGTTTTTCTAGTTATTCCTGCTTTATCGTCCTCTCTGTCAGTTAAATAAAGTGTAACCCCTCTCGGAACTTGTTCTTGAGGAGCAGTATTCCCCTGCCCCTGCAAAGCATTTAGCAATTCATAATGTTCTCTTTGTCTTTTTTGCTCTTGAAACTCTTTTTCATGGTCAGCAAGAATTCCAAATGGGTCATGTGAAAATTCCATCCATTGTTTTGGTCCTGCCATACATCCAGCTAATCCAATAGCTCCTGCAACTAAACTTCCTGCTAAAACCAATGTTTGCAATCCTGAATATCTTGTTTTTTCCATGTTATTTTGTCTTAATTTTTCAGTAACTACACTTTATAAACTTTTCTCTTGTTTATTTGTTCTAATTTTCTGAACAAATGTTCTAATTTTCTGAACAAACTCTTCTGCCTTCTTTAATGTTTCTTCTGTACTTTCTTTTGAAGCAACCTCAAAATCCCTATAAACAAAGCTATTCCTTTGTTTTCTTATATTATCAAAATAATCTATTAAATCTAAATCAAATTCTGTTTCTCTTAAAAATTCAAACAGGTTTTTATGATGCTCTTTTCCTATTGCTCGATATCCAAACATAGTCATAACACTCCTCCCAACTCTTAACACAGCATTATATGCAATACTAACTGCCCAGTCAAAATCTTTGTTAATTAAGTTTCTTTTGGCAGTTTCCAAATCCTTTTCAGCAAACTCGCTGCTAAATTCTTCTTTTTCAATTTCTTCTATTTTCTTTTCATCCAGCAATTTTTCGAAATTCATTCTCATCCCCCCTAATAAATATCTTCTTATTTTTTAATATATCTTTAATAATTGCCTTGTCTTTATTTTTTTCAATTTCACTTAAACTCCAAACAATAGGGTTTACTTCTTTTTTTATTCTTATTTCAGCATTTTTTATTAGACTCATAACTTCTTGCTGTCTAACCTCTCCAACAACAAGTAAATCAACATCACTATCTAATTTAAAATTTCCCTTGGCAAAACTTCCAAAAACAATTATAAAATTAGCATTTATATTTCTTAAAGAATCTTTTATAGGGTAGATTATCCCTTCTGTTTTTATAAAAATATTCTCTAAATCTTCTGCTATAATATTCTTTTTATTAAAAAATAATCCTCTGCCCTCTTCTTTAATTAATTCCAAATTTTTCAGATTATCAATTTCTCTTTTAACAGCACTTACCGGAATCTTAAGTTTTGAGGAAATTTCTCTTACATAACTTATCTCTTTATCAAATAATAAAAAATTTAATATCTTAATTCTATTTTTTGAAGTGAACAATTTTTCTAACATTTTTCTTTTTCCATATTTATATAGCATATTTGGTGTTGTAACTAACCACCCCAACCCCAAATACCACCTCCTGATTTCCCAGAAGAGCTTCCAAGTGTATTTATTTTTGCCTGAGCTCGTAATCTATCAAGCAAACCAGCAGAGAGACTTTGTTTCTGCCCGTCAATTTTCCATGTAAATCCTTTATCATTTCCCTGTCCTGCAATATTAACATAAGCACCACAATCACCAAGACTCACACACATCTTATTAATTAGTTCAGCACTTGCAACTGACTCTGCCCAGCAATTTTTCTTGCAATTCCATCCACTCTTAGACATTAATCCTTCTTGCTCATATTTTAGCTGAACAGTAATGCTTCCCTGTCCACAAATAGATTGAGCTTCTCCTGCTTCCCAAAATTTTAATCCAGGAGGAATAGAAGGAAGACACGCTCCTGTTTTCAAAATTGTTTCCTGAACTTGTGGTTGAGTTGAAGAACTATCATCACTCCCTCCAAATAAAGCATAGCCAGTAACAGGACTTGCTTGAACTCCTTCAGGAGGAGAGGCAGTTGGACTTTGCACATTATCAAGCCAGTAACAATCTCTTTTATCTGAATTTTCACAATCTTCTTTTTCTGTTTGAGTAAAACAATCCTGCCATCTATTAACTCTGCACCCTGCTTGTGAAAATGGTCCTTCTGTAGAAGGCAGAGAACTCTCAATACACTGCTCTTGTCTGTAATTTGCACAAGGTTCTACTAATTCCTCTCCAAAAATACAAATATGTCTGAAATGTTGAGCACCAACAACATCTAATCCATTTCCAGTAGCAGAATCATAAGCACACCAGGTTTCTCCGTGTTTTTTAGCTACTCCTAAAGAAGTTGTCTTGCAGTCTAAATTTCTACAAACATAATCTCCTGTTTTAGGACTTATATCTTTGCCTTTTTCATATTTTCTGCACATGCTTCCTAAGAAATAATCACAATTTCCGCAAGTTTTTGAATTAGCATTATCTTTTCCAGGACTACAGCTTAATTCTTTTGGAATAACTTTTTTCCAGTATTCACTATCATTCTTTTTCGCTTCATCATATATATTAGCCGGATTTCCACAGCTGTCTAAAAAATAAACCCCGTCTTTCCCATCAACACAAGATGTTTTACTAGAAGGTCCGCATTTAGCAGAAAGTTCAGGATTTGAGCATAAATAATCTTTATAAAATTTTATAGAATTATTAGTAATCCCTGCTGTTTTCACAATCTCTTTGCAACCCTGTCTTGAGGTAAACTTGCAGGTTCTTTCATAATTAGTCTCATAAACACAAGCTCCTTCATCAGAAGATTGGGCCAAATTAATACAATCATCTTCTATTTTTATATTTGTCCTAAAATCAGTTGTTAGCCCATAAAAACTTGAGAGTTTTTTGCACCTCTGTAATCCAACAAAAGAAGCTTGTTTTCCTAAAACACAGCATCCTGGTTTGCATTGAGCAATATTACACTTCTCATCCCCACTCCACACACCATTATTGCTCTCACAGACTTTTTTAGAAGTTTTTTCCATGCAAACACCTTCATCAGAATCATAGCAACATCCAAGTTTGCAAGGTTCAAATGCATCACATGAAGTAGACGCATGCCTAAAAGTGTTTGTTCCTTCTGTTAACAAACACTGGTCAACAGGAGCATTCTGGCAATATGCTCCATATATTGTTTTTTCACAGCAGACATTTGCCCCAAGCACATTTGAAGATGATAAAACTAATATTCCTATAAATAAAATCATAATCCCAATTAATCTCATTCCATTCTTATTTATGATTTTATTATTGTTATTCATATTAAGTCCTCAAAGGTGTATGTAGCTCCCCATAACCAAGCCCAGCAGGCCAGGCAAGGCTTCTTGTTGCAAATTTAAAATTTTGTTCAGAATCTCTGTCTGTTAAAATATAAACTTTACTCCCATCTTCCTGTGTTATCTTCTCAACTTTCATATTAGGATAATAAGTCATATAAGAAGTTGTTTCTGAATTTCCATATCTTGCTTCCCAGTTTAGTATAGAACTTGAAATCATTGCAAAATCATAAAGATTTGTCTCGAAATTATATGAAAATTTATTAAAAACAGAGGTAGTTTCTTTAGTTATTGTCACAGGCATTTCAACATCTATTTTTAAATTATTAGGGACAAGCTCTGCATTAACATTTGAATTTCCTGTTGTAACTTGATAGCCTCTTTTCTCAAACTCTGTTTTAAACCCTGATAAACAGCTGTCTGATTTTGCCTTTACATAGTTTTCTATTTCATTTTGAATATGCTGTTTTAGCATTGGCTGTTGAATCGAGCAAGTCTTGTAAAACTCATTAGTATAGCACAAATATTCAATTTTATAACCCCCTGAAAGAAAATAATTTTCAGGATTTATGCTTCCTCCTCTTTCACTCACAAGTTTTATAGCCTCTCCAACTTCATTTTTTATACAGCTTTGAATATAACTTTCAGGACTTACAGAAACAAAATTTGCCTTTATATCATTCCAGAAAAACAATAAAAGCACAATTGCAACAATTACAATAGCTATAATAATAAATATTGTTATCTGTGAGCGTTTAGACTTGAGTAAATTACTTTTATTAATTAACAAGTCTGGACGCGAATTCTCTCTCTTATTCAGCCCTTTTTTCATCTTGAGTTCACCTCTTGAACGAAAGAGGTAAAAATCCTCGATTTTTTCATAATTTTATTAGTATTTTCCATCTTTTAAATATTTACTTTTTCTTGAGCACACCTCTTGTGCGAAAGAGCCTGAAAACTCGTCAGAGTTATTCAGGATTTTAAAAACCCTTGATAATTTGCTCATGCGAAGGCATGCGTTGGGGTTTTTAAAAATTTTTCTTGAGCACACCTCTTTATCTTTTCTCCTCCTGTGTTGGTTTAACTATCATCGAGCAAGATATTGGTTCATTATCCCATAAATCCTTGCATTTAACATAATAAAAATTCTGCTCATCCCATTTAGCAGTATGTGATTTTCCTCTTCCCATTGAAGTTGCATTTTCCCAGTTAAAATCACAGCTATTTAAAGAATATTTGCATTCGCTTTCTTCATCAGTCTCAATATACAAACTTCCTGCTTTATTATATGTTCTTGTAATTTGAGGAGAAGTTGAATCAACATCTACTGAAAATTCTGTTTCTCCTGTTGCAATATTTCCTGCAATATCTACACAACTTACTTTAAAATTATACTGCCCTCTGTATATCTTATCAAAAGTATTCTTACTTTCACTGCTTCCTGTATTTGAAAATAAATTAAATCCTGAATTTCCATAGCTATATCTACATGTAGATTTTCCATTTTCAGCTCCTCCTGATACAGAAACTATTAAATCTTTTGATATTGGCTCTATTCCTGTTATAATTGTATTATTTGGCTCTATTTTGCTGATAGTTAAAGGAGTCAAACTCTCTCCTAATTTAAAAACAAAACTCTTATCATTCGAATTTCTATCTGTTGTTTTCCAAGGCTGATCAGTACATTTTACATAATATGTTCTATTATTCTCATTTTTTATTGTTGAACCACAAGCCCATCCATTTTTTGTAACAGAAACAAGTGCATTATCACAGCTAAAATCATTAGACATTTCTCCATAAGTTTTATCAGAATAATCATATCTGCAATCACTTGGCTCGTTTGTATATATTATTAAGGATATGTTATTAGTATTATAAGGAAAATATCCATTTGGAGCAGGATTACTAAAAGTTAATTTAGGAGCATGTGTATCTTTTTCAGATGTGCAAGTTTTAATTTGATAGGGCATCTCATTTCCATTTCTATCTCTGCATTTGATAGTCAAATCTATATTAGAGGTTAAATTATCCAGCATTGCGTTTATCTCGCTCATATTTATCTCTTCATCAGCAGTTATGTTTAATTCCTCAAGCAAAGCAGCTCTTCCTGGAAAATTCAAGCTAAAATTATGATTAGTATCAAAATAGTTTTCCATTTCATTATCTAAATCATCCCATAAATTATTATAAAAATCCCATTTGCATACGGTTAGTTTATTTGTTTTTATATTCACACTATCTCCTGAAAAACTTTCTAAACATTCCCCATTATTTTGTTTAATTTTTGCTTGAGTCTCTGCTTTATTTTCAAATTTAAGCCCAGGACTTAAATTTTCAAGTGTAATCTTTGGAGGAGTTGTATCTGTTCTATTCTCCCAAATGCAAATTTCTTTTCCTGTTCCTTCATTCAGCAAAACACAACCTGCTCCTAAACTTGAACACCTATATTTTGTGCAAGGTATTCCCTCACTAACTTTATCAGAACACTTCCCACAATTTTCTCCTCCAAAAGGCTGTTGCCACTGGTTGCAGTTAAATTCAATTGTTTGAGTTCTTAATTTACATCCACTAATACCCCAATGTCCGCCTTTAAACCAAAACTGATAATACATTTTTACAAAATCAACAACACCGCCCCAGAATCCAGTGACAAACCCGCAAATATAACCTACATAATCCCCACAAGCTCTAAATCCTGCTCTACCCCATTCACGCGAATGATACCACTCTCCTTTTGATCCTCTACCTGGATCAACCATGCTTAAATCAGGAAAAATATATTCTTTTTTAGACCCATTAGGACTTTCACTAATCTTTTGTCCTGCAACAGGAATTGAATATTGTTTTAAGTTATCTAGGTATTTTTTATCTAAATTATATCCTGCAGATGTAACTTCTCCAAGAATATTAGAAGAAGCACCACAATCTCCAACAGAAATACATGCTTCATTCATCTTCTCTCTAAAATCTTCTGTCAAGCAATTACAATTTGCAATACACTTACTGCATCTAAAAGCAACATTGCATTTAAAACTTCCAGAACTGCAAACTTCTTTATTAGCTTCTGTATTTGCAAAATCCAATCCTCCTGGATATTTAGGAGTGCACATTTTAGATTGTTGCTTATCTAAGATATTCATAATTCTAAATTCACAATCAGAATTTTTCAAGCACGCAATTTCTTTTTCAGTTGCATCTTCAATTCCATTATAGCCTAAACAGCTTCTCCACTGATTAACTCTGCATTCTGCAACTTTCTTTCCATCTAACGTCTTTTCAGAACAAACTTCCTGTCTTAAATCTTCACAAGGTTCAACTACAACTTTCCCGTCATTGCACAATTTTCTAAAATGCCTGCTCCCAACAACATCCTTACCACTACCAATAAACCCTTCATAATCACACCAACTTTCTCCATTTATATAAACTTTCCCCTTATCAACACAATTTAAATCAGCACAAACAAAATCTCCATATTTCGGCTTATTTCCTTTAGCGTCTAAATAATTCTGGCACTTGCTTCCTAAATTATAATTGCAGTTTCCGCATTCTTTTGAATTTATATTGCCTCTTCCATCATTACAGCTTACATTTTTTTCAAGCACAAGCCCATTATTCCAGCTTTTAATTTTATTGCTGTCATAGGTATTTTCTCTGTTTCCGCACGAATCAAACCAATAAACCTCGCTCCTTCCATCTACACATTTAGTGTCAAATTGTCTTAAACAAGAAGTATTTAATTCAGCATTAGAGCATAAATAATTTTCATGAAAATTATTAATATTATTTGTAAATCTTAAACATTCTATTTTTGTAACAAATTTGCATAACCTAACACCATTAGTCTCATAAACACAAGCCCCTTGTTTTTGTGAGTTTTTCTCAAGCAAGCAATCTTCTTCACTCATTCTTCTAAAGTTTTTTTGTATTCCTGAAAATCCAGAAAGTTTTTCACATCTTTTATCTGTTGTAAACCAGTCTTCTCCAAAAATCGGAAGAATACAACATCCCTTTTTACATTCATTAATATTACATGAAGCATCTCTCTTCCATATCCCCCCATTATTTACACATGTTGAATTTAAACTATTAACAGCACAGGTTCCTTCACTATTGCTAAAGCAACATCCTAATTTACATTCAGCAACATTTGAGCAAGAACTTGGAACACAACTTCCTGCACACTGGCTGTTGCAGTTACTTTCTATATCTTGGCACAATAAATTATTCTTTGTCCTTAGACAGCAGTCAGCAGAAACAATATTTAAAATTATTAAATAAAATAATATAACTCCAAAAATTAAAATAATTTGTTTCTTCATAGCATTCCCCCAGGCATTGCACAGCTTCTTGTTGCAATATTTAGTTTTACCTCATTTCCAATAATATAAATTTTAGTATTATTTTCTGCAAATGTTTTAACAATATTAAATTCAGAATGCTTGTTTTTATATGCTAAATAATCAAATTCGCATTCTTTTGCCTCTCCATTTACAATTTCAACTGCAATATTTGCTAAATTATAAATTGGGCTTATAATTTCAACATTAAATTTATCAAATTTTTGATTCTCTTCATTCTTATTCATTGATATTTCTTTGTTTATTTTTGCACTTGCTTTTTTAGGATTTAATTCAACATCAAAACTTGTATCTTTCATCTCAACATTATAATTTCTTGATTCTAAATTCTGTTTTAAAGAATCAAAGCAGAATTCAACTTTAGGAGATATAATTTCCTTTATTTCACTTTTAAGATGCTCTATAAACATTGGCTCTTGATTAACACAAGGTTCAAACCATAAAGGAGTATAACATAAATATGCTATTTTAGTATTATTATATAATTTATAGTTCTGAGGAGAAAAATATCCTCCTTGTTCTGATATTATTCTAATAGCTTGTTTTAATTCATCTCCAACACAGCTTTGGACATAGGATTCAGGGTTTTGCATATTTATTCCAGGTGTTATAATTTTAGGTTTTAAAAACAAAAAAAACAATCCAATAGCAACTATTGCAATCCCAGCTATTACAAACAATGTTATTTGTGCTTTTCTGTTATGTTTTTGAATAATCTCTTTATTTCTCATATTATTTATTTGGCTTTACAACTATTGAGCAAGCTAAAGGCTCATTATTGTAAATGTCTTTGCATTTAACATAATAAAAATTCTGCTCATCCCATTTAGCAGTATGTGATTTTCCTCTTCCCATTGAAGTTGCATTTTCCCAGTCAAAATTACAGCTCTTTAAAGAATACCTGCATTCTCCTTCTTCATCTGTTTCAATATACAAATTTCCTGCTTTATTATAAGTTCTTGTAACTTGAGGAGAATTTGTATCCACATCAATACTAAATCCTGTCTCTCCTGTTGCAATATTTCCTGCAACATCTTTACATTCAACATTTACATTATAATCTCCTTTCATAAGCAGTGTAAATGGTTGTGTATGTGCTGTTGAAAAAGTATTTAAGAATGGCACTTTAAAACTATTCTCTAAAAATCCATAACTGCATTCAGCTTTTCCATCAACACCGCCTGAAGTTGTAACTTCTAATGTTGCAGAAACAGGCTCTTTTTCAGAAAAAATTGTTGAATTTGGTTTTATGCTTGTTATAATTAAAGGATTTTTACTTGCTTTAAGTATAATTTCTCTTCCCTGTGTATTTATATTTCTTGTTTTATTTTCTGTTTCTTTCCCCTCAAGCCAAGGCTGGTCTTTGCATCTTATATAGATTTTATTTTCATCATTATTCAAATTCCCAACACTTGCATTGCAAGGCCACCCATATAATTCAGCAGAACTTAGCTCAGTCAAACAACTCATATTATTCTGCATACTGCTATAATCTTGATTATTATAGTCCCATTTGCATTCAGCAGGCTCATTTATATAAATTCTTAAATCAGCACTCTCTTTTCCATAGGTTAAATAACTTCCACTAGCAGGCTCTGACGCTATAACTGTTGCAGGTGTTAAATCATTTCCAGGTTTAATACAAGTCTTTATTGTGTATTCTGCAGGATTATAATTGCCTTTTTTATCTATGCATCTCACAAGCATATTCCAATCTCCCATTCTCCCTGCAATCTGATTTTGCAAATTAGTAATCTCTTCCTGGCTTATATTATCATCTTGTCCTATTTGTTCTGCAAGCAAAGAATCTGCAGAAGGAATAAAAAATGCCATGCTGTGATTATATTTAAATAACTCAGAACCCCCAAATGGATTTCTCATATCATCATATTTAATAGTATGATTAAATTCATACATGCATTGTGAAGGTTCATTAGTATCTATTCCAAACATTACAGGAGTAAATTCAGGAATACAGCTTCCATCTCCTGCACTAACAATAAATCCTTTTGAACTTACATTTGTATAATTATATCCCGGACTTATAAAACTTGAAGGAGATATTAAAGGAGCAGAAACATCACCCGGGCTTATATCAATACACAATTCATTTCCTGTTCCCTGATTTATAAATTCACATGTTTGCCCTAAACTCTGACATCTGTATTGTGTGCATTCTTTCAGCCCTCCATCTGTCAACTCAGTAGTGCACTTTCCACAATCCGCACCTCCACGAGGAGGTTCATAAGGGTTGCAATAAAACAAAACCTCTGTTTTGTCAACATCTCCAATTCCCATAGCTTTTACAATAGCAACCATAATTAACACAACAATTACTATAATTGCAAGACAAAATATTGCAGCAGGTCCTGTAGCTAAACATCCTGCTGCTCCTTGGCCTGCACCTGCAATCATGATACTTGTCCCAGCTATATAAATTGCACTTCCACTTGTTGCTGTTGCAGCCATTATGGAAATTCCAACACTTACAGCAATCCCTGCAATAGCTCCTGCAGCAACAACAGCAGTAACTGCCTCCCCTTTTAATCCAAATATTTTAGCAGCCATTAGTCCAACCCCTGCTCCAACTGCTCCTGCTGCAGCAGCACCTGCAAACCCTGCCATAAATGCTTGCCCTCCTCCAGCAGCTCCCATAGCATTTAAAGTGACTTGACCTGTCCCGGCAGTTCCCATAAAAGCCATTGTTCCCAAACTACCACCAATTGTCCCTAACATTTCCAAACCCGAGTTTGGTTTGTCTTGATAAGGCTGTTGATGAGAACCACTTCCCCAACCATACTGATTAGCAAGAATATCTGAAAAGTCTCCTGGGTCTACAAATTGTCCTGCTTTTGGAATTGCATATTGTTTATATTGCTCCAAGTCAATCTCAGGAGCTTCACTAACTCTATATCCTTTATCTGTTTTTGCTAAAGTATTAACTTTTCCCCCACAATCTCCTAAACTTCCACACCAATCATTCATCTTTTGAGTAAATTGTTGACTATCACACTCACATCCTGATTTACAACTCCAACCACCCCAGCCCTTTACTAAAATTTTTGTGCACTTAAAATTAGCCTGAGCACAAATCTTTTCAGCTTCTTCTGCATGGTCTTTCATATCAAATCCAGGAGGGTATTTAGGAGTACAGACATTAAATCTATATCCTTTGCCAAAATCAAAAGCACTTACCTCGCAATCTGAATTTTTTTCACACTCTTCTTTTAGCTTTTCAGGGTCTTTATTTTCTTCTTTTCCATTATAACTTATGCAACTCATTGCTTGGTTTGGTCTGCAGGCAGCACTATAAAAGTCTCCTTGACTTGTTTCTGTTTTTCCCTGCACACATAACCCTGTTCTAAAATCTCCACAAGGTTCAACTTGAATTTTTCCATTTATACAATAATATTTATATTGTCTCGAGCCAACAACATCTCTTCCATCCCCAACATAACCATCATAAACACACCAGCTCTCGCCATTTCTTCTGTCTTTTATTCCAACATTATCAGGAGCATCTTTGCAATTCAAATCTTGGCATATATAGTTCCCATATGTTGGTTTTGTAGTTTTATACTTACTGCAGACACTTCCTGTAAAATAATTACAATTCCCACAATCAGCAGAGTTTCCTGCATTCAAACTACAACTTTCCTCTTTTTTAAGCACTCTTCCACTATTCCAGCTTGCATCTTTATTAGAAGAATAAATATTTTCTCTATTACCGCATGAATCAAACCAATAAACCTCATCTTTTCCATCTACACATCCTGTTTTAACTTGTTTTTGACAAGTTATATTTAAAGAAGGATTAGAACACAAATATCCTGGAAAAAAACTTGTTGCTTCTTTAGTTAGTTTTAAACAATCTGCTTTTGTAGTAAACCTGCAGCTTTTTTCTGTTCCTAATTTAAATATACAAGCACCTTCTTCTGCAGAATTAGCAAGTTGCAAACAGCCAATTTCAGTTGTTATTGATTTTTTAAAATCTTTTACAAGCCCGTATGAGCTTGATATTTTATCGCATCTTTTGTCTGTTGTAAAAACAGCCTGACTTCCAATAACACAACACCCATTTCTACACTCATTTATATTGCATCCTTTATCTTGACTCCATGTTCCTTTGCAACTATCTTTTGGTGTGTTTAAAGAGCATGTTCCTTCATTATTATCTATACAACATCCTGGTTTGCATCCAGCAATATTTTCACATTTAGTAGGCAGACAATCTCCTGCACAATCACTTGCACATTGCGTTGAGATAATATTCTGGCAAGTTGCTCCATTTTTTAGCTTAGAACAACACGCCTGAATTATTGCTCCTGAACTTTGCCAGCCAAATCCATTAAAACTTTCTTCTGTTATAGCAGGTGTTTGCTTTTCACCAGCAGACACAAGATTAATGCTGCTTCTCTTCATCCACTCATTAAATACATTTTTAACAACAGCAACAAGTCCACTGTTTTCTTTCTGCTGTTTTAATTCCTGAAGAACTTTTTGATTTTCAGGCTTATTAAGCTCTTTATTTATAATTAAATCCACTTGATACATGAAATATGAAAAAGCAAAAGTTGATACTAATAAAATAAATATTTCAAAATAACTTATCACTGCTTTCCTTCCAAGGATTTCTTTCTTATTTACAATTGCTTCTTTCTTTTTTACCATTTTATATTATATTTATCTTACAAAACTTACAGGAACTTTTACAAGCATGTTTTTTGCTCCACTGCACCCAAATTCAATTTCTCTGTTGTTGTGCACAACAACAATAATTCCCCTCTGCCCTTTTTTTAGCCCGTATTTTTCCATATCTCTTTTTAACTCTACTTCTTCAAGTTCCTTTATCTTTTTTTTATCCATTTTTCCTCCTTTATTATTTATGAGCTACATTCCAGCAGGCATAGCACAACTTCTTATTGCAAAGCTGAACTCTCTTCCTGTCTTAACTTCTTTTATATTGTAAATTTTAACTTGCCCATCAATATCTTTTTTTGAAATTTCCCATTGTGGATACAACCCCATATAGCCTATATATTCAAAATTGCAGAATCTTGCTTCTTGATTTGAAATTTCCTGTGCAATTTCTGCAAAATTATATATGGGATCAACAAGTGTTGTCTTAAATTTATCAAATTGAATATTTTCTTCATTTTTACTTATTTTAATCTCTTTTTCTGCAATTAAATTCACTTTTTTAGGCTCAAGCACAACAGAAAAGTTTGTGTCTTTCATCTCAACATTATAATTTCTTTTTTCCATTTCTTTTTTCAAAGAATCAAAACACCTTTCAACTATTGGAGAAACATAATTTCTAATCTCATCTGTTTCATAACTTATAAACATTGGTTTTTGCATTATGCAAGTATCATAAAAATTTTTATTATAGCAAGTATAGCTTACATTCTGCCCTTTGTATAAAATATAATTTTCAGGGCGAACATCTCCGCCTTGTTTTGACATCAAAGTTATTGCTTCCTGCCCTGCTTTCACCATGCAAACATCCATATATGATTCAGGATTTACCTCGTTCAATCCAAAAATTCCAGGCTTGTTTCTCAAATATAAAATTAATCCTCCGATAAAAACAATTGCTATAGCAAGAATTATAAAAATCGTTATTTGTCCTTTAGTAGTTTTATTTATTTTCATTTTAGCACCCATAGATTTACTCCTTCTTTTTTTATCCTATCAATTTTACCATCTATTGTCATCTCAAGAAGACATTTTTCAGCAGTATTCCATGAAATTTTTAAATACTTTGCAAGTTCAGAACTAGTTATCACCCTCTCTTTCTCCAGAAGTTTTAGCACCCTTTCTTTTATATGAATATCCATAGCTATATACCTATCTATAAACCTTCTTATATAACTATTACTTTAGTTATGTTAAATACTATGAATTATCATATTTAAATCTTTCTAAAAACAAAGGTTAGCGATAGCTTTTTATATTTCACTATCCTATGCAAATTATGGGCTATAAAGGACTCATTTATGGCATGATTACCATACTTATAGTTATATTAATTTTAGCAGGAGCTTTTTTCTTTATACAGCAGAATGGCATGATGCCATCTCCACCCAATTCAAATAGTTCTCAAAATTCAATTTACTTTGTTGTTTTATCATCTCTGCTTCTTGCCTGGATAGCAGTATATATTTTTATTCAAATTAGAAGAAAATAATTAAAATTTGTTCTTGCTCTAATTATCAGTTCTCTGCTCAGTTCTCATTCTCAACTCGTGGAGCTAGAACAAATCCAAGTTCCATTCTTGGATTTTTATATTCAAGTCTTAATGGGTAGTCGTCTGAAAAAGAAATCAAAACATGGTCTGCAAGTTTTCCTGCTTTCATAAACTTCTGCAGATATTCAAGAGAATATCTTGACTTTGCTTCTAATCCCTGCTCTATTTTAACTTCATCTCCTGAAAACTCTGCCTTGGCAGAGTTTAATCCTTTAGCTTCAACAATAAATTTTCCTTCTTTAACAGCAAAACTGCATGAATCAGCAACAATACTGCAGTCTTCAATTACTTCCTGAAAATCAATAGAAGACATTAGTATTTTGCTTGTAAATTCAAGCTGTGGCGGTGCCTTTTCCTCTCCCTGCACATCAATCAAAGAAAGATTAAAATTTCTTTTAATTTTTCCAGTAATATTCATAATTAGCATGCTGTCTTCTGTATGCATTGTTAAAGACGAGCCAGGCTCGCATCTTTTTAATACTGATTTTAAATTATCCAAATTAACACCAATAACCTCTTCATTTGCTTCAAAATGAGAAAGAACATTTGGAGGAAGCTTAAAATTAACAAGAGCAACATTTGCAGGGTCTATGGCAACAATGCTTAGTCCGTTCTTATCAACTCTTATTCTTACTTCTGTAACTAACTCAGATATTATAGAGATAGCATCAGACAGCAATCTTGGTTCATCCAGTTTTATTAGCATATCCTCTTGAAACCTATAAGTCTTTTTAAACATTATTGTGATGCAGTAGCATAAATATATTAAAAGACAAGATACTTATAAAAACAGGTAATTGCATAAAAATGGTGAATGAAGAAGAATTAAGGCAAATTTTAATCTCCTACTATAGCAGGAAAGATATTCAGGAATCTATCCATCAGTTTTCAAAAAACAGGGAAACAATTCCAAGATATCTTGATGCTTTTGGAAAACGCCCTGACTCTCTTGAATATCCCTCTGATATTCTTTCTCATTTTCAAAAAGGAGCAACCTCAATCCATGTTTCAGAGGAATTATGGAAAGAGCCTCTTGAATTAATAACAGGAATGCCAAGAGACTCTCAAGATGAACTAAGAATTGGCTGGGATTTGCTAATAGATATAGATTCAAAATACTTGGATTATAGTAAAATCTCAGCAAAGCTAATCTGTGATGCTCTTGAATTTCACAGCATTAAAAACTATGCTATTAAGTTCTCAGGAAGCAAGGGCTTCCACATTATTGTTCCATGGAAAGCATTTCCTAATGAAATTAACAGCGTTCTTGTAAAAAATATGTTTCCAGAATGGCCAAGAATAATTGCAGCCTATTTGCAGGAATTTATCAAGCCCCAATTAATTACTCAAATCTCAGAGTTGACAACAGGCAAGCTGTCTAAATATATAAGGGGAAATGAAAAAATAGGAGACATGGCAGAACAAGTAATGCCTGATATTGTTTTAGTTTCTCCACGCCATTTGTTTCGTGCACCCTATTCTTTGCACGAAAAAACAAGATTAGCATCAATAGTTATTAAAAAACAAGACTTGGAAAATTTTGAACCACAACAAGCAGACCCTCTTGGAGTCAAGCCAATTTCCTTTTATCCAGATGCAAAAGAAAATGAAGCCCGCGAACTATTAATTCAAGCTTTAGACTGGCAAAAATCAAAAGAAAAGCCAAAAGAAAAAAAAGAATACAATGAAGATGAAAAATCCAAGTTCAAGGACTTTAAAATAAAAAATCTAACTCCTGATTTATATCCCCCTTGTATTCAAAATATTCTAAAAGGAATGAAAGATGGAAAAAAGCGAGCTCTTTTTGTTTTAATTAATTTCTTTAGAGCAATGCAAAGGCCAAGAGAAGAAATAGAAAAAACAATTGAAGAATGGAATAAGAAAAACTATCCTGTAATAAGCCAAAGTTATATTCAAGCTCAGCTTGATTGGACATTTAAGCAAAAGCCAATGCTTCCTCAAAACTGTGACAAACCCCACTACAAAGACATAGGGGTTTGTGTTCCAGATGACATTTGCAAAGTTATTAAGAATCCTGTTAACTATCCCTATAAAAAGTTGAGTAGTCTAAGCAGAAGAAAATGATAGAATTAAAGATAAATTGTCATAGCTGTTCTAATCATTGTTGCGGAGAAAATCCTCATCTCACACCCTTGCTTATGCCCTCTGAAGAAGAAAGATTTAAACAATTTTCACTAGAAATTAGAACTCCTTTTAGAAATGTTTACATGTTAAGAAAAAAAGAAAATGGAAATTGCATTCTTTTACATGATAAAGTAGCGCAATGTTCGATTTATGAAACAAAACCTCTTGAATGTAATCTCTATCCCTTCCTGCTTGATTTTGATAAACATCCAGTAAATATAAAATTAGACAAAAGATTTTGCCCAAATCTTTCATCACTTGAGTTTGACAGAGATGCTATTTTAAAATTAGTCCGCAGTTATAGTTTCCCGCGTGATTGGGTTCTTGCATATAAGTCTCTTTTTGATTATTAACCAAAACATCAAACCGAAAAGTATTTAAATACCGCTTCATATCAAATAGATATAAATAAATAACTAAAATATACAAAGATGTTACAAATAAAAAAGCAAGAAGTTCAAGAAAAACCAGTACACTGGCCAACATTAAATACTGTTATGATGGTAGAAGAAGCTCTAAAAAACAGCAATGAAAGTATAATCTCAATAGCAGAATTAAAAAGAAAACTTCCTAGACAGGTTAATCATCTAACTCTTATGGTAATTCTTGAATATTTAGAAAAAAGCAATAAAATTGCAGTAACTCTTAGAGGTATAACTTGGATTTACAATGAAAACCTAAATTTAAAAAGAGCAATCCAACAGGGAATGGCGTTTTGAAAACCACTAATTTTCAAACTATTAAATTTCAAAGGTTTAAGACTATGAAAGAAGTTAGAGTAATTTTATCACCTGAAGCAGAAGAAGTTTATAAAAAACTTAATTCAGAAGCAGAAACCAACAAACAATCTAGAATGATTTTAAAGTCAGTAAATCAGAAAATTGAGTTGATTAAAGCAAACATTCATTATGGTAATCCAATTGCAAAAAATCTTATTCCAGAAGAGTATAAACAAAAATATTCTGCAAATAATTTATTTAGAGTAGAGCTTCCAGTTTTTTGGAGGATGCTTTATACTCTTACTAATAATGAAGAGATTGAAATAATTGCATTTGTTATTGATATAATTGACCATCCAACTTACAATGATAAATTTGGATATCGGGGAAAATGAACTCTATCTTTACGAACTAAAACTCTACAAATAAAAAAATTCTAAATAAAATATAAAAAATTAAGCAGCAGCTTTTTCCTTTCTAAATGCTATCTTCTCTAAATTATAAAAACAAGTATCAACATCTCTTAGCAATTCTCCTGCAAGACTTGGATACTGCTTTTTTTGTAACATATCTCCTAATCCCTTTCTAACCATATTATATCTTTCTTTATTCAATTCCATTAACATTCTTGCTTCGTTTATTAAACAATCAGGAACTTCTTCTGGTTCTTGGTATAGAAATATCGATCCTAAAAGCCCTTCTGCATCTGCTATTATTTTTGAAGCAACTCTATTTTCAGATAAACCCATTCTTCTATAGGTATCATAATGATTTTTTTCCATATATACTCAGACAATCTATGTTTTAAAAAGATTATTATAGTTCAACATATATATTAAATAAGGTAAATCAATTGAAAAACTAAAGAATGGAACAAGAAACCCCCCAACCAGAAACCCCAAACATACCAAAGAAACTAGTATCTGTATCAGAAATAACAGCCTATATGTTTTGCCCAAGAAAACTCTGGCTTCAAAAAGTAAAAGGAATAAGAGAACCCCCTTCAAAAGAAATGATTTTAGGCGGAATGAAACACAAGTCTCTTGAACTATTTACAAATTATGAAAAAGAATTTATAACACAAATTCCAAAAGATTTACCTAAGAGCGAATTAGACCAAGCATACCATGAGCTAATGAGAAAGTGTGCAATAAAAGCCTATCAATCAAATAGAAATGTTGCTGAAAAGTTTGACATTATATTAACAACATTTTTAGCAGAGTTTCTTCCAACAACAGAAAGAGAAATTGCAATAAGAATTCCTCCTTTATTAGAAGCAATGAAAAGCTATATTGGGTTGGAACTCTGGAATAATCTCAAGCCAAAATACAAATCAGAAGTAAGTATAGAATCAGAAGATTTAGGAATAAAAGGAAGAATAGATAGGGTTGAATTTTCAGACTCAATTTTATTTTCAGAAGACATAATCCCCTATGAAATAAAAACAAGAGAACAGGAGAAAATCTGGGATTCAGACAAGATCCAATTGGCAGCCTATGCACTTCTTCTTGAAAATAGATTTAGAAAGAAAATCCCAATGGGAATAATTGAATTAAGACATAGTAAAAAACAAATAGAAATTACAGAAGAGCTCAAGGCTCAAGTTTTGGAAATAGCAGACAAAGTCAGAAATCTTCAGGGAGAAATGCCTTCTTCATTTTCAAAGTGTCAGAGTTGCAAATTAAAACAAGACTGTTTGGATAACTAATATCTTTTGTTTAAGCAGCCCTTCTCTCGGCAATAATTCTATCAGATTCTTCATGTATTTTAAACATTAAATCAAGATATTCGCTTGTTCTTCTATGTAATCCCCCGCCCTCTATAACTAAAGAAGGAACAGGAATTCCTTTTGGATTTTTGGCTTTTAAATAAGGTTCTAATTTTTCTGTAAATAATCCCAAGCTTGAAAAGCCAAGTTGAGGCTCAAGAAATTTTAGATTATCTGCTGTCAAATATTTTTGAGATTGTATCAGTCCTAATAGTCCATCTTTTAATCCATCTTTTTTTTCAGGATAATCAGCAATTATTCTATCATAGTCCAAAACTTCTTCAACAGTCATCTTTTTGACTTTTTCCATCAATGCCTGATAAACTGTATTTTGATAAGCTTCAAATCCACCAACTAAATCAAGAGGATTTTGTAATTGAGCTGTTTCTTCCATAACTAAATTAAGTTAATAGATTATTTAAACATTTATATTCTCAACTATATATTTACGTCAATATCGTTATTCGAAGGATTTAAAAATCTCCAATCTTATATATATTCATGAAAAAAGCAGGTGTATTTGTAGTATTAGTCTTATTAATAAGTTTATTCTTAGTTTCATCAGTTATAGCACCAACAAATTCTACAAATTCTTCAACAACAACTACAACAACCACAACTTCAACAACATCAACTTCTACTGCAACCGCGGATGTTAAAGTTCAAAAAGCCTATGACTGTTTAAGAAATAAAGTTACTGCTAAAAATAAATGTGCTGATTTAACAGTCGAAGAGCAGGCATTTAGTCTTCTTGCTCTAAAATACGACGCTGATTCACAAAGAAATTGCAAGCTTGCTCTAAAAAATAGTGGAAAAGAAAATCTCTGCTGGCCATCTTCTGGATGCAGAATAAGAGATACTGCTCTTGCTGTTCTTGCTCTAAAAATGTCAAATTCAGACACAAAATTAGCAGAAGATTATCTAATTTTAAAAAATGGCACCCCTACTGATTTAATATGGTATCTTCAAATAGATACAGTAGAACAAGCAAGATGTAAGATAATCTATGATGGAAATGAAAAAACAATCACAGTTGGCTCTGACAAAAAATTAAGCAGTGATGCAGGCGGATGCTTAACACGAAACTCAGATGGTTTTTGGCTTCAAATCTCTTCTTCTTGTTATGATAAAAAATTTATAGTAGAATGTGACAAGCAATTTGTTACTAATTTATTATATAAAAGGCAAAACTCCCAGACTATTTTTGTTTCATCAAAAACATCTCAAGCTTCTGCAAATGCACAAACAGAAGAAACCGTAAATGTAAAGTGCTTAAAAGATGGAAACACATGTGACTATGAAGGAACTCTATGGGCAGCCTTGGCTCTATATAAATCAGGCAGAGATATTTCAGTTCTTATGCCATATATAACTGCAACAGCAGGTGACAATGAAAAATATTTCCCCTCTTCAATATTATATGTAATGACAAGAGAAGATTTATATGATATGGATATAAGGGGAAAGCAAATTTCAAATACCTGGCAGATTACAAATTCTCCCTATTCAAAACAATATGACTCTGCACTAGCGATAATGGCTTTATTAGACTCAAAATCCCAGGCAGTTTCAGATAGCCAAAGTTATTTCTTATCATTACAGGCAAATGATGGCTGTCTTACTTCATCAATCAGAGATAATGCTTTTTTATTATTTGCAGGCTGGCCAAGACAAGCAGTGCCTGTTCCTGATAATTATGATTGTTTGCAATCAGCAGATTTTTGTGTAGCACCACAAGATTGCTTATCTGCAAATGGTAAATTATTAGGGGATAATTATTATTGCAGAGATATAGGTATGAAGTGCTGTGATAAACAACCGCCTTTAAAATCTTGTTCAGAACTTGGTGGAAGAACATGTGCTTCAGGAGAAACCTGTTCAATAAGCACTGTTTCCTCTTCAGATAGCAGTCCGTGTTGCAAAGGAACATGTGAAAAAGCTCAAACATATACTTGCTCTTCCTGCAGGTCTGTCTGTGGTGATGATGAGACTGAATTACAAGCAGGACTAACCTGTCCTCAGCCAGAAGTTTGTTGTGGTCCAAAACCAAGCCAAAGTTCTTTATGGATTTGGATTTTACTAATTATAATAATTATTCTCGCAATCTTGGCTTTTTTATTCAGAGACAAGCTAAAAGAATTTTGGTTTATGTTTAAAGCAAGGTTTTCAAAACCATCCCCTCCATCTCCACCCTCTCCAGGAATGAGAACAGCTCCAAGAGGATTTCCACCTCGCCCTGGAATGATGCCAATGTCTCCTCAAAGATTCCAGCCCCGCCCAATGCCTCCTCAACAAAGAACAACTGAGTTTGATGATACTTTGAAAAAACTAAAAGACATGAGCCAATAAATTTATTAATCTTAGTTTTCTCCACTAATTATGAAAAAGGGTTTGTTTTTGTGTCTTGCAGTCATTATTTTAAACATGTCTCTAATTTCTGCACTCTCAATTAGCCTTAATAAAGAGAGCTATTCTGCTCAAGAAACCTTGCTTGCTTTAGTAGAAGGAGAATTTTCAAAAGTTCCTGTTTTAAGTGATGTCTCTTTTTTCAGAGAATACCGAGAAGTTCCAGTACCCTCAGATATTCTAAAAATAAACAACAAAGTATATCTCTATGCGCTTCTTCCAAATCGTGATGGAAACTACTCAATAAAAATTAAAAATGTAAGATATTTAGATGATGGTGCATTAAAAGAAGAAGATTTAATTAAAAACTTTACAATAAATCAAACAAATGAAACAATAATTCAAGCCAACCCTGGGTTTATTTTTGCAAAGGGCTCTTTTTATTTTAGCCTTGAAAATAAAGGCTCTCAAGCAGTTGATTTAAGTGTAAAGTTTTTCGACCAGAAACAAGATTTTTCTCTTTCCCCTTCTAATATCAGAAAAATTGAATTTTCAATTCAAGGCATAAAGCAAACATCAGGAGAAATAACTGTTTCTTCTAAATCAAAAAATCTCTATAAGATTCCAGTAATAATCATCCCTATTCCTAATAATGATTCTGATAAAATAGAACCCTATCAATTTGGTTTTAAAGAAAGAACATTTAATGCAACTCTTTCAATAGGTAAAAAATGGATGTTTCAGCAGGAGTTATTTAATTATGCTCTTGTAGACATGGATAATATTAAGTTAAAGATTATAGGCCCATCAGGAATTTTAGATTTAAATCCTGAAAAAATTTCTCTTTTAAAACCAGGTCAAGGTTTTCCAATAAATATTACAATTAGCCCGGACAAAATAGGCAATTTTCAGGCAATTATTCAGGCATCTTTTAATGATTTAACAACAAACCTTTCTGTTAATATAGATTTCACAGAAAATGAAAGTCATCTTCCCCCAACACCTGACAGAAGAACTTGCGAATATATCTCTGGAAAGACTTGTGGTGCTGATGAGTTCTGTTCAATCCCAACAACAATAATAGGTGAGAAAAATGAAGAATGTTGTTTGGGAAGCTGTGATAAACTAAGCAGTGGCGTGGGAAAAAGTTTCTGGATAGGTTTATTAATTTTCTTTGCTGTTCTAGGTATAGTCGCAGCAATATACTTCTATGTAAAAAATAGAAAAATTTCATCTCCTGAAGACATAATTACAAAAAGAACTGAAAGATTTGAAAAATCCCATCAAATCAATAGTCCCAGTTCTGCTAAAGGGTCTGTTAAAGATAAAATCTCTGATTTATAATTAAACTAAAAAACTATCTCTTCTTTTTCTTTGCTTTCTTTTTTTCCTTCTCAACCTTAACTTCAGGCTGTTGAGGGTTTGCAACTGGCATTTGTACTGGTTGCATTCTTTTTAGCTGATTTTCTAATATCTGGTTTTTGATTAAAGCAGCTTTTGCAATTTCATCATATCTATGCAATCTTCTTGCAAATTCAGTCATTAGGGCTGAAATTTCTAGATTTGTCATTTTAATTCCTTCTGGTTTTATAATCTCAACATGAGATGGCATATACTTGGAAATAATGAAAAACAACTTTTCCATATCGCATTTTATATCTATTTCAGCATATATAGAAAACATCTCTCTATCTTCAGGAACTTTCTCCTTCAAATCCACTTTTTTTGGTTCGTAAACTTTCTTATTACCAAGCTTCAAACCCTGCTCAGACTCCATAACTGCAATAAGCTGGTTCATAGTATTCTTTAGATATTCTTTGGGTCTGCCCATCATTTCAATAATAAGTGATGCCTCAATTTCCATGCTAATTTCAAGAAAATTGGTTTTATAAAGCCTTCGGCATTAGCAAGAAGTATAAAACCAATTTTCTTTTATTTATCTTAGCAGTTTAATTAGAATAAAAACAAGGATAGCAGTGCAGAAAATCAAGAAGCCGTATAAAGAATATTCTTTTATCATTTCTTCTCTTGAAATAAATTCACTTTTAACATTTCTGTTGCCTAAATTAACTATCTCAAAACTTAAATTCTCCTGATTTATTTTTTTACTTTCATTCTTTAATTCAATAGTATCGATGTTCAAATTATTAGAATTATTAATAACTCTTTTATCTACGCTAACTGAATAAGTCATATTTGCAATTATAGTATCTGAACTCAATGTTCTAATCTTAATAAAAACATCTGCTTCTTCACATTCTTTTGTTATATTTAATTTAATTGTTGGAGTATAATTTCCCAAGTCAACTTTAATATATTCGTCTCCTGTAATCCACTTTTCCAGTTCTTCATTATAGGTTTTTGATACTGTTTGGTTTGTTTTAAATTCAATCTTAACATCATAACTTTGATTTTTCAAGCCTGTTGTATATAAATCAACTTCAAATTCCTCTCCAAAGTAAATTCTTCTGGGAAAGTCTACTTCAATTGTTATTTTCTGCTGTGTTGTATTATTTTCTGTTGGAGGAGTATTTCCTGTATTATCTAAGGTGCAATTACTTTCTCTTCCAGGAGTAAAATCATTTGTCTTCCATCCTCCTGAACAATCCTGCCAGCTTTTATTTTGCTTTGAAGAATTATAATAAAAACTCGAGGCAAAAGTTAAATTAAAAAAGGTAATATTTTCTCCATTATCGTCATTCAAGCCATTTCCTATTTCAGAGTCATCAATATAATAATATTCTATATTCTGTGATGTTATTTCTGTTATGTTTGTATTTCTTCCTAAAATAAGAAAATAAGAAGAATTTGTAATAAGAGAGCAGTTCGCAATATTATAGCAAGTAATATCATCTGGATTATTAGTGCTTGAATCTTTTATTTGCCACTCACTTAAATTTATAATATTATTATTTTCATTATAAATTTCAATAAATTCAGGACTTCTAGGAGAAACTTCATTTATCCTTATGGCATAAATAGGCACAATTGCCATTAACAATATTATCAAGAACAATAACCCCTTTCTTGCCATAATTAATCTATGTTGCCAACACTTTTAAATTTTTATATACTTTGATATATATACTCAAAATTAATATTCTAGGATTATTATGTCAGAGATTAAAACCCCATCATTTAGGATAGGGTCGTTACTTTACTGGTTTTAATCTCTGAGCATCCTAAACACAAAGGGCTTCACAAACTCCACCCTTTAGGGTGGAGTGCCCTTTGTGTTTTTGATAAAATTATTCTAATTGCCTTATTAAGAACATAACTACCGCCCAACAACTCTCGCCTCAATGTTACCCCCTTAATAATTCCCATCACATTATAAATTAGAATCAGTTATATTATTGAGATTAATAACAATCTTCTATAATAAATCCCATCCCATAAAAAATTCCAGAAGTTATTTCCAAACACCAGGAATTTTTTCACCACATCTACACTTTCCACCTTTTAGTTTATTCTCAATAACTTCAAACCCCTTTCTTCTTATGACTATCTCTTTACATTTTGGGCATATTGTATTTTCTTCTTCATCTATATTTCCAAGATAAACAAAATGAATTCCCTCTTCTTCTGCTATTTTCTTTGCTTTCTTCAGGATGCTTTTTTCAGTCGGATTTAGATTATCCATTTTATAAGCTCGCCTGCTGAAAGAAAACTACCCTGCTTTAGCTCGGAGTGAATTTCAGCTAACCTATTGGCGAGCTTAGTAAGATATTAATTCTAGAAAAACTTTAATTCAATGAGCTTGTTACA
>Ga0247841_10002719_pt1 | contig 34480 bp, 33 predicted proteins | sample LaCruzMarch2015__2_FD_192410 | JGI IMG/M metagenome (GOLD analysis project Ga0247841, IMG submission 192410) | Freshwater microbial communities from meromictic Lake La Cruz, Castile-La Mancha, Spain - LaCruzMarch2015_18m | ecosystem: Environmental > Aquatic > Freshwater > Lake | place: Spain...
TCTCGCTTACAATATAGCCAGTCATTCGCGCAAGCTCCTTTCCAATCTCTTCAATTTCTGCCATGGAAAACATGCTTCCCAAAGACAGTTTCCTTTCGGGCTGCCTTGCCCCGCCAACGAACACAAAGCTCTTTACCTCAACATAATGCGGCTGCGCGGTTTTTATCTGCGACGCATATCCCTCAAGGTTGGAGTCGTTGACGCCGCGCGCAAGTGTCATCCGAAGCACTGTTCTTGTTTTCTTTCCGATGGATGGAAGCAGCTCCAGCATCCGCAAATATTTTTTCCACAAATCCTTTGCCTGAGGCCTTATCGCTTTCAAATGAACTTCTTCATTCGGCGCAACCATCGAAACATAGAACTGCGTAGGGTAGGTTTTCCATTTTTCCACTCGCTCTGGAAAAGTGCCGTTTGTCACAAGGAAGGTGGTCATGTCCTTCTTATGAAACTCTTCAAGCAGCCTTTCAAGGTGAGGATACATTGTTGGCTCGCCCGTTAGGGACAGCGCGACGTGTTTAGGGGATCTCGCCTCTCGGAAGAGGATGCCGCTGGCTTTTTTGTTGCCCCCATAACCTGAAACAATCTCTTTCTGTGCCGAAATAAGCCCATCCACAATCTTTCCCGGTTCGTCCCATGCAAATTTCTCTCCCACGTTTCCATATTTTCCTTTCTCAGGCATGAACCTCCAGCAGAAAACGCACGCGTGGTTGCAGAACAGGAGAACCGGGGTGCACTGCAGGCAGCGGTGCGATGAAATCCCGTAGAATTTTGATTTATAACACTCTCCTTGCCCCTTTAGCGACATATCTGCCCAGTGGCAAAGCTTTGCAGCCGAGTGCTCGCCCACGATGTGGTATTTCTGTCTTATGAGGAGCTTTAGCAGCCCGTCTGGCGTGTTTTTATTGCCCTTGCGCACGCTCGCATAATATTTGCCCTCGCCAGGCCGGTTCCTCCTTCTCACCATGTTTTCTCCTCTACAACATCGCAATTAAAAAGACAAGCCCCAACAAATTATCAGAAGAAAAAACCCGTGGGAAAAGGCAGGAATGCCATCCTAAGACGAGTTTTTCTGTTTTAGGCAAGCGGAGTCCTTTTTCTTCTGTTGTTGGTGCGCATGGCAGTAAAGCTTGAGCTTGACCAAAAGAAAAAATGCATGTCGGTTTCCGAGCCGGAATCAGTTTCCTCGCTAGTGAACGGCTACTACGGCTACATGAAAAAAGGCACCATCCATCTTTTCCCGGAAGAAGCGCTTTATCTTATGGACATACGGAACGCCTCATGCAGAGACTCCTCGCTCAACGAATACAAATTCAACGCAGTAGCCGCGCTTTTCCCGAAAAAAAAGCAGATGGCGCGCTACTTCACCTACAAGGACTGGCGCGACCGTGGCTTGATAGCCCGCCAAGTCTTTGAAATATGCGAGCGCTACGGGCGGAACAATGTGAAAAAATACCCGGGCGGCGCGCTTTCCCTTGACCGCTATGCGCTCGCAGGCCGCTTTTACTCAGAAGATTTATGGACAATAATAGACGACGAGCAGGTGGGCAAAGACCTTTACGAGCGCTACTGGTTCGGGCAGTTCGGCTCCTACAAGGCAGAACAGCGCGGCAGGCTTTCCAAGCTCGACGCGTATGAAACGCTCTTTCTCATGAAGCACGCGGGGCTGCACCTTGAAAACGCAAAGGAAACAGATGTGGTGAAGGCTGCAAAGCGCCAGCACAAGGATTTCCTCCACCTCTATTCAGTATATGAAAACTGGAGGCTTCACGGCTTTGTCCTTAAAACAGGCTTCAAATTCGGCACTCACTTCCGCCTCTACATGCCGGGCGCCTCGCCCGTGCGCGAGGGCAGCGACTGGATACACTCCAAGCACGTGGTGCAATGCTTCCCCCGCACAAGCAAGATGCTGATTTCGGAGTGGGCGCGCGCCATCCGCGTTGCGCACTCGGTGAAAAAGACATTCATCCTTGCAATACCGGGCGAGGCGAAGAAAAAGAAAGGCGCAAAAGAGAAAAAAGAGGAAAACACTTTCCACACAACTCTCGACTTCCTTCTCTTCCACCGCGAGCACGGCGGCATAGAGAACCCGAAAACAGGGAAGCCAAAATACTTGATGTTCTCTCTTTCAGAGGAAGAGTACATCGGCGGCGAAGAGCTTGCGGATGCAATCGCGCAGTGCAAGCGGATTGGCCTGGAGCTCCTGCTCGCGATTTGCGACCGCGAAACATCGGTCACCTATTACTTGGTGAAGCGCGTGGAAATACCCGGAAGCAAGGAAGAGTACTATGAAATAGAATGGGTGCAGCCGTAGCTGCTTATCGCTTGAGCTCCTTTTTGAGCTTCCCAATCAGGTGCGCGTTCCCAAGGTAAACGGGCACGCGCGCGTCAACGTCTGTCTCTCTCACATCCAGAAGCGAGCCCTTTTCCGACCAGCTCGCGCCCCCCGCCTGTTCCCAGATGAACGACATGGGCTGCGCCTCATACACCAAGCGGAGCTTCCCCTGCGCGCTTTTTTTCGTTGAAGGATAGGCGAATATCCCACCCCTGTGCAGTATCTGCGAAAAGTCCGCGACAAATGTTCCTGAGTACCTCACCTTCAGTTTCTCCTCTCTGAAAAGGCTTTTGGCAAACTTAAGGAAAGCAGGAGACCAGTCAAGCGGGTCGCCACCCAACCCGAACACTTCGCCCGGCTCGGGCACTTTCATGCTCTCGGCAAGAAGCAGCCACTGCGCGTGCCCTTCCGAGTCATAATGCTTGACAAACTCATGCGTCCCTTTTCCAACCGTATAGACAAGCGTGTTCACTGGCCCGTAAAGCTTGTAGAGAGCAGCCACTAATTTTCTTCCATTCTGCGGCAAATCCTCCCGATAAACACCGACTATCGTTCCAAAAGAATTATTGCTCACAATATTGGACGAGCCATCCAGCGGGTCAAGCGTGACCACAAACGGCGCGCCTTTGTTTAACGTTGCCACAAGCGGCTCCTTCAGCTCTTCCGAGTATATTTTTCGCACCAGCCCGGTTTTCACAAGCTCATCGCAAAGATAGCCGTTTATCCACTCGTCAAGCTGCGCCACTGCCTCTCCATACTTGTTCTTGTCCCCCATCGTGCCTCGCAAGTACTTGGGGAACTGGTGCTGCGCGTCAAGCGCGATGTAGGCAAACGAGCTTATGAGCTTCGCAAGCTTGGCGTCCGCGCCGCTTTTCTTCAAGTGCGCCTCAAGAGTGACGAGCTTTGGTTCCATAAAAATCACTGTTTCTTTGAGCCCTCTCTATGTTGGTTCTTGAACCAAGCATGGTAAATCAAGAAAAAACCAACCACAATGAAAATTGTAGTTATGATTGCCCACGGGACAAAGTTAGAATCTCGATAAATCCACTTCGACCCGCCGCGTATTCCAGTTCCAATGGATCCAGTGGCAAGGGAAAAAAGGGCGTAACCAAGCGCCACCGCAGCAAAAATCATCATAACTGTCTTTTCAAATTGAGGCTTGCTCTGGCGGCTTTTCTTGGAAAGAAAATAATAAGGTGGTATTATCAGCAGCGCTGCGATTACGATTGCCACCAAGTATCCCCAAGTATCCATCATATCACTTGAATATTATCTTCTTCAGTTCTTCCGTGATTTTCATCGGGTTGTCGTTCTGCCAGACATTCCTGCCGACTGCAAGCCCCGCGCCGCCGCCAGCTATAATGTCTTTTACCTTGTGCAAAAACTCAGCATCAGGCTGCTTGCTTCCGCCCGCGGAAATTACCTTGCACCGTCCAGCTGATGCCACCACCCACTTCATGGAGTCAACACTGCCCGGGTAGTTTATCTTCACAATATCCGCGCCCAGCTCAAGCGCCACTCTCGCGGCATAGGCAACCATGGCGGGGTCTTTCTCGTTCGGCACATGCTTTCCCCGCGGGTATGCCCAAACAACGGAGGGGAGCCCGTACTCCAATGCCTCCTCCTGCAATTTGCCAAATTCCTTGAACATCCGTGCTTCCATAGGCGAGCCTACGTAAATAGTATAGCCAATTGCGTCTGCGCCAAGCGCCACCGCCTCCTTTACGGATGCAATGGGGGGCGAGTAAGCCTCATCCTTGGGCACTATTTCCGTCCTTCCGTTCATTTTGAGGATTAGGGGCACCTTGCCGGAATAGCACTCCTTATAGTGCCTTGCCACGCCCTTTTGCAGCGCAAAGCCCGTAAAACCGCCCTTTGCGGCTATTTCACAGACGTATTCGGGGTTGATGTTTTTCGAGTTGAAGTCGCGCGGCCCGTGCTCCATTCCCTGGTCCATTGCGAGGATAAGCACCTTGCCATTCTTGACAATCTTGCCCAGATGAGCAGTCTTTTCCTTCATCAAAAACACCCCTCTGTATTCAGTCGGGATAAACCTTTTTAAATCTGAACAGACTATTTAGCTCACAAATACGTTGAAGGTGAGCTCATGGTGAAAATTGTCATTGCAAAACAACTCGCGGGAAAGAAAATAATCACGAACGACGGCGAAGAGCTGGGGCGCCTCATTGACCTCGAAGTATCAGAGTCTTCGGGCAAGATTGAGAACCTGCTTCTCGAGCCCAACCTTGACAACCCGACCGCGCGCCGCATCAACAAGGAAGACGGCCTTCTCGTGGTGCCCTATTCGTCTGTGCTTGCGGCATCCGACCACATCATAGTGGACAAGAAGACGATTGGCTAATTCTTTTCATTTCCTTTTCATTTTTCATTCCTGTTTAATTTTTTTCATACTAATATTCAAATGTGCGAGGTGCAGTTATGGCTCTTGTGGAAACCCTTCTGATAGGCGTGGCAGTGCTTGCCGGGCTGCTCGTGCTCTTTTTCATACTAGCATACAACTCCCTTGTCACCATGCGGGCGCGCATTGACAACTCCTGGTCCCAAATAGACGTCCAACTCAAGCGCCGCTTTGACTTGATACCTAATCTTGTCGAGACTGTGAAAGGCTATGCAAAGCATGAAAAGGAGCTATTCACCGATGTGACAAAGGCGCGCGCTGCAATGGCGTCTGCCGGCAGCATTGCGGAAAAGGCAAAGGCGGACAACATGCTTTCAGGCACTCTCAAATCTCTTTTCGCAGTTGCTGAAAACTACCCGCAGCTCCGGGCAAACGAGAACTTCAAGATGCTCCAGGAGGAACTCTCCGGCGTTGAGAGCAAAATCGCGTACGCACGCCAATTCTACAACGACACCGTGCTTTCCTACAACACTTCAATACAGACCGTGCCGACCAATATTGTCGCAGGCATGTTCGGCTTCACCGCGCGCGACTTCTTCAAAACAGAAGGGCAAGAGCGCGAAAACGTGAAAGTGAAATTCTGAAGCGGAGGACAGCCAATTTCTTCACAGGCTGGCAAGAGGAAGCTCAGCCAGGCAGCAAAACAAATTTGGCATCCCCTTCGGGCGGGTCCTCTTATGGCAAGCTTTTACGACCAGATAGCAGCGAACAAGCGTAACTCCTATCTTCTTCTAATAGTGGTTTTCGCGCTGGTGTTTGCCGCGCTCTACGGCTTTTCACTAATGTTTTTCGGCGGCGACTGGCTGGGGCTCATTGTCAGTGTAGTTCTCTCAGCAATATACATCGCAGTTACCTATTCATTCTCAGACCAAATAGTGCTTTCACTTTCTGGCGCGCGCGAGGCGCAAAAAAACGAGTTTCCCTATCTTGTGAATGTGGTGGAAGGCCTGAGCATTGCCGCAGGCACGCCTGCGCCGAAGATATACGTTATGGACGACCCTGCAATAAACGCATTCGCAGTAGGCACCACTCCTGAAAAGGCATCCGTGGTATTCACCACCGGGCTTCTCAATACTCTTAACCGCGCCGAGCTTGAAGGCGTGGCCGCACACGAAATATCCCACATAAAAAACCTTGACAGCAGGCTTGCCACTCTCGTGGTGGTGATGGTGGGGCTCATCGCAATTTTATCTGAAATTGGCCTGCGCTCAATGTTCTGGGGCAGGCAGAGCGGAGGGGGAAGAGACAGGGGCGGCGGGCTGGTGATGCTTCTTGGCTTGGTGATAATCATCCTTGCGCCGATTATCGCACAGCTGGTCAGGCTTGCGCTTTCTCGCCAGCGTGAGTACCTTGCGGATGCGACAGGCGCGCAACTCACACGCTATCCAGAAGGGCTTGCATCCGCGCTTGAAAAAATAAAGCAGAAAGGCTCGGTAGTGCAAAAAGCTTCTGACACAACCGCGCCCCTCTACTTTGCCAATCCCCTCTCAGGCGGGCTCAATCTTTTTTCCACCCACCCAAACATAGATGACAGGATAAAAAAACTGCGGGAAATGTAAGGGAAGCTGCCAATTTTTTTTGAGGGGAGCCGCTTTTTCAGCGCTTCATTTTTTACATCCGTGCCCAGCCGCCATCTCAAAGCAAACGGCATATCCTCAGAAAGAATTTCAACTAGGCTTTCTCCCAGCTTATTTCCATTTTGTCGAGCAGCTCAACCAGCTGCCGCCTTCGCTCTCCCTTAATTCCCTTCCAGTCAATAAGCGCGCAATTTATTTTCCCAGCGTTTTTGTTCATCGCCTGCAGCAACCGCCCGCCGTCAACACCGTATTTTTCAAGCGCATAGCCTGAAACAATGTGCCCAAGGGCAATCCCGCCATCCACCACTTTCGGGGTGAATTTCGGCGCATAGTGCGTGCCCCCAAACCCGACATATGCGGCGCATTCGCACGGCTGCCTTATTGCGGCAATTATCGCTTTTGCCACTATCATCCCTGCTTCAGGCACATTCCACTCTGCCTCCGAGCTTCCTATTTCTGCAAACATAACGGGCTTGGAAAGCGTGGGGCCATGATGGTCCACCTCTATGGAAACAGGCCAGCCAAGCGAACCACTAGAAAGCTCCTTCATTTTTTGTGCGGCGGCTTTCAGCCTTCCTGGCATGGCAACATTGAGCGTTTGCGGGCGCCCGCCCATGTCCGCATCTCCCCAATTGCCCGGGGTATGCGCGGTAAAGCACGCCTTGCCGCTTTCGCTCCTATGCGTGCTTGCAAAAACATAGTACTCTGCATCATGCTCAGGCGCAATCTCAATTATGCTGCCGGAATACTCGGCAATGTCAAAGTCCACCCCCTCCCAAAACCAGCCTTTCTTCTCAGTAAGCTTCTCAAGCGTAAGAAGCGCGGATTTGATATTCAGGCTTGCTGGGTTGTCCCGCGATATGACCACCAATGGCTTCATGATGGCATTTGCCTGCAAGCAAATAAAATATGTTTATAAGGAAGGTTTGAGAATTGAAGACGTGGTATGATGGGCGACGAGGAACTGACAGGTTATATCACCCGTTCTCGCGAGAAGGGGCGGACAAAAGAGCAGATAATACGCGCCCTTTACTCCGTAGGCTGGAAAAAGGAAAAAGTGGAAGCGGCATTCCAGAAGCTCGATGACAATAAAAACTGGCAAAAAGGGGCGGCAAGCCAAACACAGCCGCAACAGGGAAAGACCAACGAGCCTAACTCGGCCAGCCAGCAGCAAATACAAATGCTCCAGCAATCCGGCCAGCAAAAACAACAGCCGGCGCCGCAACAACCCGCAACGCCCGCGCAGCAGGCGCAGCCTCTGCAACAGCAACAAAATTCACAGCAATCGCCGATCCAGCTCCAGCCTCTGCAGAAAAAATCCCTGTTCGCACTGCCAGCGCTATTCCAGAAAAAACAGCCGCCGCAACCTTTGGAAACAGCGCAGATGGCGCCTGAGCAGAAGAAACCATTCTCGCTCCCGCCAATATTCGGCAAGAAAAGCGAACAGCCAGTTTCACAAGCCGCCTCCACACAGCCAGCCGCGCAACAACTTCCCTCATCACAACAGGCGGTTCCGCAAAAATCAGCCCAATCTGAGCAACGCGTCATCCAATCCCAAGCTGCAAAAGAGCAGTTTCGCCCGCCATCCTTTGAAGGCATGAAAGCCGCGCCGGGGGTGTTTCCGCCCCAAACAACATTCACGATCGGGTCGCAGCATGTGTCATTTGGAACAGCACAGCCAGCTGCAAATTCATCGCCGCCCACTAGGAATCCTGCATTTTCCAATCTCGCGTCAGCTGCCGCATCGGCAGCCGGAAAGAAAAGTTTCCTTCCCAGCGTCGCGATTGCCATGTTATTGCTTTTTGCAGTGGGCTATTATTTCTTCCAAATGAGGGCGCCGGAAATCCCGGCAGTGGATGGCCCGCGCATCGAGCTTAATAAAACCGAATCAAAATCAGCCAACACCACCAAGCCGCCTGTGCTGCAAAACACCACCAAGAAACCGGTCACTCCTCCAAAAAACACGACAAAAACAAACGTTTCCTCGCCAACAGTGAAACAAAACGCTTCAACTCCTGTGAAAAACACCCCGCCTGCCAAAAACACAACACAGCCGCCGACTGCAAACTCCTCAACACAGCCAATAAACCAAACCGGCACGCAGCACTTCTCGAGCCACTCAGTGTTCTACTCGAGCGACGGCGACCCCCCGTCAAAATTCTGCCAGGGCAAGAACGCGGCGCTTTACCGCGTGCACTATTTCGATTTTTATGGCACCGGTTGCCTCAATGGCAAAGACAAGGAAGGGTATTCGTTCCCGCTGGATTTCCCCTATGCGTGCGATTCCATCCCGTGCTGTTACAACGACGTTTCCGGCTCGTTCAGCAAGAAGTACGACTCTTTCGAATGCGGCTACTATGAAACGTAGTTGATGCGGGCGCGGGAAGCCCATCCTTCAGATGCGAATAGTTCACGCGGCGTGCGCAACCTAATCCATCTTAAGCCCGAAAAGCTTCTTCCCTCCCCTGTTGAAAAGCAGCGGCTCCTGCGCATCTTCCTTGGGCAGATGCACCTCAATTATTTCGCCCACCACGATGGAATGGTCCCCTGCGCTCGTGTAGGAAAGAACCTTGCACTCTATGTTTGCCTCAGCCTCAAGAATGAGCGGAGCCGAAACCCGTTTCGCCTTCACCTGCGTAAGCTTTGTCTCATCAAACTTGTCTATGAACTTTCCCGAGGTGGTGCCGCACAAAAGCACGGCATCCTTCAGTTTCTCGCCCGGTATCGCAACCACAAACTCCATGGATGTGCAGATAAGGTCAAGAGTCAGCGAGTTGTTGCCAAGCGAAAACGCAAGTATCGGAGGCTTTTCCGAAACCGGCATGAGCCACTCGACCGCAGAGAGGTTGGTCTTCTCGCTTGACGAGGCGGTGACAAGCAAGGCCTGCCTTGGGTAAAACAGTTCCTGGAACATGTTTTCCTGTTTTCCCATAAATGAATTTAAAGTGTTGCAGCCAAATCAAGCCATGAAGCTCCTCGTGGCACTAATCCTCTCCGCGCTCGTCCTTCTATCCGGCTGTGCGCAGCGCACCATCCCAAATGCCTGCCAGTCCACACCTCAGGAAAAACTGGCAAACTGCGTTTACGTGAATGCCGTTCTTGAGCAAAACCCCTACTACTGCTACTCGCTTACCAATATGGAACAGCGGCGGACCTGCCTGCACGACGCGGCAGAGCCTGCCATGAAAACCGCGCTTGAGCGTGCGAGCCCGCCCGAGCGGGAAACAATATTCTACGCTCCGCCGTCGGATGAACAGCCGTATTACGTTGCTCCAGTGTCCCAGTCTCCGCAACAGCCAGAGAAAACAGCAGTTGTGCCAGCCCAGTGCGACTCATACTCCGGCACTGCAAAGGATGACTGCCTTTTTGCGGCAGCCATCGCACAGCTTGACATGCCCGCCTGCAGCGCAATATCGGACTCCGCGCTCCGCAAATCCTGCATCTCCGATGTCGCGCGCAAGACAAAGGACATCGCCTCCTGCGACACGCTCGCCTCGCCCGACGACGCCAACCTCTGCAAGCTCTACGCGCGCGGCGACGAGTTCAAGGGCTGAGGAAAGACTGACATGCCAGCATCACTCGCGCAAATCAGAGAGAAAAGCAATCTCTCATCCATCGTCCCTGTCAAAAACGAGACTGAAAAGCCAAAATTCCGCTACATCTACTTATCAGATATTTCCAATCTAAAAAGCGCGTGTGATGCCATTGATGGCAGGGCTTATGGCTTGCTCTCGAAGTGGTTCGATGGCAACGGGATTTCAATGTCCACTGAAAAAACACTCACAAAAGGGAAGAAAGGGAACCTTGTCCGGGAAAGCTTCCTCTATGAGTTTGACATGAACAAACTGGAAAAAGGCATTGGTGAGTTATGCGCCAGAAATATCCTGACTTCGGAACAAGCGAAGTATATTTTGGATAAAATAACTTCTTCTTCTACGAATGAAATGCCAGATAAAGCAGCTTACAAATCCAATGATGGGTTCGTGCCTGGCATGCCGAAGGAAGACGATGGAATCCGGCACGTTTAGGGCACCAATTCCACGCGTCTTTCCAGTCTGACGGGCTGAGGAAACCCCGCTGGACGCAGCGCTTCATCTCCTTCCCTCAAGCCTCGCAATTTTGCAGGAAACGCGCCTTGTCGCCAACACGTATTATAAGCAGTTTTCGCCCTAATCCAAAAAGGTGAGACGATGTTCATTTTCGATGCGATATTCAGAAAATCAGACGTGGCTCCTCAATTGGCGCCCTCTCCATCCAAAAAAGAAAATCCATTTATGGTACCTACGTCATCTCAGGACTTCCAATCCGACCTCTTAAAAGCCATCAATTTTGTAATGGATCGTTTCAATGCCCCAAAGCTGGGTAATGCTAATATCACTTGGGAGCCAAACGGGGTTTCCATTACCGTCAAGTTTCCGGATAATAATAACTCTGGCTGGAATTCACTTGGAGAAATAAGAAAAGCATTTGTCGGCCTGGTGAACGATCAACTGGAAAACATGAAATCCGAATATCGCATAAAGAACACATTCGGAGACGGCATATCGAATATTTTCAATGGAAAAAACAACTACAGTTATACATACTATAAGCCTTAGAACATCTCATCCTGCAATTCGTCGCGGTCAGACGGGCCGAAGAAGTCCCACCAGAAGACCCGCTTCATATCCTCTCCTTTCAGCCTTGCCATTTCGCAGGAAAGCGCGCCCCCCACAACAATGGACAGCTCTTCTGCCTGCGTGTTGGCGCGTTGCATCGCCTCCTCCTTGCTCAAGCCCGAGCCCGTTGTGGAAAGGTAGAACACCACTTCAAGCGGCTTTTCGCCCGAAGTGAGCTTCTCAATCTGCCTGCCCCACATCGCTATTTCGCGCTGCAGCCGCGCGGCGTCCGCGCTTTTTCCCTCATGCAGCTTCACCAGCCTGCTCTCAGCAAGGCTCCTCTTGGTGCGCAACTCTTCTATCTCATTCCCAAGGTCAAGCGGGCAGACCAGGCAGCACACCTTGAAGGGAAAGCCCGCGGACGAAATGGCTTTCTCAAACATTTCGCCCAGCATTGCCTTTCCCTTCTCGTCCTTTTCGCTTGCCGACTCATAAAGCCGCGCGGAAAGGAAGGCGGTTGCAAGGAAACTGCCGCCCTTTTTTCCCACCACCATGTCCTGTGAGGGCGGTATCTCAAAGTTCCTGCCAATCTCTATCAGCTTTGCTTTTGAAAAAAGAAGGGGCATTATCACATAGCCGTATTTCCAGAGGAGAACAGCCGATAGGAAGCAGACTGCGGCAACGGCAGACGCGGGCGCGGAGCCGAAAAAAAGTGCGGCTGAAAGGGAGAAGAATCCGCCCGCAATCGCAAGAATGGTGTAAAGCCTGTTTTCGCCTTCCACGAGAGGGAAATAGGCAGCCAAAAGTTATAATGTTTCCTTGCGTTAGCCATGAAACGCGGCGGCGAAGCGTTGGCAGCTTTCTGCCTGCAGGCAAAATGAGGTGTGATTATGCAGACTCTTGATACATACAGCTTCAGCGGAAAAACGGCGTTCGTGCGCATTGACATGAACTGCCCGGTTGACGAAAAAACAAAGAAGGTGGAGCCTTCCGAGCGGATAGCCGGGCATGCCATCACCGTGCGCGAGTTGTCGGGCAATGGGGCAAAGGTGGTTGTCCTCGCACACCAAGGCAGGAAAGGCGACTCTGACTGCATCTCGCTTTCGCAGCACGCGCTGCTATTGGGTGATGCCGTAAAAAAGCCGGTCAAGTTCGTGGATGACGTTTGTGGGGACCGCGCAAAAGCAGCCATCCGCGCCCTTGCGTCAGGAGAAATACTCCTGCTTGACAACGTCCGTTTCCTCGACGACGAAACAAAGTACAAAACGATTGAGGAGAATGAAAAAGCCACCATCGTTCTCGAGCTTTCCCCCCTCTGCGATGTCTTTGTTCTCGACGCATTTTCCGCGGCACACCGCGCGCAGGCGACCATTGTTGGTTTTCACAAAAAGCCCGTGGTGGCAGGCAGGGTGATGCAGCGCGAGCTTGAGGCGCTTTCCAAGCTCAAAAACCCCGCAAAGCCAACAGCATTCATATTCGGCGGCGCAAAGCCTGATGACTCGATAGGCATAATGGAAAGCTGGCTTTCTGAAGGCAAAATAGACCATGCGCTCACCTGCGGCGTGCTGGGCGAGCTTTTCATTTTAGCATCGGGCAAAGAACTGGGGAAAACGCTTGACTATTTGAAAGAGAACAAAGTGACAGAATACCTGCCGCAGGCAAAGGACATGCTGGCAAAATACAAGGGCAAGATACTTTTTCCAGAGGATGTAGCTGTGGATGAGAACGGAAAGCGAAAGGAGATATCAATAGTGGCGCTCCCTTCTCCATGCATCATAATGGACATAGGCAAAAAGACCGCAAAAAAATATGCGGATGTCCTCTCGTCAGCAAAAACAGTGATGATGAACGGCCCTGCAGGCGTTTATGAAAAGCCCGAGTTTGAGTATGGCACCAAAACGCTCCTGAAAGCAATAGAAAAAAGCGGCTCATTTTCAGTAATGGGCGGCGGCCACACTCTCTCCGCGCTTGACAAGTTCAAGATAAACAAAAGCAAGCTCGGATACGTCTCATTGGCGGGCAAGGCACTCATCGAATATCTCTCCGGCAAAGAGCTGCCGGGTGTGAAAATACTGGGGTAAGCGGAAGGAACGCCAAGGTTGGCGCGCATCCCGAATCCGGCAAACCACGCGTCAATCTACTTTACAACAGCCGTCATTCTGCAAATCCCTGCAAAACAAGGTCAGCTTTATAAATAAAAGAAGGCACAATAAGCCCGCGGTGGTCCGATGTTTCTCTTCCAAGAAATCAAAACCAAAGATAACAACTTTCAAACCAAAGACAAGGTAGAAAAGACCGTTTCTTCAGTTGATTTTACACAGATGAAAACTACTACGTGGGGCATGTTCGACCACCTGAACTTCAACGTGGTAAGCGGCAAAGTGACAAACGGCATGAACCTTGAAGATTACAAAGAAAAGCTCCTGGCGTTTTACTCATCCGCAAAGGAATCTGGCAATGTGGAAGAGCTGGCGTTCTGCTATCGGGCTTTCAAATGGCTGAACACAACCGAGCTTGGCAGCAAGTCCTGCTCGAAACAGACGGCTGAAATAGAAAAAATGGATGTTTCCAATTCATCGGAATTTACGAATAAGAGCGGCTACTACTCCAAATATTTTGAAGTTCTTGCGCGAGCGGTGGTGGGCGGAACCGAAGACGGCACCAACGTGCTCTGGTACCACCTGAACGAGAAGGCAACCGAGAAGCTTGCGGAATACCTGCAGCAGATAAGCAAAAAAGGCGCAATGCGAAAGCGCGGTCTCTTTTCATTTTACACGTCAGAAAACGCCGACATATTCACTGACCAGATATTGAAGAAATTCGGCGGCGCAAGTTTTGACTATGAAATAAAGAACGAGAACGGCAAGTGGAACGTTTACTTCAAGGGCAAAGAGGACGCAAGCAAGATTGCTGACCCGCTCCGAGACAGCCCTGGCGAGTTCTTTTCCACCCGCGACATGACGATGGAAAGCGGCGATTCTGACCGGAACAGGACCCGAACAAATGAGGCAATCACGAGCATAGTGGAGGGCAAGAGCATACAAACCGGCGAGAACGTGGCGCTCTCATTTGCTCAGAACAAGGAAAAAGGCGAAGTGCTGACTGCAACCAACCAGGAAATCGCCTCGATATGGGCGCACACGCCGATGTTCCACGCGCACCACTACAAGCCCATAAAGAATCCTGAAAAGGTGACTGATTGGATAATGCTTTACTTGCAGGGCCGCTTGGGCGAAGCGAACCCTAAGGGACAGGACGAGAGGGAAATCCTGAACAGCATCGAGAGCCTGGGCGACTCTTTCAAAAAAATGCTCTCCGACCTTGCGGTGCGCGACGGCTTTGATGCCAACAAGACATCACTTGTCGAATTCCTTAAGACTGATGCAGGCAGGAAGTTCTGGGCAGGTCTTGTACAATCGGTAAAGGACGGCACGTTCATCAACGTCACGGGTGCGACATCGGAGTATATCGGCAGCCCGTCGGACGCAATAAGGCAGCTTGACGAAGTGGCAGTGGGGCGCTCCAAGCTTACCATGCTCTTCCTGAATGCCATGGCGCGCTATACCAACGGCGAACTAGCCAAAGGCCCGAACTTCAACGGCGAGCAGCTTAAGGAAATAGATGAAAGCTCGGTTTCGCTAGTTCCAACCGTGGTGCTTCTTGTGGACCCGGGAAACACCAGCGTGCTCATCAGCAAGGCGCTTGATTACTACAAGCGCGGCGGGAACCGCAGCGCCGAGGACATAGCATTCGTGCAGAAGAAGCTCGAAGAGTTCTATTCCCCGCAGACAATTGCGCAGAACCAGCACAACTTCCTTGTTGCAATAGAGGACCTGTCTCAAACTTCTTCCGAGGCAAAGGGGATATGGGACCGCTGGAACGGGAAGGGTTACATAAAGCAGGATTCCGAAAACGGGCTTTACAGCTTCAACAGCAAGCGCATCGGCTCAATAAACACCGAAATCAGCTTCAACAAGCGCATAAAACAGCCAGAACAGACTTTCGAAAAGGCGCTTTACGTGTGCTCCACAATGTACCCGCTTGGCGGGGAGTTCATGGATGCCCGCTACTCGGCGTACAACCTCATCAGGAACGTGAGCCTGACGCTCAACATTGACAAGACAGAGGTAAAGGACAACCAGGTCAAGGTGACAGTCTCCGTTCAAAAGCAGTTTGAGAACAAGAATGGCAAGCTTGAGGACAAGCCGTTTGCCGGGCATATTGACCAATACCTTTTCACAGAAGACGGCACGCGCATCGAGGGCAAGGAAACGGGCAGGTATGAAAAGGATGGCAAGACATTCATCGATCTTGCCTACACTGTCGCGCCCGGGATGAAATCCACCTTTGTCGGAAACGCATTTGACGAGATAAACTCCGGCATGGTGAAGAAGGGCGACCTGAATGCCGAGGAGGAAGCCTACTCATATTGGGGGCCAGTTATCGAGGGGGTCGAAGTTTCGAGCAAGAAGGGCCGCACGGCAACAGTTCCATTTACTTGGTTTCTGCGCTATATCAATGAGAGCGGCGAAAAAGTCAAGGATCAAAGTGTTGCCGCACACTTTGCATTCGGGCTGCGCGACAACAATGGGGATATTCGCTATTTTTCCAATCCGTTTAGGGGAGATTTGAAAAACAACGAGTATGTCCAAACCTGGAAAATGAACAAGAAAGAATACCAAATAGCGCTTGGCAGGGGCCTAAAGTATGAAGGAAAAGATGGCAAATTCGAACTTACTCCTGAACAATTAGTGCAGCTTGCAAAGAGTGGGGTTGCGCTGATACAACTGGAAGGCATATGGTTCCGGCTTGATGGAGTAAGAGAAAAAATTGCGCTACCTGATAATACTGAAAAATCAACGGAAAAAGTTGGTAGCACAACATTAACGGTCTACAAACCTTCCGATCTTACACTGTCCGGCAACAATTCGGTGCTTTACAACAACAAGGACGACTTTAACACAGTCCAAGCAAACCGTATAGCCAAATATCCTTCGGCATACGATATGCAACCTGCGTGCATCATCAAAAGCGGGGATGTAAAAATAGGCGTAGACAAAGATCAGAATCCTGTCGTCTATGGCTTTTCTGAACGCAAAAAGCTTGCCGACCAGGGCGTCATCGCAATTGTTGGAACAAAGATGGTAAACGGCTTCAAGGTAGAAATGGTTTATGATTTGAATGGCGCAGAACTTGGCAACTTCTCATCGTTCGCGGGAGACATCTCTCCTGATGTGCATGGTTTGTTTACATATAGGGCGCCAGAATCAAGCCTAAGCGGAAATTTGGAAGTCTATTTCCCGAAGCTGGATGAAGTAAAATCAATCAAGGTGTATGGAGTCACCGAACTATCGATTGGCGCTAAGGAGAAAAGGAAGAAAAGGTGATATTGATGTGTCCACCAATTTACCGAACGGAATACGATGAAAAAACTCTCCGCAAGCTGTTGGAAGTCGGCACAAGCGGCGTTCTCGCATCTATGAATACGGCGGTCTACCTGAAAAAAAAGGACGAGTTTGAAGGGATGCTCCAAAGCCTGATTAAAGATGCCGGGGGAACGGAAAACCTCAGGGCGCAACTTCTGGAAATCATAAAAATGGGTAAAGCTGAATTGCTAGATGCATTAAAAAAATTCGGGCCATTTGGCGAATTTGGAGACTCGGTCCGTTACGCAGCCGGCGTATTCTTTGTTTTTGGGGGCTACATGTTTGAGAAAAAGGATGGTAGCTACCAAGTTCCAAGCGCTTATTTTGATGAGAATGGAAAATTCAACGAGTTGATGCTAAAACAGGATTTCTACGAGAAGGCAGGGATAGATTTTGACCCTAAAAAGATCATGTGGAACGCAGCCGGGGATGGTCTTGCCGCGATTTTGAAGATCATCAACGACGCAGGCGAGCTCGAAATGATTGGCGGCCCGCGCAAGGAGAAAACACCATCAAATCCCTTCTACACTACCCTTCTGCAGACAAAACCAGGGGGTGTCACGCCCTACATACAGCCACTCATCAATCCAAAACCAGTCATCCTCAAAACCCAGGGCCAATACACATTTACAAATTTTGACCTGATTTCAAACATCCCATCTGATGTCTACAATGTTTATAACGGGGAACCGAGCATAGTCGGGGATAATGGATATGTGGTGCAGTTCAAAAAAGCATTTTCGCAAGCCAATTCCCTTTTGGCTGTTGGCAAAAAAGATGAGGCAAATGCACTCCTCTATAATCTTTTGAATTCAGTGCTGCAACAGATACAAAACAATCCATACGCCCTCAACGCATGGAATTCCTCATTTACTGGAGGTCTTTCCAATTTCATCAGCCTAATGGGGCAGGACAAATATGCCGAAGCGTTTGCCACTATAAAACAAGACTCGCCATTTTACAACTCCAAATTCACGAGTTCCCTGATAGATTTCGGCACAGTCAATGCAAGCACGCAGCTAATCAGCTACTTTCTGGAGCGAGGAGTGGTGAACTTCAACATAACACCGGTTCAGGACAGTTCAAAGTCAATAGAGCTCCATGCATACATAAATTCAGAAAACGGAGAGATGACGATCAGCAACGTGCTTCCTTTTGAAAAGGAGAGCACGCTCAAGATAAAAGGAGTTGGCTTCGGCGCGGAGGTGCTGGCGTTCAGCGTTCCGACTGGCATTTTCATAGAAGCAGGAGTCGACATCACCAAACGCAGTTTTGATTTGCAGACATTTGGCGGTTCGGTCGATATCGCGGACCAGACCGTGCTTTCAATAAGCGCAGGCATTGGCAAACAGATAAAGATATCTGACAAGCTGCTTCTAGAACCGCATGTCAAGGCCTGGTGGGAGAAACAGGACCTAAAATATCCATCTGGGCAATCAGATTCCAAGGAAAACGTCATTGGGCGTGTTAATCTTTCCTGGAGATACAATCCAGATGGCAAGATCGGCGGTGTGCTTGATTTTGGAGTGATTGGCGATAAAGAGGACATAATCAAGGGCGGCAGTGTCACCTTAAAGGGCAGATATTCCCTAAGGAACATATTGGGAAATACTGATGTTTCTGTTCTGCCCCAGGTCAACCTAAACCTTTACAATGACAGGAAACCGGAGTATGGTTTCGGTCTGGAACTGCAGGTGTCTCCGCAGGCGTTATATTCGATATTTGGCGGGTCATACACACGCATACAATATGGGAAATGAGAAATATGGCGCGCTTTAACCGGGTTTCAATATCATTGGGGCTTATTCTCGTACTTGTTGGGATAGCCTGGGCTGCACAGCCATTCAACATGATTTGGAGGAGCACAGAGCTTCCTCCTCCAACATACTTAAACTCTGACCTTGAAGGCTCGCCAACTATCAGCGCGCCTTCAATAATATGCGCTGGCGCGCCCGCAACCATAAGCATATCTGTCAATCCCAAGTGGAATAATGGCGGCATTGATTCTGGAACGGCAAGCGGAGCGGTGAGCCGGGCTCAGCTTCTGGCAGCATCCACATCTCCAAATCCTTATGATGTAAAATGGCTCTCACCTGCCCAATCAAATGCAATGTATTCTTACGTCCACCCAATTTACGGCACACCGAGATATTTCAGGTATACACCAACTGACGATTGGGGGGCGTTCCTTTCCAGCCAATCCATAGGGGCATATCCTGCATATAACACTGCGACATATTACAAATGTCCGAACAATGCGAATGCTTATTTTAAGGATGGCGCAGACGTCTCCTGCAATCCTGCCCCATCTGCTCCGTTTTCAAAATATCTGGCATACTCCAGTTTGTTCTGCAACGCCAAAGCAAACATTCAGATATCTGGGGGAGTTTTCTCTTCTAGCGATGATTTCTATGGATCGAGCATATCCAAAACAATAAATCTTCCACTCGGGCAATATTCCGTTTCTGGCCAGCTGGCAGTGCAGCGTTGCATGGCTTCGCTCAAAAATGATGGGAGCTATACGGTCAAAAGCATCTATGTGCTAATACAAGATAGTTACCAGCCGTCATTTTCAGCTCCAAATCAAACGATCACAGTCGAAAACCCCTTCACCTGTTCGATATCCGCAAACAGCGGGCAGATAACGGGAACACCGAACCCGGGCGCGACCGCACCATTCACATTCAACCTGGCAAACGGCGGCATCAGGGAACTTCGGGTCACTTCAATAACGCTCTCATCAGGCTCGGTCTTTGACAATCTTGCGATAACTTCGCCATCCATTCCATTCAATGTTCCTGCGAACAATGGGCAAGTGCCAGTGAGCGGGACCTTCCATGTGCCTAGCAGCCTCGCGCCAGGCACCTACCCTCTCAACCTATCCGTGATGGCGCAAACAACCTCTGCTGACTGCACAGGGCAGAACAAGACATGCAACACTCCAATTCTCTTCATTGTGAATGTCGTTGTTGCCACTGGCCAAAAGCCAGATTACATCCCTATTCTCACGCCTATCAGCGGCTACGTGAACGAGAACTTTACCGCAACCATTACCACTCGCAACCAGGGCAACCTTGCCTGCGAAAACCAGACGCAGACAAACTATGAGTTCAACAGCGGAAATTACGGATTTTTCAGCGTGCGCCCGCTTGGCGTAAACGACCAGCAGGTAAACACCACTCCGTTCATCTGCCCATCAACACCTGGAAACTACACTCTTGCTGCCTTTGCAGACGCCACCAACCAATGCGGCGAATCAAACGAGAGCAACAACTATGCTTCACGGCTGGTGGAGTGCCGCGCGCGCCCTCCAATAATTCCGGTAAGCTGCACGCTTTCCACCAATCACGGAGCGGATTATCTGCCCGGGGAAGCCGGCAATTTCACTGCAAGCTGCTATGATGACAGGGGAAGGCAGGCCAATTGCACAAGCTTTGCCTGGACATCCACCAAAGGCACAATGAATCCGTCAAACACGCCTGCCAATACCTGGGCACCTCTCTCCACATTTACTGCTGGGGCAAGCACGGGCGCAGGCGAAGTCAGGGCGACCGGGGCGACTTTCTCCTGCAACCGATCTGTCAACGTCTTCATTCTCCCTCCAATTCTTCCTGACAGCTGCCAGCTCTTCCCAATAGGGCACAACGGCAATGTCACTACTGGCTCTTCCAGCCAGTTTGCCGCGGTGTGCAAGGCATCAGGCGCCATCACCAACTGCACGCAGTTGAGCTGGGCAACGAATGTGAGTGAAGGCAGCATGGTGCCAGGCATTACCCCTCCGCTCACCCCTCCCAATTACCCTCGCAGCAACCTCACAATCGCGCCAAATGCGCCTGTGCCGCAAGCCAACAAGGCAGTAACGGCGAGTTCCGCTTCCCCCATTTTCTCATGCGGCGCATCTGTGAATGTCGCAGCGCCTCCGCCAAGCAACATACAAATCACAAGCTGCAATTTTGAGAACAATCACGGACCGATATTTTTCCCAGGCGAATCCGAATATGCGCGTGCAATCTGCGCCATAGAAGGAAGAATAACACCCTGCCCTAATCTTACTTGGAGCACGGTGAACCTCACTCAGGCCACTTTGGCGCCTACTCTCACCACAGGCGAGCCGCACCGCAGCCTGTTTTCCGTTTCTTTAACCGCGCCCCCACAGAGCGGCGGCATACTGGTGCAATGCCAGAACCCCGCGTCATGCATCAACACGTGCAACGCGCAGGTGAATGTGTCCCGCCCCCCTGCCAGCATGGAATGCTACCTCCTCAACCACGGCCCGCTTTTCGCGCCAGGCGACTGGTCGCTTGTGCAGGCAAACTGCCTGGATGACAGGGGCGGCGTCACAGAATGCCCGCAACTCAACTGGATTACTCGCAACAGGCATATTGATGGCAGTCAGTTCATCCCAAACCCTACCAATGTCAGCATCAAGCCCACTACAAACTTCTCAATAGACATGACCGCGCCCGTGCCGCAGTACGGTGTGATTGATGCGGTTGGCACCATCCCCGGGAGCGGCACGGCAATTACCTGCAGCCCTGCGGGGATAAACATGTCTGTGGTCAACATCGGCCCGGACTACAACCTCACGCTAATAACTCACGACCCGCTAATAGCGATAATTGGCCAGCCAGTGAAGATATCAGTAACAACGACCAATATCGGGAACCAGAATGCCACAAACACAACAACTACCAAGCTTACTGGTGAAGGCTGTGTGGAGCAGTTCGGCACCCTCCAACGCCTCAATGTTGGAGAAACATTCACGCAAAGCACTTTCACCTGCACCTGCACAAAGCCAGGCTGGAACAACATCAATGCAACTGTCAACATCTACCAGAACCAGTATGAGACCACTTATGCGAACAACAAGATGAGCAGCCAGTACTACTGCAGGACGGTTGCCCAGATGACTTGCGCGGATTTTGTCTAGGTGAGGCGCAAGCGGGTCCAGCAACAGCCAATTTTCTTGTTTTTCTCACGCCAACTACTGAAAATACCACAAATCTTTAATAAAATTCCCTCTCAAACCATTTCGTATGCCTGCGTTTAACCTTCCTTTCATGAAAAAGCCTGCGCAAGCGGATACTGCACAGGCTGGCACTCAAGCCAGCCAAAAAAACGGCGCGGCACAGCCTCCTTCAACCAGCGCATCCCCTCCTCCAACAGATGACGAAACACGCCTCAAAATATACAGGCTCATAATAGACCGCTACCGCGACAAAATAGAGGAGTATGAGACCAAGTCGGTGTCTGACCTCAAGCTCCTGGTGCAGCCCAGAAACGAGCGCATATCTGCCATGCGCGAGTCCCTCACAGGGGGCTTCCACCCCTATGTGTATGGGGAGCATTTCTTGCAGGCGGCAAAAATGGCGTTTGAGTTCGTTTCCTCATTCCGCACCCTTTCACTGCCCGTTTCCTTTTGGCTCGATTTCACGGAAATGCAGCAGATGATGGCTGGTGACGAAATAGACAAGTCCATACTTTTCTGCTCGCTTTTGCGCGCGCTTGGCTCGGAATCGGCAAAAGTGGTGGTGACAGACAGCCGGAACTCGCACGTGCTTTTCGAGTTTTCGGGCAAATTTTTCGTTGCCGACCATTTGCAAAAGGAGCTTGTGGAAAAAGTGTCCGAAGAGGAGGCAAAAGCCTGCCTCAAGGGAAAGCCGCTTTACTCCTTCAACGACAAGGACTACGAGGACTTCCAGGAAACCGAGTAGCTGGGGCAAACAGCGCCAGTTTTTTGGGGGGGACAGGCGAAAAACAGCGGCGCCCTCCCGCAGTCCGGCAGCTCGCCCCACAAAGGTTAAAAGGCATTCACTTCAGAATGGACTCTCTGGCTCATAAAAGGTGGTTAAAATGTCGGCTCATCAGCAACTCAACAAATTTGAACTCGCAAGGATACTGGGTGCGCGCGCGCTCCAGCTATCTTATGGCGCCCCGCCTCTTCTTGAGGTAAAGCCAGGCCAGTCTTCGATAGACGTGGCAAGGGCAGAGCTTGACGCAGGCATTATCCCGCTCGTTGTAATGAGGTAAAGGGGAGCCCAGGCTGATTTGCATAAAACAGATAGCGGAAGCCAGCTTGAGGGGGCAAATAACTTTTCCCTATTCGATGCCGCAGGCGGTCCTCTATCAGAACTCGGACAGCTTTTTCTGCCTTTCCGTTCGCAGGGTGGACCACTTTGTGCGAAGATACGGCTCAAGCGCCGGGTAGTCTTTCCTGTTGTGCACGCACTTCTGGGTCTTCGGGTCTGACGTGTAGCCCGAGTTGAAGTCAATCCCGGTTTCCTTTTTTATTTTTTCTATTTCGCGGTCGCGCGTCACTTTGGCAATGATGGACGCAGCCCCTACAATTACATATGTGTCATCCGCCTTGTTCGCGGAAACTATTCTCACTCTTGTTTTGACGTATTTTTCAATCCTTCGCGCGAATTTCGCAGGCACGTTGTCCGGCGAATCCACGTAAACAGTAGCATCGCGCATCGCAAGCTGGTCGATTGCCTGCGCGACTTTTATCGCCTCAATCTCGTTGAGGTTGTGCTTGTCCATCATAGTGTTTATCTCCTGCGCAGTTATTTTCACGGTGGTGTATTTGCAAAGCTTTCCAACCGGTCCGTAAAGAGCCTCGCGCTGGTGCGGGGAAAGCTTTTTCGAATCCTTGACGCCCATCTCTTTCAGCTTGTACTCGTCAAGCTGGTTTATTGCCGCGGCGCAAATCACCATGGGGCCGATTATGCAGCCCCTGCCAGCTTCATCTATCCCGATTATCATACAAAAGAAAAATCGCTTCTAAGGTTAATATTGGTTTCACTCAACCTCGATGTCTTTTACAACAATGGAGTCGGTTTCCTTTGCCTCTTCAAGCTCAATCGAAGCCTGGGGAAAGCGCTTGTGGAGCTCTTTTGCAATTTCCACCTTGGACACGGTCACCTCTTTTCCTATCGCGACTCGTATCTTGATTACTGATTGCTTTCCCGCAGCCTGCCTTATGGTGGCTTCCACATCATCCGCCAAACTCTCTTCTACCATAGCCGCATTTCCCTGACAAGGATTAAAATTCCGTGAGCCTCCGCTGCAAGAGCACGCGGCTCAGTTTTTTGTATTCTCGGAGCGGCACGGACAATTTTTCTGAAAGGTGCAAGAGCGCCTCCTCGCGCGTCGCAAACTTCTCAGGCGTGTTAAGAAACGCGTGCCGCACATTCTCGCGCACTTCCCAAACGCCGACAGGCACCGAGTAGCCAGTGCCGATTTCCCGGAAAACAATCGCTCTCGCCTGACGGTTCATGAGGTAAAGCCCTTCGGCAACCGCGAAGCGCGCGGCATAGTAGCCCCCGCCCTGCCTCTCCGCGTAATCGCTTCTTCCGGCAAAGGGCTCGTACTCTTCGGACATGTTGACCTGTGATGCGTTGGCTCCCCACGCCTCCCAATGAAGCGAGGAAGAGAATTTCAGCGCTGCCCTATCTTGTCTTTTCCGATAAAGCTCCTCTATTTCCTTTGTCAGCGCGGTCTCAAACTGCTCATACTCCCAGTTCCCGGGAAGCAGCAGTATCTCGAAATGGTTGTCAAGGTACTGGTTTGAGTACACGCGTATTTCCTCAAGCTCTCGGTAATCGCGCAATGACTCCATGAAGCGCTTGCCTGCCATGTCGTCTGTTGCAGTGATGGACCATTTTGTCGGCACAAGCTTCCTGTTTTCTTTTTTGCCCAGTATGCCCGCCGTCAAGAGCTTTGAAAGGTAGTGCACATCAAAGCCGGAGAGCAATAACTCACGCAGCGCCTCGGTTGCAAGCACGCCGTCATCATGAAGCTCGTCCACTTTTTTCGGTATTTCTGGGTTGTCCGCCATTTTGAATTTCTCAATAGGGGCGCTTGCCCCAACGGGGTGCGTTATGGCATCGAACTCAAGCGAAAAAACCGGCTTTTTGGAAAAGTGGGTTTCAACATCCACGGGCTTTATGCTCATCACGGTCTGCTGCGCCTCCTCGAGCATCCTGCTCGTTGCCTTCACGCTGTCTCGCTTCATCCCCCGCACCATGTTCGCACGGCTCTCAATGATGCTTTGCAAGGTCATCCCGTACATCTTTGCCGGGTCTTCAATGTCGTTGGGAGTGCGTGCTGCCGCGCCGCTCTCTTCCCCTTGTTCAGCATTCGGCGAAACCGCGGAAACAAGCGGCCCCCAGTAAACTTTTGGATAAAAGTTGTGCCCCACGAACAAATTGGGCGGCGTGGGGCCGAACATGTCCTGCTTGAGGCTGCCTGCAATCCTCGTTCTTATCTCAAGCGCGGCGTTGTGCGGGCACCACACCCTTCCCGAACGCCGACAGTTGTCGCAAAGCGAGCCCATGGGAAAAGTTTAGGGGAGCCCCTTTAAAAAAAGTCCTAAGCCTACTTTCCAGTATGGGCAGAAAGGACACCTCGGACGCGGGAGCCAAAAAAATTCCAATCAATGCCTCTTCACTAACTCTTGTCGGGCTTGGAATATCTGATGAAAAAGGCATTTCGCTTTCCGGCTTGGAAGAGCTTAAGGGCTGCGAGAAAATATTCGCGGAAAGCTACACCAATCTTCTTCCTGAAGGGACGCTGCACCGATTGGAAAAGTTAATCGAAAAGCCGATTGCGCTCCTCTCCCGAGAACAAGTGGAAGGGGAGCGTGTCCTTCTTGAGTCAGCAATGTCTTCGAAAACAGCGCTCGTCGTGCCTGGCGACCCCATGATTGCCACCACGCACATTTCACTCGTTATTTCCGCAAAAAAGAAAGGCATAAGCGTGCGCATACGGCACGCATCCTCCATACTGTCTGCGGCAATCGGCGAGTCTGGCCTGCAGGCATACAAGTTCGGGAAAATGGTCACATTGGCATACTGGCGCGAGAATTACAAGCCCATGGCGGCATACGACGTAATAGCGGAAAATCTCAGCCGCGGGCTGCACACTCTCCTTCTTCTTGACATCGACGAAAAATTAGGCCCCATGAAACCGTCCGATGCGGCAAAGCTCCTTCTCGAGATGGAAAAAGCCGGGAAGAAAAAGATTATGCTTCCGGAAACTAAAGCCGTCCTGCTGCAGGGCGTTGGGCGGGCTTCTCCAGTATCCTCTTTTCTCCCTCTTCATGAACTGGCGTCCGGCTCTCGAAGCGGCTCTTCCGACCCTGCGATCCTGATAATCCCAGCGAAATTTCATTTTCTAGAAAAGGAGTTTTTGGATCTGTAAGTTCTCTCTGCGTCATTGCCCAGTCCACCACTTCCTGCCAGGCGTACTGGAGCACCTCGAAGAGCCAGTCGTCCTTTGTTTTCAGGACTTGCGACCAGGTCTTTTGCAGCGTGCGCGGCACCATGCGCCTCCTTTCCTCTATGTCAGCTATCCTGTCAATGTCCCACAAATTGCATATCTTGTCGATTTTTTTCAGCTTGTCCGTAACCGGGTCGGATGCCACTTCATCCAAATAATCGTCATAAGTCTGCCCAAGCTCCTTCTTCCGCGTCAATATCCAAAGCCTGTCCGCAACATAATCCCCAAATTCCTTCCGCGCATATTCCATCTGGGGTTGCAATCTCGCATCTTTTTTTGCCTTCAAAATACGCATACCTCATTTCCGGATTCTCCTTGAGGTCCTCAACAACGTCATGCAGCAGCGCAAGCACGGCCTCCTGCTCATTTCCCCCGGTTACCGCGCTGAAGAGGGCAACCTGCAGCGGATGCGCAGTCTCGGGATCCCCGCTCTTGCGGAACTTGCCCGCATACATCATCTCAATGCTTTCAATTGCCTTGCGCAAGCGCTGGCCGTATCCATAGCATAGGATAAGCGACTTAAGTCCCTCAACATCCCGGATGTCAAGCGCCTTGCGGAGGCGGTCATAGGCATGACGGTCCATTCCAATTGGCCCCTCGTCGTAAAGCTTTTCGGCTATGCCGTTCAGGTTTTTTTTCAGCCGGTTGTAAGCTTCGCCGGGCTGGTTGGAGGCATGCAAAAGCGTTTTCCAGTATTGTTTTGGCGCCAGATGGAACACCCTAGGGTTGGAATATTACACGTTAGAACGGGTTTCTAACACATTAGCGCTCAGGCTGTTAATAATGCTTTCTACTCGCCAGGATTAGACTGCGGCTGCGCCTTTTTTGGCAAGTGAAAGGGCGTGGCACTCAAAAGACGTGGAGGCAAAGATGGACGCCGCTACCTTGCTCTTTTCCTTGCTGCTGCACAGCACCAGCACAGCGCCCCCTTCCCCTCCGCCGCCCGTGAGCTTTGCCCCGTAGGCGCCTGCTGCAAGGGCAGAGGACACTGCCCTCTCCATTCCTGCAGAGGACATGCGGCGATTTTTAAGAAGCGCATGGTTTTCGTTCATCAGCGAGCCCAACTCCTTTGCAGGCGCGCCCTTGAGCGATTTTTCTATTTTTTTCCAAAGCTGGGCATATTCCTCCCGTATTTTCTGCCGCTGCTCCTCCTTTGCTTCAACTGGCGTTCCCGTTATTCCGAACTGCGAGGCGAATATTTCCAGCATTTTCAATGTGCCTTCTTTCTTTCCTTTGTTTGTGTCAATTAAGAGGAAGGAGCAACCTTTCGGCAGGGTAAAATTCGAAGGCGATGAATTGAAAGCCATCGGAGAAAAGCTCCTCTGGAAAACAAGCGGGCAGCCGTAGGAAACAGTTTTCGCGTCAATGCCGGATGCCCTTCCTCCGTGCGCAATAAAATCCCCTGTTTGCGCGGCTGCGAATATTCCGTCTCGCGTTGCCTTTCTGCCAGCCAATTTGAAAAGCCCTGCTGCAAACGCCGCGCAAAGCGATGCGCTCGTTCCCACTCCCTTCAGCTTCCAGGCAGGCTTGAACTCCACCGTGCAGGATGGCAAACTGGCTTTCCCGAAAACAGAGGCGGCAACATCAGAGAAAATTCCTAGTTCAGATGGCCCCTCATATTCTCCCGAGGGCATAATTACGCCGTTTCCAAGCGAGGAGCGAAGCGCGATTTCGCCTCCGCCCCAAGATGAGAATTCAATCTTGTTCCTGGGCTCTATTGGGAGCGCCAGCGCCGGGGAGCCGTATACCACATAATGCTCCCCGAAAAGTATGGCTTTGCAGGGCGCAGAAGCAACAAACCTCATGGAAGGTTGGTGTGTGCGCAGATATTTAACCTTTTGATTTCAATCCACGTTCATGGACGAAACAACTATTCTCATTGCCGCCTCGTGCGCCGCGCTTGCCATCCTTGTTTACATGATGTGGCGCGCCGCTGTTGGCGAGGAGTGGCACGGCTTTACGCGCGGGGAGAAACGGAAATGGCGCGTGGAAGAGGAGACGCGGAAAGAGGAAGGCAAATGAAAAGAGGAACACGCCGCGCAGTGGGTAACAGAAAAATTTTCCCGGCGAAAGACGAGGTAAAAGGCACTGCGGGAGGGAAAGCGTCCTCTAGCAATGGCATCCTTCAAAAAGCACGCCAAAAGCTCGAGGCGGTTTACCTGCGGCTTCCGGTTGTCCCGTTTCTCGGCAGGGGCACATCTGCAATACTCTACGCGACCGCACTCGGCTACCTGCTTTTCACAGCTTTTGTTTTCCTCGCCACTCCGAAAATGGAGCCGCAGATGGAGCTCTTGGAGTCCGCTCTTTCCAAAAACACAGAGCTGCGGCTGCAGCCCGGCGAAACATATGAGTACACGGCTTCATCTTCACAGGAAGAATTCCAAATATACTACGCGGTGCGCTCAGCCCGAAGCTGCCCGGGCGTCGAAGTAATCGAACAATTAGGCACGAGCCAAAGCTCCCGCTGCATACTTCCGGGCGGAAACCTTGCAGAGATGGGCTTTGAGAATGTGAACTCGGGCCTTGGCAGCTCGTCCATACTGCTTTTCTCGCCCTGGATGCTTGCCGCATCCGAAAGCTTCAGCTGGCAGCTGACAAACCGGATTTCTGCGGGCGGGGTGCAGATAGATGTGCCCGTGATCTTCCGCTCGCTCGGCATGAAAAAGGTCGCCGGGCGGGACGCGTATGAAATTTCAGTGCAAAGCGAAAACGAGCAGTCATCCAAAATATATGTCGACTCGGAAAAACGCGTGGCGCTGCTATTCGAATCGGGCGGCGTTTCTGCAAAACTGGTGTCGGCGCCGTTCGCGCTTGACTGGGAAAACCAGTCCACTAACAATTAGATTGCAAAATTCAATTATCGAGCAAAAACAGCAACTACTTTTTTCCTTCCAAGCACGCTTTGGCAAATGACATAAAAAGCGGCGCAGGCCTCTCAAGGCGGCTCTTTAGCTCGGGATGCGCCTGCGTGGCAATACCAAAGCCGTCCGGCCACTCAACCACTTCCACAATATTCCCGTCGGGCGAGGTGCCCGAAACAACCAGCCCGCTTTCCGCAAGCTTTGGCACAAGCTCGTTGTTCACTTCATACCTGTGGCGGTGCCTCTCAGAAATTTCATCTTTCTCATAAGCGGCATAAGCTTTCGTTCCTTTTTTCAGTTTGCAAGGCCACGCACCCAATCTCTGGTTCGCGCCCTTGTCTTTCACTCCCCGCTGCTCTGGCAAAAAGTCAATAACAGGATATCTGGTCTTATCATCTATCTCGGTGGAGTTCGCCCCCTCCATGCCCGCCTTGTGCCGCGCCCACTCAATGACAGCCATCTGCAGCCCATAGCACAAGCCCAGGAACGGGAGTTTGTTCTCGCGCGCGTATTTTATGCAGGCTATCTTTCCTTCAGTTCCCCTGCTCCCATATCCGCCGGGCACTATTATTCCGTCGCAGTCCTTAAGCAGATCCTTTGCTGTCGCCTTCCCATCGTCTATCTCCGATGTTTCCACCCACCTGACATTCACTTTAGAGTTTTGGTGCGCGCCAGCATGCACAAGCGCCTCTTTCACAGAAACATACGCATCTTTCACCGCAGTGTACTTGCCGGTTATTGCAACGGTGATCTCTTTTTTCGGGCTCCTGATTTTTTCCACGAGCGCCCGCCACTCTTTCATGTCTTCCCCCTTTTCCTCTATCTCGAGTTCCTTGAGCAAGAGCTCCACCATTTTCTGCTTCTCCAAAATCATGGGGAGCTCATATATCGTGTCAATAGAAGGGTCGTCAAACACATTTCCCGCAGGCACGTTGCAGAACATCGCAATCTTGTCTCGCGCATCGCGCGAAAGCGGCTCGTCTTGCCTGCACACAATGAGGGAGGGATGTATTCCCATGGACTGTATAAGCTTATTCGCATGCTGCGTGGGCTTTGTTTTGGGCTCGCCCTCTGACATTGAGGGCACCCAGGTGAGCTGAAGGAAAAGCACTTTCTCCTCGTTGGCAAACTGCCTCATTGCCTCCAAAAAGTAGCCGTTTTCCAAGTCGCCCACTGTTCCGCCCACTTCCACTATGACTACGTCCGCATCCTGCGTTTCGCCCGTTTTCCTGATCCACGCCTTTATCTCATCGGTAAGGTGCGGCACTATCTGCACGTCCCTGCCGAGAAAGCCGCCCTTCCTCTCCTTGTCAATAATGTTCCTGAAAAGCTTCCCACCGGTAATGCTGTTTGCGCCGGTCAAATCAACATTAAGGAACCGCTCGTATGTTCCAAAATCCATGTCGCACTCCGTCCCGTCGTCAAGCACAAACACTTCGCCATGCCTGAAGGGGTTCATTGTCCCGCAGTCCACGTTCAAGTAGCCGTCGAACTTTATTGGCGACACTTTCAAGCCTTTGCTTTGCAGCAGTTTCCCTAAGGAAGAAGTGACAATTCCCTTGCCCAAGCCTGACATAAGGGAGCCTAAGACAACAATGAACTTTCTCTGTTTGAGTCGCACACCAGTCTTTGATGCAGCAGGTATAAATAGTTAATTTTTTACGGCGGATGCATTTCCACGCCGTTGCGACGGCGAAAAGAAAATTGATGCGGACTCATCTCTCTAGCATACGCATTCTTATTCCCTTGCATTCCCATCACCTCACAAACAAAGCTTGGCTTATTTTGTTGCGAGCACTCCTGGCATGAATGCTTGGGGGTGCGCCTCTAAAGCAAAAAGAATGCATGCCAAGGGAGATTGAGAGAATGGAATTCAGCAAAATGGGGCTTGACCCCGCAGTACTTAAGGCGCTTACCGAAATGGGGTTCAAAAGCCCGACTCCGATACAGGAGCAGGGAATACCGCTTCTGATGCAGGGCGAGGACTTCATAGGCCAGGCGCAGACGGGCACGGGAAAAACCGCGGCATTCGGAATTTGCATACTTGAAAAGCTGTTTGCAGGCGGCAAGGGAAAATTCGTGGAGCCGTCTCACCCGCATGCGTTCGTAATCGTTCCCACTCGCGAGCTAGCTGTTCAGGTGGGCGTTGAACTTGAGAAGATTGGAAAATACACTGGCGCGCGCGTGCTTGCCGTTTACGGCGGCGCGGATATTGAAAGGCAAATTTCGCAGCTCAGGCAAGGCGTGGATATTGTGGTTGGCACTCCTGGACGGATAATGGACCACATGGAGAGAAAAACAATCCACCTTGACAAGATAGAAGTCGTCGTATTGGATGAAGCCGACCGCATGCTCGACATGGGCTTCCGCGACGACATAGAGAAAATACTCGCAACAACGCCGCGCAGCAGGCAGACGCTTCTTTTTTCCGCAACGCTGCCGCCGGAAATACTCGAGCTTGGCAAGCGCTACATGCACTCGCCCCAGGAGCTGAGGGTAAGCGGGGACGAAATAGCGGTCAGGACGATCAAACAGTACTATGTTGAGACGAGCAAATTCGACAAGCTCAACGTGCTGCTCACCCTCCTTGTGCAGAAAAAGCCAACGCTTGCGCTCATATTCGTGAGGACAAAGCACGGGGCCGACAGGCTCAATGAAATACTCGCGGACAGGGGCTACAAGTCCCTTGCGCTTCACGGCGACATGTCTCAGAACAAGCGCGACCGGTCCATGGAGGCGTTCAGGAAGGCGCACATCAATATTCTGGTGGCAACCGACCTGGCAAGCAGAGGGCTTGACGTCACCGATGTTTCGCACGTGATAAACTATGACCTTACCGACGACCCCTACACCTACACGCACAGGATAGGGCGGACGGGCAGGATGGGCAAGAACGGTGAAGCCATTTCGCTTGTGTTCTTTGACCAAACGTCAATCATCCCGATAATCGAAAAAGTGACGGACTCCAAAGTGGAACAACTCAAGGTTGAGGTAAAGCTTGAAGAGCTTCCCAAGCGCGTGCGCTTCACCGAGCACCGCGAAGGCGGGTTTGGCGGAAGAAGCGGGCACAGCGGCGGGCGCTTTGGCTCGCACCGCGAGGGCGGAAGGGAAGGCGGGCACTCACGCGAAGGAGGGCATCGCGATTCGCGCGGCGGAAGGGGCGGCCCCAGAAGCGGCGGAAGGGACAGGCGCGGCCCGCAGCACCCGACAGGCGAACCGAAGGAATACCGCTCAAACAGGGGGCACTCCTATTTCGGAAGAAGGAACTGAAGCCCTGCTGCAGTTTTTTATTGTTTCATGCGACACTCGAAACGAGGTGGATTGATGGGTTTCATAGAGGATTTTACGGTGTTTTTGAAAAAGCACCAGGTGATCGGGCTCGCAATAGCGTTCATCATCGGCGCGGCGGCATCCAAGCTGGTCACTGCTTTGGTTGCTGACATCGTGATGCCAATAATTTCGCTTCTGCTTCCTGGCGGAGACTGGAGGGCGTTTGCCATCCAGATAGGCGGGACTGCGGCTGCGCCCAAGAGCCTGCTCATAGGAGACTTTGTGGGCGCGCTCATCGACTTCATGATAATCGCGCTGGTCATCTTCATCGCGGTGAAGTTCATCGTCAAGGAAGACGAGAAGAAGTGAGCCGAACAAAACAGCGATTTATTTAAACCCCGCATGGGCAATACTCCCATGCGCTCTTTCTTGTTTTTTGCATTTGCGCTTGCACTAGCGCTGCCCCTTGTTTACTCTGCTGACGAGCTTCCGCCTGCAGTGCCAAGCGGCGAAGGGCTGTTTTTCTGCAGGGCAATTTTCTCAAACGGCACCTCTGCCGCAAACGCACCGCTCGTTCTCCTCGCGCGAGGCAACGGGTCGGACACGATTTACCGGCTGATAACGGACGCCACTGGCAGATTCGTGCTCTCGCTTGGCAAGGGAAGCTTTGAGATTGACTCCCTGCTTGACATGCCATCCACGTCTGGTGTGGACTTTGCGGCAACGGCATCTGTGCGGGAAGCAAGCGGGAACATCACGCTCATCTTCTACCCGACAGGCAGTCTGTCCGGAAAAATAGTTTCAAACCTCTCGCCAGTTTCCGGAGCAGCCGTGCGCGTTGCCTGCCCCTCAAGTGCATTCGATTACTCGCGCATAAATGGCGACACAGAAGCAAAGGCAGGGGAAGCCGGTGACTTCTTGTTCCGCGTGCTTCCTGTTGGCACCTGCGTGGTGTCGGCATCAAGCGGCGCGCTTGCAGGCTCTGCGCCAGCACAGGTAAAAGCGGGCGAAATATCATCCGTTACTGTGGAACTGCAGAAGAAAGCAATTACAGAGGGGCAGGACTGGTTTCCCTTTGCGGCTGGCGCATCCGCGCTTGCGCTTCTGCTGATAATGTACTTCATCTACTCCTACTTGCGAGGAAAAAAAGCCAAGGCGCAGTTTTCCCAGGCAAAACCCTCTCCCGAAAAACCGATGAGCGCACCTGCCTCATCTTATGGCATGCGCGTTTCCAAGGCGGCTTCGAAAAAGGCGGCTGAAGAAGAAAGGGAAAGCGGGCTTGACATAAACAACTCCAGGGCAAAGGCAGTGCTCTCCACGCTTTCAGACAGGGAGCGGGAGATAGTGCGCTTCCTTTTCAAGTCCGGCGGGCGCGCAAAGCGCTCCTCCATGCAGCACAAGCTCCTCATCCCGAAAACATCGCTCTTGCGCAACCTGCGCTCGCTTGAGCGCAAGAACATCGTGAAGCTCACCCCATTTGGCAGGAACCTACTTGCCGAAATTGAAGAGCCGCTTTTCAAGTGAGTTTTTTCCTGCTTGCAAAAAGCACCAGCGCGTTTCCAGCTATTTTTAATTTTACGACGTAAAAAACTGGCAGTCCGTGCATCGGACCGCGAAAGGCTTATATATGGGTGCCGGCTGCGTTTCGCAAACCCTTTTTAAAGAAAGGACCGGCCCAGACAAGTCAGCGAGCGAGTGCTTGCGGAATGTTGCATTAAAAAAATAAAACGAAAAACAAAAAATATAACGCAAACGAAAAACAAAATGAAAATAAAAACAAAACGAAAATGAAAAGGTGATTTGGGATGGAAATGAAATATTTCGGCGTGCTTTTGGTCGCGCTTCTGCTGGTTTCTCCGGCTGGCTATGCCGCAACCGGCAAATCCTCGGACAGTGGCATGGAGTCAGACAGGTCTTCTGCCACTGGCCCATTAAGGATAACAAGCGTCTGGACAGAGGCTGACCCGCAAAACCCGGGCAACTTCGTGCTCTACGCAGAGGTGCTGGATGGCGCTCTTCCTGCAAGGATGGAGAACACAATAGTCACTCTCAAGCTTACAAACCCCTGGAACGGTGCGTTGGATGACCTTGGAAACATAGGTTACAACGCGCAGAACCCGGCTTACATTAACAAGAACTATTACGGTGTCGGCCTTGGGCAGGTTTACTGCGGCAAGAAGCTCAAGTACCAAATCAGGGCGCAGACAATAAGTGGTGCCGCAGACAGCGCCGCAGATGCAAATACTGAGACGCTGGCACAGGGCATGATAATCCTGGATTGCCCGGCAATCGCAATCGCCTGCCCGACAAAATCACCGATAAAGGTGAACTGCAACGCCATTGATTCTGCAGTGGCGCAGGCGCGCGAATGGACAGGCGCGGACGGCTGCAAATACGAGTGCGACAACAGCATCACCAACATCAACACCTGCCCGACCAAGAGCACTCTTAAGGTCAGCTGCGATTCGGCTGACAGCGCGGTGCGCGAATGGACAGGCGCGGACGGCTGCAAATACGAGTGCGCGAACAGCAACCAGGTGATGTGCCCGGACACAGTGCCTTCCTGCCAGGGCGGCACCGAACTTTACAAATATACGGATGCAAACGGATGCACGATTTTCGGCTGCAGGGCAGTCAACAACGGATTTTCCGAAGTCAACGCAGTACTATCAACAGAGCCTCATCTGGTCAGCGTTGGGGAAACGATAAAGGCAG
>Ga0247841_10002720_pt1 | contig 34479 bp, 22 predicted proteins | sample LaCruzMarch2015__2_FD_192410 | JGI IMG/M metagenome (GOLD analysis project Ga0247841, IMG submission 192410) | Freshwater microbial communities from meromictic Lake La Cruz, Castile-La Mancha, Spain - LaCruzMarch2015_18m | ecosystem: Environmental > Aquatic > Freshwater > Lake | place: Spain...
CACTTGCAGTCGTGGCGCGCAGGGCCCGTGCGGCGGCGGCCACAAGCCGCATGTTGCCCACATACGTTTCCAGGCCGCCGCGGCCTTCGGGGGTGCGCCGGCCATGTAAGTTGATGGACATGTGGCCGATCTCGCCGGCCATGGAATAGGCGCCCCTGTATAGGCGCCCGTCAATGACCACCGCGCCCCCCACCCCGGTGCCCAGGGTGGCAAATACGGCTTGGGAAAAGCCTCGCCCGGCGCCATAGGTGCATTCGCCGAGGGCAAAAGCATTGACATCGTTGTCCACGAAAGCGCTCAGGCCGAACCGCTTCTGGAGCATGCCGGCTAGCGGCACTCGCGTCCAGCCGGGCACGTTGGTGAGGTTATAAATGAAGCCGCGGCTAAAATCCACGAACCCCGGCACGCCCACGCCGATGCCCTCCGGGCGGCGACGCCCGGCGCCAAACCGTCGCAGGCACTGGCCGACGAAATCCAGCCACGCTGGGCGCGCGCGAATGCCGGCGGTCGCTGCCTGAACCCGGTCGAGGACCGCGCCGGTTTCGTCCACCAGCCCGGCCTTGACGGCTGTCCCACCGAAATCAATCCCGATCGCCAACCGATGTCTATTTGTTTTCATAATTATACCGATAAATTTTTCCCCTTAACCCGCGCAGAACGGCCTTATGGCCATTCATGGAAATAATATGCGAGGGTTGGAGCGGCACTTTGCCGCCCTCACCCGGTAAATCCGCCACGAATTGAGGCACGCTCAGGCCGCCCAGCCCGGCGCGCAATTGCTCGGCCAGTCGGACGCCGGTCGGCAAGGGTACTCTGAAATGGCCCACGCCCCGGACCGGATCGCATTGAAAGAGATAGTAAGGCCGCACCATGAGGCGTTGAAGACCGTTGCACAGGGCTTTCAGGGTTTCAAAATCGTCATTCACGCCGCGCAGGAGCACGGTTTGATTGGACACCGGCAGGCCGGCTCGGAGCAGGCGTTCACAGGCCTTGGCCGCCTCCGGCGTGAGTTCGCGCGGGTGGTTAAATTGGGTATTGATCCACAGCGGTCGGTGGCGCTTCAGGCACGCGCACAATTTTGCCGTTACGCGCATTGGCAGAATTACCGGCACGCGCGTGCCAATCCTCAGCACCTCCACGTGCGGAATCGCGCGCAAGGCGCCCAAAAACCAGTCGAGCAGATCTTCATCAAGAAGCAACGGGTCGCCGCCCGACACAATGACTTCGCGTATGTCGGGAAGGCGCGCCACGGCTTTCACGATCCGCCGCAGAAAAGCGCGCGTTGGCGCGATCCGGCCCGGCCGCCAAAAATTTTTCCGCGTGCAATGGCGACAAACCAGGGCGCATTCGCTCGTGATGAGCGCCAGGGCGCGGTCCCGATACCGGCGCACCAGGCCGGGCACCACCAAGTGCCGGCATTCACCTAACGGGTCCGCGGCAGCCGTAGCAATGGTTTCCAGCTCGCGGAGGTCCGGCACGCACTGGCGCCGGAGCGGATCGGCGGGATCGTTCCAATCGATCAGGGCCATATAATAAGGCGTGATGCGGCAGGGATAGCGCCGCAGGAGCGCACGCCAGCGCGCGCGTTCAACCGGCGGAATCGAAAGCAGCCGCTCTGGCGGAGATGTCCGCTCCAGCGGAGATGTCCGCTCCAGCGGTAATGACCGCTCCAGCAGTGATGACCGCTCCAGCGCCGCCAGGGAGCGGACACTATGCCGTATCTGCCAACGCCAGTCTTGCCATTCCCGGCGGGTAAAATTTCCCACGACGGCGCACAGTCGCGCCCGAACCTCACGTTCTGGAATGAATGCGTGGTGTTTCATTTTTTGCTGGCGAATTTTCCGCCGCCGTGATTTACTGTAACGCTAATGAATTTTACGCCATTGGCGGATCCCTGGCCAGTGCTCGGGCAGGCGAACCGCTGCTACACCGGCTTGGTGTAGTCGCCGTTCGCCACGTCGGCGGGCAAGTGGCCACTTGCCCGCCATTTGGCGGGCGACGTGGACAGAACGGCCGTTGCCGAAGACTTAATCAACGCGCCGTCATTATGCCAAAGACAAGGATACACACCATGAAAAAAATCATTACTCTTGGAATGCTTGCGAGCCTGCTCAATGCCGGGTTACTCCCTGCTCAGGAAGCCGCGCCGGCGGTAGCGACCGCACCAGCGGTAACAACCACGCCGGTGATAATAACCGCGCCGGCGGTGACGACCGCATCGGCGGTGACGACCGCGCCGGCCATCTTGCCCACGGCTGCCGTGGCCGATACCAACATCGCGGCCGGCACTAACACCGTAGCCAGTACCAATACCGTGGCCGATACCAACACCGTGGCCGCCGCCGCCGAGCCCAAGCCGCCGGAAGACCCGGTGAAGAATATGATTGCCCGCTTTTCGTTTGATGCCGGGATCATACCCGAACCCACTGCGGGGGGCTTTGACATCCCTGTGGTATTTCAGCGGGAATCGCCCGCTTTCCTCAACGGCCAGGAGCTTGGCGCCAACGCACCGCGGCTGGTGGCTGGTAAATTTGGTAAAGGTCTGCTGGTGGAATCGGCCCACGCGAACCTGCTTAGCCCCAGCCAGGCTGGCGCGGAGGAGGCCTCCATGTTCCAGCCGCTGAACGGATCGGCTCTGACGGGAACGTCGGATCAACCGTGGGAAGGTAAACAAGCGCTGTCCGTCACGACCAAGGGCGAAGCCGGTGAAGAAGGCATGGCCCTCGAACTCAAGGTGGAAAAGGCCATGTATAACGGCGCAACCATTGTGCCGGCGTATTATGTGGCTTCCGTTTACCTGAAAGGCCAGGGAAGCCTTAAGCTGTATTTGAAAGATATGGATAGCGATAAATCCGGCGAGATCGTATATGTCGACTTGGGTAACGAATGGAAACGGTTCGCTTGCACGTTCAGCTATCCGTTCCCGGCCAAGGGTGTCGGCGCCAAGCATGAGGCCGACTGGAAAACATTGCTGCCGCCGGGTACGAACATCGAAGCGCGAGTGCAACTGGCGATCGTAACGACCGACAGTTTAAAAACCACATTCTATGCCGACGGCCTGCAACTGGAACAACGGGATATGCCTTATGCGGGGACCGGCGTGGGCCCGGCGCCCCATGCCTGGATTCCGGGCGGTACCGCGCTTGCCAACGAAACAATACAGATGGAAACGAAAGGCGATGCCTTTGGCCGCGCGCGCACGAATGGCGCCGTCAGCTTCTGGTTCCTGCCGAATTGGGACGCCCGGGACGGCACCCAAGACACGATTTTGCAGGTCATGAAAAGCCTGATGACGTTTCAGCACGTCAACGGCAAGATCCATCTCGCGCCAGCCGGGGCCGTCTTTACGCCCTCTGACTGGCAGAACACTTGGCACCATATCGTCGTTACCTGGAACGCGGAAGGCCAATGGGTAATGTACGTGGATGGCCTGGATTATCCGAGCGACGAGATGTTGAAGCGTCCACTGGCGGCGGCGATAGCCCTGGTTTTCGGCGGTGCGGCCCCGGCCACGGCGCCCAATGGCATAATTGATGACCTGATGTTTTTCCAGATCACCCTGACATCCGAGCAAGTCAAAGCATTGTTTGCCGGCGAATTATTGAAGCCGGCGGTAATGACCGCTCCGGCGGTAACGACTACATTGGCGGAGACAAACGCATTAGGCGCGACACCGACCCCGGTGGCGGCCAGCACAACCGCCTTCCCAGCGGTAACGACCGCACCGGTCACCGCAACGGCTCCGACGCCGACCACAACAAACAGTTTGCCCGCTTTAATCCCTGCCACCACGAATTCCTCCGCCGCTCCGGTGGTGATGACCGCTCCGGTGGTGATGACCGCTCCGGCGGTGATGACCGCTCCGGCGGTGATGACCGCTCCGGCGGTGATGACCGCTCCGTAAGGAAAGGAAAATACAAAATGTAATAATCCTATAGGAGCCGTTCACTTGGCGATGTCCAGCTTCGTTATGAGAGAATCTTATCAGAGAACGTTTGTCATTCCCGATCTAATCGGGAATCCAGCTTCCGAAAAAATATCTGGATTCCCGCTTTCGCGGGAATGACAGAGCATAAACAATTAACCATCAACAAATAACCCTTCCAGCGCAGGTGGAAGGTTCTGGAGAGGATATATGAAAACGGGATTAAGCACATACAGCCTTTTAAAGGCAATCCAAGCCGGGGAAATGGATGTTATTGGCGCCATCCAGTGGATCAAGGATAATGGCGGCGAGAGCGTGGAGCTTTCACCTTGGGGGTGGCCTAAGCAGTTGTCGGAATCTCCGGATTTGATAGATGCGATTGTTGATAAATGCGGAAGCATCGGTCTTGCCCTCGCAGGCTATAGTATTGGAGCCGATTTTCTCAAGGATACGGAAGGGCAATACAGGGCCGAAATCGATCGTGTCAAAAAGGAGGTTGATATAGGCGGCGCGCTTGGGGTGAAATTCATGCGGCATGACGCGGGCGCCAGACCGCGTGAAAGCATTTCCGTCAAACAGTTTAATGAAGATTTGCCGAAACTTGCCGATGCCTGCCGCGAAATAGCCGACCACGCAAAACAGTACGGGATTACCACCAGCGTTGAGAACCATGATTTTTATGTGCAAGGCAGCGAGCGGTTGCAACGTCTCGTTCTCGCGGTTGATCGCGACAATTTCAGGACGACGCTCGATGCGGGCAATTTTCTTTGCGTGGATGAAGACCCCGTTGCGGCCGTCCAGAATAATCTGCCGTTCGCGTCAAACATACACATGAAGGATTTTTACGTTCGTGATTCCGTGCCTTGCGCTGATTGTGGCGGATGGATACGTACGACGCATGGACGCTACCTGCGCGGCGCCATCGTCGGTTTTGGCGATATAGATATTCCGCGGATAATCGGGATCATAAAGGCGTTCGGCTATGATGGCTACATATCGATCGAATTCGAGGGCGCCGAGGACTGCCGGACGGCATCGAGGATGGGCATGGATAATGTAAGGAAGCTATGGAACGAAGCGTGAAATTCTGTGCGTGCAACGCTTGTTTAAATTCGTGATTCATCGGAGATATTATGCCTGCTCGAAAAAGCGATTTTTCCATAGCCGTGTCGATCTGTCCGCAGGCGGAAAATGAAAATAGTCAAGGGGAGACGGCGAAGGCGCGCTGGATCATCCCCATGATACACTCTGGTATCTTGAAAAGATAATAAAGGAAAATCAGGGAAATGTTTTGGCATTCTGCGCATTCTTTACGCGCAGGCAGGAAAAAATTGTGCGCGAATGGGATGATGGGCGCTTGTTCATAAAATGGTGAAATGCGTGGAGCGTGGAAAAAATGGCAAACGAAGGGCTTCGGACTTTATTTGAACCATGATTGGTACACAAAAAACATTCCGTATTCCGCCCCGCAGAAATATGAATTATTAAGAGCGGCGCTTTATCAATCGTGGATTGGCGGCGTTTTTATGACCACGCTGGAAAGCGGAAATCTGTGGACGGCTGGCGGGGTGCATACATTCGAAAGCGCCAAAAACCACCCTTATGAGCATGAATATTGCCGGAATTACCGCAAACAAATGCGGGAATTCAAGGCCTTTACGGACCATCATCCGCGTTCAGCCCAGATTCCGGAAGTGAAAATTTGTTTTGCCCAGGGCAACCTGGACGGGTTTAACGGGTTCGGGATTAACAGGGACGACCGGTTTTATACCCAGCGTGAATGCGTATTCGGCCTGCTCGGCACCGCAATGAAAGACGGCCATTACCTGTACGGTGACCCGGAATATGGATGGGATATATATAACAAAACCGTGGCGCCCATCAATCCCGGCGCGCGCGGTTTAAAGGATCTTTATACTTATCTGGTAAAAAACCTGCTGCATGCTTGCCGCGATCAACGTTGCCATATAACCGAGCGAAACAGCGCTATCACGGGCGAGAATTGCCAGAACATATTCTACGCCCTGTATCCCGAAGAGATGTATGCCCTGAATTCCGATTGCAAAACCAGCCGCGAGTTTGATGTCCATCTTGACGGCAAAATTATCGGCATGAATCTGAAACCGGCGGAATTCATAACGATACGGCGCAAGGAAAAACAAAATGATGCAAAGAGTAATATTGCCTTGGAGCGCGGTCGTGCTCGTGGTGCTTCTCGGATGCGCGCGTAATAGCCCGGAACAGACCGGCAATTTTGTCCTGATTAAGAACGGGAATCCAACGGCGGTGTTTGTTGTGTTGCCGGCGCAGGAAAAAGCTTCAAGCAATACCCCGGGATTCAGCGCCTCGGCTTCAATAAAAGACTTCAACGAGGATTTGAAGGAATGCGCCGGCTGCGAGCTGCCGGTAGTGGACGCCGATGACGGCCAAACCCCGGCAATCCGGTTCGCGCTGGAAACCAGGCCCCTGCCGGATGCGGACCGCTTTGCAATCACTTTCCCCGATGCGCGCACCATGCTTATCACCGGGACGCCTTTGAGCGTCCGCTGGGCGCTCAATCATGTCTTGGAGAAATTCGCGGGAGTCCGTTATCTGGGGCCCGCCAGAAACATGGCGCATTTTCCGCAAATTGCCGACTTGGCCGTGCCGAAATCCGCAATCAGCATGGCGCCTTCCTTTAACCTGAGCCGAAGGATTGGAAGCCATACCGACTCAGGGATGGGTTGGTGGGGCAAGCGCATGAGTAACGATTTGTATCTGCGGAGCGGGCATGAAATGTACAAGGCGGTGTTTCCCTTTAAAAAATATGCGCAGGAAAACAAATGGCCGGACTTTATTTTCCCGACCATTGACGGCAAAAAATATCTTCCATACACAGAGACGCACAGGCCGGGCTGGCAGTACAGCGGTTGGCAACCATGCCTGACGGATGAGCGGGTTGTGGACGAAGCGGCGAAAAACATCTGCGATTATTTCGATAAAAATCCTGAAATGCAGGCTGTTACTTTGGGAGTCAACGACATGGGCGGTTTTTGTCAATGCGACCGCTGCCGTCCGCTTCTGGGCGACAAGCGTAATCGCCTCGGCCATCCCGATTATTCGGAACTTTACTATCAATGGTTGAATAAAGTGGTTGCACGTGTGACGGAAAAACATCCGGATAAGTATTTCGGCTGTATGGCCTATCGCGAAGTGATAACCCCGCCCAGTTTCAAATTGCACAAAAACATCGTTCCGACCATCTGCTTTGACTCGCAAGCGTGCATGGATCAGGAAGTCAGAAAGGCTTGGCTTGATTTGATCAAATGCTGGAGCGAAAAGGCGGCCTGGTTGGGACAATACGACTATGGCTTGCATTATGCCCTGCCGCGGGTTTATTTCGGGCTACAGCAGGAAATGATGCAGGCTGGTCACACCAACAACGCCCGCGCAATGTTTGTGGAAACAAGTTCTTGTTTTGGGGATGGTCCCAAGAAATATTTATATCATAAGCTGGCGTGGGATGTGGACCTTGACCTTGACATGGTTTTAACCGACTGGTACGCAGCCTGCGTTGGCAAGGAGGCCGCGCCCTTTCTGGCGGAATATTTCCGGACGTGGGCGCGGATCTGGCGCGAGGAGGCGGTGAAAACCGCCTGGTTCCAGGACTCTAAAAAGGCGACCTACCTGCGTTGGGGCGAAAACGGGACCTACTTTTACGCGGTTGGCCGTGAAGACCTGCCGAAGTTGCGCGAACTGATGGAAAAAACGGTTAAACTGGCCGGCGCGCACGGCGACAAGCGCCAGCAGTTGAGGGCCAAATGGCTGATGCGCGAGTTTGAATATTCCGAGGCATGCGTATATGCTCTCGGCGCTCATATACTTCCGCCCTCCGGGATGGCGGAAACCGCCAGTCAGGCCATTGAATACCTGAAATTCCTGCCGGAAGCGGTCAAATATGATTCGCGGCGCGTTGAGTTGTACAATGAACGCAAGGCCGATCCGGAGACTTCGCCGGGAGGATACTGGGGAGTTCCGGAATCATCGGGCATCCCTTCGGCGCTTGCCCAGGTTGCGGGCATGGCTGCCGATCCGCAAGTGTTGGAAGCATTTAAAGCGGCCGCGAAGAACCCGGATATTCCCCGCGAGATAAGCGGACTCCTTGATGTGTTTGTGAAATTGGGAACAGGCAAGCCGGTGGAAAATCTGCTGAAAGACGGCTCGTTCGAGCATGGCAACGCCGATGGGTGGAGAAATCGCGCGGGACTGCTGAAGAATTTGCCCGACGGCGGCATTGCGGCGACCATAATGCCCACGCAGGAGCGGGCATTTAGCGGGACAAATTCCGTTAGGTTGGACCTGGTTTCGCCGCATCGTCAAATTTCCGCAAGAAATTGTTGCGATTCCAAACAGCGCGTGGAATCGGGCTGGTATTTTGCGAGCGCCATGGTATATGTTCAACAGGAGCATCCCGATGTTGAGCAATATGTTCAGATGCGGGCCAGTTGGCACAACCAGGAAAGAAACTTAGGTGGAAACCAGCCTTCTCCCAGAGTCAGTGTCAAACCGGGGGAATGGACACGAATATCAATCGTGGTGAATATTACTCCGGAAATAAAAAATCCGAGCTTCGGCATTGATTACATCTGTTTTCATCATTTCGTCAAAGGCGACGTGGCGTATATTGACGATATCATCATCACGCCGTTGGGAAAATAAGCGCCGTGATTCTTGGCGTGGTATGCGTTTCATGGTAAAGATTATAATTGTATAATCGTAAAATCAATGAGGATAGGGCAATGAATTATCACTTGCGGCCGTGTGGCCTGGCTTATGTTTTGATAATGCTTGCCGGCCTGGTCTGGTTCGGAGTCCCCTCCTTGCGGGCGATGGACCGGTATGTCGTCGCACCGGGGACGCCCGGCGGAACAAACGCGGGAGCCTTCACCGATTGGTCAATTGCGGCGACCCAGATTCAATGGGCGGTGGATAAGGCCGTTGATGCCAACGATACAGTCTGGGTTTCCAACGGCATCTATGTGCTCACCAATCAGATCACCATCACGAACGCCATTACCCTGCGGAGCGCCGAGGGGCATGGTCCGGGTGACACGGTCATCAACGGAAATTTTGTCGCCGGCAGTGCGACGACCAATAACCGCTGTCTCTGGATAAAAAGCACCGCGGCCGGGGCGTTTGTGCATGGATTTACCATTTCCAACGGCGCCATTTATTCTTCGGGTGGCGGCGTGTTGATGGATAGCGGCGTTTTAAGCAATTGCCACGTGCGCAACAACATTAGTTTTTCGCCGGACACTACTGCCTACAATGGCGGCGGCATTGCGGTCAATGCCGGCACGGTTACGGTATGCCGGATAACGGATAACGTTGTATCAAATACCGCCACCGGGGGTGGATGCGGCGGCGGAATATATTCAAGTGGTGGTTTAATTTCCGTTTGTATCATCAGCAGCAATACTACCTTTGGGTCGGAGGCCTATGGCGGCGGCGCGGAAATTACCGGCATAATCCAGTCCTCGCTTATTTCTTATAACCGTGCGGCCGGCGGGGGGGGCGGGATACAGATACATGGCACAATGCTAAGCTGTACCTCTACGTTAAATTATGCCGCGCGCAGTGCGGGAGGAATTGCGGCACGCGGCGGCTCGCCAACGATAAGTAATTGTGTGGTTTCATATAATAAAGACGGTGACGGCAACTCCGGCGGAATGAGGGTAAGGACCAGTGCCGGCACATCCGCGAAAGTGTATAATACGACGTTTATGGGTAACACCAACGGGGGCGTGCATATCTGGCCTGACACTGACAGCGCCCTGATTGTAATAGATAATTGCGTTATTGAAGACAGTACGACCCATGGTGTTTTAATTGCTTCAGGAACAAATACTTATATTCTTAATTCCAAAATGCTTCGGAACCAGGGCGCTGGAATATCATGTGCCACCCCCTCCGGATCATTCATCCGCAACTGCCTCATTGCCAAAAATAACGACTCCGCCAGTTTTGGCTCCGGCGGATTGTATCTTGGATCAACCTCATCGGTTAGTGGTTGCACAATCGTAAGCAACCTGACAGCCAGCGCCGCCGGCGGTTCCGGGATAAGGTTTGCGTCCGCAACGCCGGGGATAATTTCCGTATCTGCCTGCATCATCTATTCCAACGGCGTCAATGGGGCCGACGATGTGTATGCCTCCACCCTCTCCGCACATACCAACGCGCTCCGGTATTCCTGCGTGGGGACAAATCCGGGATTTACCGGGGCGGGCATAATTGTCGCCAGCCCGCAGTTCAAGGACTTTGTCGGAGAGAATTACCGGCTGGCCCCCAGCTCACCCTGCGTCAACCGGGGTTCAAATGAGGACTGGATGACGAACGCGGTTGACTTGGATAGGAAAGCCCGCATTCGGTACGGCACGGTGGACATGGGGGCGTATGAGCGGATTTATCAGGGCGCAATCTTCGGTTTCCATTAGCGCCTTCCAGAGGTAACTACTCAGCCCGCCTGCCAGCCATGCCCGCAACGCCGCCGGCCCGTACTTGTCCATCTGCAGTGACATAATTATTTCAAAAAATAATTGCCATATTTACTAAAACGTTATATATATAACGATATGACAACAATTATCGATGTCGCCAAAAAGGCCGGAGTATCGCAGGGCACTGTCTCGTGCGTCCTGAATGGGCGCTCATCCGCCATTGCCATCAGTAAAAAAACCAGCCAGCGTGTTCTTCAGGCCGCGGCCGATCTTGGTTACCGCCGTGATGAAATTGCCCGCGCGATGATCAGCGGACGACTTTCAATGATTGGCGTAGCCGTTCCAACCGTCAAGAGCGAAATAATCGGCTCCATTCTGGAGGGGATACTGGATGTGGCGGAAGAATTCAATTATTACATCAAAATTATCCGGATTGATAACCGCTCGGGCGATGAAATTGCCCGTATTTGTTTGCAATACCGTCTATCCGGTTTGATCTGTTCGCAACTCTCCGATTCCATGGTAAATGACATATATCCGGGGTTGAATCAGGCCCGCGTGCCGCAGGTGGTTGTTGATAACAGCGCCCCGGCGCCATGGAAAATACGCGTGCTTTCGGATGACCAGGGGGGCGTGCACCAGGCCCTGGTACATCTTAAAACACTTGGGCATCGGCATATCGGTTTTTGCGCATCCGCTTCGCGCTTGCCCTGGACTGTCCAGCGGCGCCGGGGATTCGTCAATGCCATGGAGGCATTGGGCCTTTCCGTGAATCCCGAATGGATTTTTCAGAATATGACCATTGGGAATGATTTATCCCCGGGGCGTAATTTTTCCATGCTGATGCGTCATTTTAAGAATGCCCGGACAAGTCCGACGGCGCTCATTTGCGAGGGGGATTCCCTGGCCATGGTTCTGATCCGCGCTCTGCGGAGCATCGGATTAAAAGTGCCGCGGGATATTTCCATAATCGGCTTTGCCGACCTTGTAAACAGTCAGTGGTACGACCCGCCGCTGACCACGGTCCATCAGCCTTTCCAGGAAATGGGCGCCGCCGCAATGCGGCGGCTGATGGCATTGATCCTTGATCCTTCCGAAGCTTTAAAAGACGCCAATATGACGGAAATTCTACCTGCGACTCTGGTCGTGCGCGGTTCGACCGATAAACCACGCGGAGAATCAAGCAAAATCAGTGACAGGAAAAACCTGTCACGGGATCAGGAGAAAGGAATCAGGCCATGATTGTTAACAGGCATAATTTGGTTCGGATTGCCGGGTTTGTTTCGTGCTGTTTTGCGTTCATTGTGATGTTGGCCATTAATATGGGTTGCGCTGTTAAAGGCCAAAGAGAGGTTGAATTGTCCCTGGTGAAGGACGGGAAGCCGGCGGCGACTATTGTGCTTGCCAAGAAAGCGAGCCGTTCGGCCCAATTTGCGGCCGCGGAACTGCAGTATCATATCGAAAAAATTACCGGGACGCAATTGCCGGTGGTGACAGATGAAGAGGCGATTAAAGGCAATCGGATACTGATCGGCGAAAGCAAGGCCACGCAGGCGCTGGGCTTGGGCAACAAGGATTTCAAGCACCAGGAATACCTGATCCGGTTCCTGCCGGACACGCTGATCCTGATGGGACGGGACGAGGAGGATTTCGGCCTGGTGGACTACGGCGATCCGAAGACCTTTCCGGCAAGCTCCGCGCGCGGGCCGTTCGGCATGGGGTTCAGTCCTGCGGGTGTGTACGATGGAAATGCCACCTGTTACGCGGTTTATGATTTCCTAGAGAAATATTGCGGGGTGCGTTGGTATTTGCCGACGGAACTGGGGCTTGTCATTCCCGATCTGAAGACGCTTTCCATAAAGGGCGGGGCGGACGCGCGCCGCGCGCCGTCAATGGTGTCCAGAGATATGTCGTGTTTCTCGGATATATCCGCGGATCTTGGCGATGAATCGGGGCCGCTCCTGCCGGAACGCGAACGCAGGTTGTTTGCGCTCCGCTGGCGGATGGGCGGCGAGCTCTATGCCTGCAATCATGCCTTTGAAGGTTATTACCGGCGGTATCTGAAAGACCATCCGGAATGGTTTGCCAAGGGATATGACAAGGATATAGCTGTGACGAACGTATATGATTACAAAACCTGTTCATTATACTACCCGAACATGTGTTACACCAGCACGGGGTTTATTCAGCAAGTGGCCGCCAGCGCCCGCAACTATTTTGACAAGGGAAAGACGCTGGGGGGCGAGCCGGCGGCGGGCGATTATTTCGGCTTGGGGCCCATGGACAGCACGGGAACCGATAAAATGTGCAGGTGCCCCGAATGCCGGCCTCTTTGGGAGCCAACCTGGAAAAATCCGCCCTGTAAAAAGTGGCGCCAATACGATTTTTTCTGGGATGACAAAACCAGCGACTACATTTTCGGGTTTGTGAACGAAGTGGCCAAAGAGGTCGGAAAAACACATCCGGACAAATATCTGACACAGATCGCGTATCATCAGAATTACTACCCGCCGACCCGGGAACCCCTGGAACCCAATATCGCCGTTTCGTTTTGCATTCATGCCCAGTTGCGCGCCGCGCCCGCCATGGATCGGGCGGTGACCGATCTGTTGGACACGTGGGATGAAGCGGCGCCGGACAACCCAAAATATCTTTGGCTGTATTTCCATCGCCCCGGGACCGCGAACCCCTTTTTCCCGGGATTCATGGCGCGTAAAATGGTCAAACAGATGGAAGACTATCACAAGCGCGGTTTCCGGGGAATATTTGCCGAACCGGCGTATATTTCACCCCCCCTGGATAAAGACGGAAAGGCAAAGAGCGGGCACGCCCGCCGTGCCCCCAACGCCAATCTGCTGGAGCTGTATCTTGCCTACAAGCTCGCGTATGACAAGACGCTGGACGGCGGCAAGCTGATAGACGAGTTCTTCACGCTTTTTTACGGCGCCGCCGGTCGGGCGATGCAGAATCTGTATGAGGCCATCGAACGCGTGTATTGCGATCCGGCCAATTATGCGTTCAATCCCGACTATAACGGATATCAGACCAAGGAAATCGCCTGGGGCAAGCTTGGCACGCAAGAGCGCATGGCGGAATTCGGCAAACTGATGAAGGCGGCCAAGGTCGCCGCGCAAACCGATATGGAAAAAAAGCGCGTGGCGCTCTTTGAAAAAAACATCTGGGAGCGCATGCAAGCCGGGCGCGCGGAATACGAGAAGCTGGAAAAGCAAAAATCGGGCGTGCACCTGACCGGTGTCGCGGGAATACCCGGCGTGGACTTGGCCAAAGCCCATGCATCCGTTCCGCAGGCACCGCAATCCGCGGCGCTGAAAGGGACCGGAAAGATGAAAAGCGCTTGCGCCGCGCGGATAATTGGCGCCGTGCCCGAAGGGGATCCCGACAAGGCGGACTGGGCGCAGACGCCGCAATCGGCGATTCTGGGCGGTTTTGGAACGCTGGCCGGCAAGCCGACCGGCAGGCGGTTGGAGGGGCGGCTGCTGCACGACGGCGTGTTCTTGTACGTGCAATTACAGGAAATAACGGATACTTCCAAGCTGATTGTCCAGGGCGATGACAACATCTGGGGCGAAGACGACTGGGAATTGTTCGTGGCCCGTGAGCGCGGCGAAGTATATCGCCAGATCGGCGTCAACGCCAAAGGCGCATACAAAGCGTTGGCTTGCGGCGAAAAAGGAAAGGAATGGGACAGCGGCGTCCGGGTCGTTTCGATTGGGAATGCCGATTGCTGGGTGGTGCGCATGGCCTTTCCGTTGAAAAACCTGCTGCCGGGTGGCGTTGAGCCGGGGCAGACGATTTATCTGAATATTTTCCGCGGCTCCGGCGGAAGTGCGGCGAATCTGAGCTGGAATCCGACATTTACTGACGGATTCTGTGCGCCTTCCCAAATGGGCGCCCTCCGGCTGGTTGAAAAGGCGGGCATAAGCATGGAGGAAAGAACGGAAGGCGAATGATGTGTCGACGGTTCGGTAAAAAACCTAAATGCGGAGATCATAATATTATGTCTATTCGACAAAAAACTGATCGGACGCTTGGCCTCATGCGTATATTAGCAACGATTATCGTGCTTGGCTGCCCGGGGTTCCGCAGCCTGCGGGCCGACACCCATTATGTCTCGTTGCATGGGGGCAACGAGCCGCCCTATACGAATGGATGGGCCAGTGCGGCAACGAATATCCAGGATGCGATTAACGATGCGGCGACCGTTGACAACGACACGGTGCTGGTTAGCAATGGCGTGTACCAGACAGGTGTGAGTGGAACTTTTGGGGCCAGGGTTTCCACCGACAAGGCCATTACGATTCAGAGTTTGAACAATGATCCGACGAACACCATCATCGATGGGATGAATAGCGCGAGAGGTGTGTATACGACTAACGCCGGCGCCAAGCTGGTGGGTTTCACCGTTACCAGAGCGTATAGTACGATGCGTGGAGCTGGAATGCGTGCCGATAAAGGAGGTATTATATCCAATTGTATATTCATTGCCAATGTGGCGGCTACGCATGGTGGGGCAATCGGAAATGACTCCGGCTCAATAGTTTCTGTTTATAACAGCATGATCACAAGCAATACCATACTCGCCGGCGCTTGGGGCTCAGCGGCGTCACATTGTAATTTATATAATTGCACGATCAGCTCTAATAACACACCCAATTACGGTGGAGCCGTATGGAAATGCAACCTGTATAACTGTGTATTGGCCCACAATAAAGGCGGTGGTGGCTTTACCCGCTCAGTTGAAGGCCCATACTATTACTACAATTGCCTGATTTACGGCAATGAGTCGACCACCCTCGCGGGCGGATTGCAGGGATATTTTTATGCGTATAACTGCACGATTGTCGGCAATAAAGGGCCGTCCACGAGGGGCGGGGGGGTCAGTTCTTATGACAATAGTGTGTCTGCCGCAAGTAAGATTTATAACAGCATCATCTATGCTAATAGCAATGATACGTATTCCTACCCCAACCATGATGGCGCGACAATAGCTTTCTCCAACAGCTGCACAACGCCTGCCGTCGGTACCGGCAACATCACGGATGATCCGTTGTTTGTCGCCAAGGGCAGTGGTGGTGGATACGGAACCACGCTTGTTCCCGGAAACTATCGCTTGTCGGCAAACTCACCCTGCGTGAATAAGGGCATAACATTTTCATGGATGACCGAACCGCCCGCCGATGTTCGCAGCAAAGACTTGGATGGGCGGAAGCGCATCTATTACGACACGGTGGACATGGGGGCCTATGAGCGTCTCAATGCGGGCGCAATCTACGGTTTCCATTAGTGCCCTAAACGTTAGGAGTCGCCACAACAAACAAGAAAATTGGCAAAGATTTTTTCCGCCCCGGCGGACTCGCCTGGGCGAAGCGCTCCGGCGTAGCACGGTCCGCACAGGTGGAACCGCGGATAACACGGATGGGCACGGATATTGGAAGGCCGAGAAAAGACCATTTGGTTCTTTATCCGTGGCGCATCGCGCGCCATCCGTGAAATCAGTGTAATCCGCGGTTAATTCTCTTGGGTTACGGGACAAAGAATCGCAGCCCTCGCACCGGCATTATCACAGCTTCGGCGGCTGGGGCAGGCCTTCCAGCGACTGGAGCGATTTTTTCAAATCTTGTTCCGCTAACCCGGCATCCACCATCTTGCCGGTCAGGAATTTTTCATAGCCAGTCAGGTCCATGAGTCCGTGGCCGGACCAGTTCAGCAGGATGGTTGTTTCCTTGCCTTCCTCGCGGGCGCGGACAGCTTCCTGCGCGGCGGCAGCGATGGCATGCGACGTTTCCGGCGCCGGGATGAAGCCTTCCGTGTGCGCCCACATCACGGCCGAGCGGTAACATTCCAACTGGTTGATGGCGCGTGCCTCCATAAGACCCTCGCGCATGACGTGGCTCACCAGCGGCGCCATGCCGTGGTAGCGCAATCCGCCGGCATGGATTGGTTTGGGCACAAAAGTGTGTCCCAAGCTGTGCATCGCCAGGAGGGGCGTCATCATGGCCACGTCGCCCGAGTCATAGACAAAGGGACCGCGGGTAAGCGTCGGACAGGCCGACGGCTCGACCGCCATAATGCGGACTTGCCGGCCGTGAATCTTGTCGCAGATGAACGGGAAACTTATGCCGGCAAAATTCGAGCCGCCGCCGACACAACCGATGACGACGTCCGGATACGCGTTGATTTTCTTGAACTGCTTCTGCGCCTCCAGCCCGATAATAGTCTGATGCAGGAGCACGTGGTTGAGCACACTGCCCAGCGAATAGCGCGTGTCCTTGGACGTGACGGCGTCCTCGATCGCCTCGCTGATGGCCATGGCCAGGCTGCCGGGCGTATCGGGCGTCTGGGCCAGGATGGCGCGCCCGGCGTTAGTCTGGTTGCTGGGGCTGGCGACACATTCCGCGCCCCAGGTGTTCATCATCATTTTTCGGAACGGCTTCTGATCGAAGCTGTTGCGGACCATGTACACCTTGCACGCCAGCCCAAACAACTTGCATGACATCGCCAGGGCGCTACCCCACTGGCCGGCGCCGGTTTCGGTAGTCAGACGCTTGATGCCGAACTCCTTGTTGTAATAGGCCTGGGCAATGGCCGTATTGGGCTTGTGACTGCCGGCGGGCGAAACCCCTTCGTTCTTGTAATAGATTTTGGCCGGTGTTTTCAACGCCTTTTCAAAGGCATAAGCGCGGCAGAGCGGACTCGGCCGGTACAGGAGCAGTTTTTCGATCACGGCTTCGGGAATGTCAATCCAGCGCTGGGTGCTGACTTCCTGCTCGATCAGGTTCATGGGAAATACCGGGGCCAGCGCCTCGGGCCCGATGGGTTTGCCATCCTTGTCAACCGGCGGCGGCAGGGGATGGGGCAGGTCCGCCTGGATGTTATACCACTGGCGCGGCATCTCGTCATCGCTCAATACCACTTTGAATTGACGGCTCATGGCGAATATTCCTTTCTATGGGCTTGCGCCCGGCTTTGATTTAATTTATCACGAACAAATCGACTGACCTTCTGTCGAAACACAGGTCGTCGCTTAAGCTCGCGGGAGCCGCGCGTGATATTGCAGAGGCTGATGCCCAGCTTCTGGGCGATGGTGCGCTGATGCATGCCGGAAGTCAGCAGGCAGACCAGGCGCCAACGCAGGGCCAGCCGCGCCCGCTCCCGGGGTGTGAGCAGGGCCTCGAGCAAGTCCCGCATGGCGGCGCTCGCGCGCGTATCAGCCAGCACGGCGGCCAGTTCGTTCAAGGCTTCCTTGGACATGGGCATTCCCGTTGTTACTATCTACAGAAACCGGCAGGATAGCGGCGCAATGGGGTAATGCAAGCTTTTTCGCCCATTTTTCGCCACAATTTGCTTGACGTAGTTGGGCGAACGCGCTATTCTGTAAAGGAAATTCAGTTATTATTTCGTCAAAAGGAGGTGAGCATCATGTGTAAAACCTGTGGATGCAAACCGGTCAAGAAAGCTAAAAAGACCAAGAAAAGCAAAAAATAGCACGCACGGTTCATACCGAAAAGGCGGGAGGCCATGATGTCGCATCATGACTTCCCGCTCTTTTTTCAATAGCTGTCTGACTTCTGACCTCTTCCTCTTCACTCCAGCATCTTTACCAGCGCCTCGGCAAATTCCCGCGCCGCCTGGGGACCGCTGGCCGTGAGAAGCTTGCCATCCTGTACCACGTCCTGATTAACCACGCGGGCGCCCTGCATAGTCAGCTGCTTCTGAAGCGAGGGAAAACAGGTTGCCTGTTTGCCTTTCAGCATGCCCGCGTTGGCCAGGGTAACCGGCGCAATGCAGATCGCTGCCAGCACTTTTTCCTGCTCCACGGCCGCGCGTGCCAACGCGTGGGCGGTTGCATTCGTGAAAAACTCCATAGCTCCCGGCCCGCCGACAAATACGACGGCGTCGTAATCCCCGGCCTTGCACTCTGCAATTTGCCGGTCAATGGGAACCGTTTTGCCGAACACGCTCACGGCTGCGCCCTTCACCGAACTGGCTGTGGTTACAGCGGCCCCGCACTGGCGGAGCCGGTTGTAGGGCTCAAAATATTCCTCGTCCCGGAAATCAGTGGCCGCGATTACGATTAACACCTTCTTGCCTTTCAGGTCCGGCATGACGCCCTCCTTTCCCTGGATCGTTCCCGCCCAGACGGCTCCCGACGCTATGGCGATCACCATTAAACGCCGCATGATCTTCTCTTTGAATATACACGTTGCCATGACTGCACCATATCAGAACCTGCGGCTTTCGGCAATATCCGCGGGCTGTTCGGTTGGCCCAAAAAAGTTTCTTTCCCCATTGACTTTAACATTAAAATTGTTATATTAGCTCAATGAAACCAATCGGTCCGCGGCTTGCCCAAAAACGGTCTTCGATGAAAACAATTGCCCAGGCTTGCCAGGTCAGTCCCATGACCGTCAGCCGGGCGTTGCGGTCAGACGGACGGGTGGCCATAGCCACCCAGCGGCATATCCGAACCATGGCGGAAAAAGCGGGCTATCAAGTCAACGGACGGATTGGGCGTCCACGCCGGCCATCCGCCGCAGGACAACCGGTTGAGATCGTGATTGGCACAGCCATGGGCGAGGGCAATCTATGCCAAACCCGCCTGATGGTTGCCATTGAGCGGGAACTCAGCCGGCACGGTTGCGACTGCCTGATCCGGACGTGCGGCAGCGATTACGATCAGTTCCTGCTGTTGTGCGATGCCCTGCGCCGGACCAAGCCGGAAAACCTCGTGATCATCGGATATTTCCCGGCCGACCGCCTGCAAAGTCTGCTGGACCTGGCGCCGCACCCCATTCTCGTGGATCAGACCGGAAATGCGGGACTGACCGGGCCTTATGAATACATCGGCTTCGACAACGTGGATGCGGCACGCCTGGCCGTGCGTCATCTCCTGGACAACGGGCGGCGGCGGATTCTGCTGATCAAAGGTCCGGCGGATCATTATTTTTCACGGGACATCGAACGCGGTTACCGCGAAGTTTTCCAGTGGCGTCAGGAGAGTGTGGACGAGAAACTGATCATGGCCACGGATTTCACGGTGGAAGGCGCCCGGCAGGCCGTGGCGGCCGCGCGGGCGGCGAGCATATCCTTTGACGCCGTGTTCACCAATGATGAAATGGCACTGGGCGTCTTGCGGGCCCTGCATGAGGCGGGCATAGCCGTTCCGGAGCAAGTGGCCGTGGCGGGATGCGACGGACTCCTGGTCGGGCGGCATACCATTCCCAGCCTGACCACGGTGGAAATGGATTACCAGCGCCTCGGGCAAATGACGGTCGAGCACCTCCTGGCCCGCGAGCCAAACTCAACTTCGGCCTGCCGCATTCAATTGGCGCCGACACTGGTCGTGCGCGAAAGCACGGGCGGAGGACGGACGGCGGAAGACGGACCTGCCCGCAATGCTACGCATAGCGTTGCAGGCGGGCGCCAGACGACAGATGCCGGACGACGGACGCCAGACGCCAGACGGCAGAAAACGGAAGCGAACGTCCAACGTCCAACGTCGAATAAAGACAAATGCCGGAAGACGGAATCTCTGCAATCAACAATCAGCAATCGGAAATCATCAATCAGACTAACCATAAGGAGATCAAACCATGGCCTATCTCACCGATCAGGAACGGGACACACGGATGGAACAAGTGCGCAAATTATTGCGGGACCAGAAGCTTGATATGGCGCTGGTTTATTACGACGAGTTTAACATCGGCAACGGCTGGTACCTGACCGGCTGGTGCCCGCAGTTTGAGATCGGGGCGGTGATGGTGCCGCGCGAAGGCGAACCCATGATCCTGGGCGGTCCGGAGAGCGAACCCTTTGCCAAGCTGGACAGCGCCGTCAAGGAAACGCGCAATATTCCGGTCTTCATGGTACCCAACGAGGAGTATCCCAATGCCGTCATCAGCGATTTTCCCGTGCTGTTTACGGAATTGAAGCGCACCTTGAAGTCCATCAAGCGCATCGGCCTGGTGGGCGGGGGACGGATGCCGGCGGACTGCTATCGCCAGATTGTGGAAGGCATGCGGGGTTGTGAACTGGTGGATATAACCGACGCCTTCGTTCGTTTGCGTTATATGAAATCAGACTGGGAGCGCGCGCAAATTCGCGCCGCGTTTCAACTGGCTGACTGCGCCTACGATGCCATGAAGGCCAAAGTGGCCGCCGGTGTCACTGAAATCGAGGTGGCCGCGGCGGGTGAATTCGCGGCGCGCAGTCGCGGGGCAAACGGTTTCGGTTTCAGCGCCATTGTCGGCAGTGGGCCGCGCTCCAATGCCGTGGTGCCCACGGCGAGTTCAAAGCCCCTGGTGGCCGGCGAGCTGGTGATGATCGGCCTCGCGCCCAAGGTGCAGGGCTATGCCGGCGTGGTCGGCGATGTCCTGCCGGTCTCGGGCAGTTACACCAAGCGCCAGCAGGAGTGCATGCGGCATTTGAAAGAAGCGTTCCGTCTGACCAGGGAACAGTTAATTGTCGGCCGCAAGGGCCGGGAGATTGACGCCCCGGCGCGAACCTATTTTAACAAGCACGGGTTCTCGAAATACCTTGTCTGCCCGTTTGTGCATACGATCGGGTTGCACGAGGCCGAATCCCCCTTCTTCGGTCCCCACAGCGACGATGTTCTCAAGCCGGGCATGACCGTATGCGTGGATGTGAGCTTTTTCAGCCATCCGGAATTCCATGGCACGCGGATTGAGACCGGCTACGAGATTACGGTGCAGGGCGCCATACCGTTGAGTCCCGCGATGGACCATCGTTTTTTGGCATAGCCTTTTCCTCAACGAGGCCAACATTGCGCCAGAACGCATTCCTTAATGAATATAGGAGGGCGACGACAACGAAAGAATTGCCTGTTGGAACCGAACCTAAAGCCCTGGCCTTTTCACATTTCCCAACACGCTTTCAGGCCGTGATCTGGCGGAACTGGGAAATGGTTTCGCCGGTCACCCTGGCGCGCGTGCTCAAGACCGATGAAGCCACGATTCTCAAACTGGCGGTCGCCCTGGGTTTGCGCGTGCCGCCGCGCGTCAGCCCGCGCTGGCTGGAACGTGGGTATGTAACCATCATCCGCGCCAACTGGCACCTCCTGCCGTATGAACAGTTGCTTGAGCTCCTGGGGTGGACCGCCGACCGCATGGCTTATGTCCTGAAAGAGGAGGATTTTCTTTGGCATAAACTGGGCCTGTTGAAACCGCAGGTCGAGCCGACGGTTGTCAAGGTCTTGACATCTGCTGAGCGCGAGCATACTCGCCGGATTCGGGACATCGTGGAACGCCACTTTCCCGACCTCCAAGCGCCGGACGCGGACGAGCCGTTTGGATTTCTCAAAGACTTTGAGTCGTCCGTCAGGGTTTCCCCTGTCGCACCGGTTGCCCCGACCAAAGCGCTGGACTTTCCCAAGAACCGCACGTTCGATCTGCGGTTTCTCTATTCATATTGTGCCGTCTATGGCGATCCATTGATTAATCCCGCCCTTAACCCCTACCCTGACGGACTCCTGGCACGCCTGGCAGCCCTGGGGGTTAATGCCGTCTGGTTGCCGGTAATCCTGTATACACTCTATCCCTGGAAAAAATTCGGGCACTATTCCGTGGGATATGAGCAGCGGCTGGAATCGCTAAGGCAGTTGACGGAACGCGCCGCGCGTTTTGGGATTTCCGTGATTACCTATCTCAACGAACCGCGCTGTATGCCCCTGGCGTTTTTTCAGGAACATCCGGAGTTGAAGGGGATCGAAAATAACGGCGTGGATGGCTCTCTATGCACGTCATTGCCGGAAGTGCAGGTCTTGCTTAAACAGGGCACCGCCTGGTTGTTTCAGCAGGTACCGCGCCTGGGCGGTGTCTTTACAATCACCATGTCGGAAAACCTGACGCATTGTTTCTCGCGCAGTTTTCCCGGGCCGCTCACGACCACCTGCCCGCGTTGTTCCCAACGCAAGCCCGCCGAAATTGTGGCACAGGTCAATCGCCTGATTGCCGAAGGCGTACATAGTGTTAACCCCGCCGCGCCGGTAATCGTCTACGAATGGGCCTGGAGCAAGGAATGGGCGCACGAGGCGGTGGACCTGCTGCCGAATGACGTCTGGCTGATGTGCGTCAGCGAATGGGGCCTGCCGACGAATGTCGGTGGCGTAAAAGGATCGGTCGTGGATTATTCGATTTCCAACCCGGGCCCCAGTCCGCGCTCGCTATCTCTGTGGGAGCATGCGCACCGTCGCGCTCTCAAGACCGTGGCCAAGGTGCAGGTTAATAATTCCTGGGAATGCAGCGCGCTCCCCTATCTGCCGGTCCCGGACCTGGTTGAGGAGCATCTGGACCGGCTGGCCGAAGCCGGCGTTAACGGCCTGATGCTGAGCTGGACGTTGGGCGGGTATCCCGCCGGCAATCTGCAATTGTTACAGCAAAGCGCGGATCAATTGGCCACGCAAACCTACGGTCCTTTGGGTGACGCCGTTCGATTGGCCTGGCGCACCTTCAGCACGGCCTTCCGCGAATTCCCGTTTGATGTCAGTGTGGCGTATATGGCGCCGCACAATGTCGGCCCCAAGAACCTGCTCTATGCCGAACCCACAGGCTATAACTGTACCATGGTCGGCGATCCCTATGACGACCTGAAGGGCTGGTGTTCTATTTATCCCGAGGATGTCCTTGAACAGCAGTTTGAAAAACTCAGTGTGGGTTGGAAGCGTGGACTGGATATCCTAGAAAAAGCTTTGCCGCGCGTGAATGAGCCCCACCGCGCCGCGTTTGACGACTTGGAGCGGGTGGCCACCGCGGCCTATTGTCACTTCCGCAGTACCTACCTGCAAATCGCGTTTATCCGCAACCGGTCAAAAACCGATGCCGCGTCCCGCACACGGGTGCTGGAAATCCTGGATGAAGAACAGCAACTGGCCGTAACACTACACGCGATTGCGCGCCGCGATTCACGGATCGGCTTCGAAGCCACCAACCATTATGCCTACACGCTGCAGGATCTGCGCGAAAAAGCGTTGAACTGTGAAGCGCTGCGCGCGCTTTTGACCGTGAAAAGCGCTTAGCGTCAAAATGCCCAACCGCAACCATGGCTGTGTCCTTCTACCACATGAACGCCGCGTGAGGGCACGCGGCCTACAGAAATGGCCAAAATTGTAGGCCCGGTGCCCTCACCGGGCGCAGACTGGCCGAGAATGACGCAACCTGCAACCGCAACAAAGCCGGCCCCGAACCCGCTTGACAACCGATGGGTTCGCCTTAATCTATCTTTCGGCATGGTGTTCAAGGTTCAGCGGTTCACCGTTCAGCGGTTGCAGATTTTATTAGCGCCTGATACACCAGGAACCGCAAAGAAAAACAAGAAAGATATGCACCGCAAGGATCTCATAGAATAAGGATCAAGGAACCAGATAAATATATTGTTTTGACTTTGTGTTCTCTGCGTTCTTTGCGGTTAATATTCCTTGGCATTTGGGTTGCGGGTATCCCGCTTTAGACCGCAGACAAAATATGAATCTTTATCCGTGAAATTCGTGTAATCCGTGGTTAATTTTTGAGTTGCAGCATGGAACGACCGATGAAACTGATAGACAAATATATCCTGCGCTCTTTCCTCGTGCCGACGATGTATTGCCTGTTCACGTTTTGTATGCTGTTCGTCTTATTCGACCTGTTCGACCATCTCTCCGACTTCATCGAAGCCCGCACGCCGTTCCTGCAGATCGTGCGGTATTATCTTTATATTTTGCCGGCAATGGTGGTCTATATTGTGCCCATTTCGCTGCTTTTGGGCCTGCTTTACAGTCTTTGGCAACTGTCCAAGAACAATGAGCTGACCGCCATGCGTGCCAGCGGGGTCAGCCTGATGCGGCTGACCATTCCTATCCTGCTGGTGGGGTTGTTTTCCAGCCTGCTGATCACGGGGCTCCAGGAAACCGTGGCGCCCTGGTCCGGCTATTGGGCCGACCAGTTCATCCAGCGCCAGAAAAAGGGTAACGACCTGTCCACCCGTTACGCGCTGAACTTGACCATCAACAACGAGGAGCAACACCGCATCTGGGCCATCAGTAAATTCGACCTGATCACCCACGATATGCAAGGCATCAAAATCGTCCAACAGCGCCCGGACGGGTCCGACCTCGAAATGATCCATGCCGAGGAAGGCAAGTTTTACGACGGCCGCTGGTGGCTGTTCAAGGTTACGATCCAGAAACATGACTTCTACAACAACCCCGTTGGGCCGGTGGTTACCGAATCCCAGCGGCAAATGATAGACTGGACGGAAACCCCCGATGATTTTTTACACGAAGTTAAGGACCCCATTTTTCTTTCGTCCCGGGACCTCTGGAAATTCATGCGCGACCACGAGAATCTTTCCGAAAAAACAAATGCCCGCATCACCGTGGACATGCACGTCCGCCTGGCCATGCCGTGGACCTGCCTGGTCGTAACGCTCTTCGGAATTCCCTGTGGCGTGCGTACGGCGCGCAAAGGCGCGTTGGTCGGTGTCATGATCGCGCTCCTGACCTTTTTCGCGTTTTATTTTTTGATGACATTCGGCCAGTGGCTGGGTAAGAACCAGGTACTGACGCCCTTAATCAGCGCCTGGCTGCCCAACCTGGTCTTTACCTCGATCGGGCTGTTTATGATGGCGCGGATGAGATAGTGTCTTGACCGATGGGAACTGCCATAAAAACATCAATAACGACTGCACAGATAAAATTCCAAAATCCAAATTCCAAGGAAATGCAATCAACGAAGCCAAATAAAGTCGAAATAAACCAGAATTTAATTTGTTTTTATTGGAATTTGACTATTCCTTGGAATTTGGATTTTGGAACTTGGAATTTTTCAGGTTGCGGACACAACTCAGGTTAAGCACCTTATGCGCATTCTTATTGCTCCTAACAGTTTTAAAAACTGTCTGGGTGCGCGGGCGGTCGGCGAAGCCATCGCGCGCGGCTTCCGCGCCGCCCGGCCGGAGACGATCACGGACATTATCCCCATGTCCGATGGCGGCGACGGCCTTGTCGAGGTCCTTGCAAACTCGCTCGCGGCTGAAAGAATCGAGACCGTGACCCGCGACGCGCTCGGCCGAAAGCTTAAGGCTGACTGGCTCTTGACCGGAGAGTTTGCGGTCATTGAAATGGCCCTGGCTTCCGGACTAGCCCGGTTGCGGGGGCCGGAAGAATACCGGCCGCTCGTTACGACCACGGCCGGTACGGGGCTCCTCATTCGCGCCGCGCTTGATCGGGGCTGTCGTTATATTGTCATAGGCTTAGGCGGTAGCGCCACGGTGGATGCCGGTTGCGGCATGGCCACCGCCTTGGGAGTCCGCCTGCTGGCGGCGCGCGACCAACCTCTACCCGAAGGCGGCGGAGCGCTCTTCGATCTGGCGCGCATCGAAACGGGCGCCGCGGATCAACGCTTGAAGGGCGCCCGCTTTACCTGCCTGATTGATGTTCAGAACCCGTTGTTGGGCCCGAGCGGTGCGGCGCGCGTGTTCGCTCCGCAAAAGGGCGCCACTCCCGACGAGGTCGAACGACTGGAAGCGAACCTGGCGCACTGGGCGACAATCGTCCAGCGCGACTTGGGCGCAGATGTTGCTGCAATGCCCGGCGGCGGCGCGGCGGGCGGCTTGGGCGCCGGCTGTGTCGCGTTCCTCGGCGCGGCGCTGGAGAGCGGCGCCGCCTGGGTGGCCCGTCAAAGCCGGCTGGCAGAAGCCATGCTGCAGGCTGACCTGGTAATTACAGGCGAAGGCCGGCTCGATGAACAAACGGCGTTCGGCAAGGTGCCGGCGTTTGTGGCACGGTTGGCGCAAACGCTCGGCAAGCCGGTCGTAGCCCTGGGCGGTTCGGTGGCCGCGGGCCTTGACTTGCAAAAGATCGGCATTACGTGCTGCATGGCAGTGACGCCGCCGGGCACACCCCTGGCGACGGCCTTGTGCGAGGCTGAAAATAATCTTGCACGCACCGCGGCTAAGCTTATCATGGATACGTAAGAATTTTCGATTTTCGATTGCTGATTTTCGATTGCTGATGGATGATGGTTAATGATCAATGGTCGATGATTAGTAACAAACGCGTAAGGCAGAATTAGCCAACGAAGTCTTTCCACATCGACGGATTAGGATGTTTTCATAAATCAGCAATCACAAATCAGAAATTTCATACATAGGGGAGTTTCCCATGGCACATATTTCCGTCATTGAACCTGTGGGCAAGGCTTTAAGCACGGTCCGGCAGGTATTATTTGCGCCGTTTAACTTGATCAAATGGCTGGGGCTTGGCTTGACGGCGTGGCTGGCGTCACTGACCGAAGGCTTTGCGCCGAACTTTAACCTGGCGCCGAACAACGCGTTCGACTCGCCTGCCGGCCACAAGGTGCTGGCCTGGATGCAGGCCCATCTGGCCCTGGTGATTTCGCTGGGGAGCGGGTTGGCGATCATCATGTTGGCGGTCGCGCTGGTCATGGCCTGGATCAGTTGCCGCGGTAAATTCATGTTCCTGGATAACGTGCTCAACAATCGCGCGGAAATCCAGGCTCCCTGGCGCCGTTTCAGCCGGCAGGGCAATTCGTTGTTTCTGTTTTCCATCTGCTTCGGCATCGCCACGCTGGCTGTCCTGGCGACGATCGGACTTCTGCTCCTGTTTGTAGCCTGGCCGGACATCACGCGGCACAATTTCGGGATCAATGCCCTGAGTGCGATCCTGCTGGGCGTCCTATTTTTAATGAGCTTTTGTCTTGTCCTTGGATGCCTACTGGCGTTTCTGAATGATTTTGTCGTCCCGCTCATGATCCTGCGTTCCTGCCGCGTGATGACGGCCTGGGGTCTGTTCCTCGACCTCTTTAAAGCTCATGCCGGGATGTTTGTGCTGTATCTTTTGTTCCGGATCGCCTTGACGCTGGTGATTTCCGCCGTTGTGATACTGGCCTGTTGCCTGCTCTGTTGCACGGTGTTGATTCCCTATGTGGGAACGGTTATCCTCCTGCCCGTGTTCGTGTTCTGGCGCAGTTATTCGGTACACTTCCTGGAGCAGTTCGGCGGGACCTATCGGTTGTTCGGCATGGGACCGTCCCAGTATATCACCGTCCGGCAGGAACCGGGGTGAGAAGCATTGTTGATCTGGGATTTCTGATTGTTGATTTAAAATCAGAAATCAACAATCCGCAATCCGCAATTTAAGATCATGTCCATAGCCCAGAATATTTTGGCCAAAGCCGTAGCCATGGATGCTTCCGATGTGCATCTGAAGGCCGATGCCCCGCCGTTCTTCCGCGTGCGCGGCGTCCTGGTGGAAAGCGGCTTACCCAAGCTCAGCGGCGATGACCTTAAACGCACGGTCCAGGATATCCTGCCGGCGCATCTTAAAAACAAGCCGGAACCCGACCTGGAAATGGACTTCTCGCATTACGAAGACGGCGTAGGCCGCTTTCGAGTCAATGTGTTCATGTCGCGCCATATCCCGACCCTGGCGTTCCGCTACGTGAAAACCAAAATTCCCACCATCGAGGAACTGCACCTGCCGCCCATTTTGGAGAGCCTGGCATTGAAGGACAGCGGCGTCATCATGCTGTGCGGCGCCACGAGCTCGGGCAAGTCAACCACGCTGGCGGCCTTGCTTGACTGTGTCAACCGCCACCAGCGCTGTCGGATCATTACCGTGGAGGACCCGCTGGAATATATTTTCACGGACATGCAGTCGGTCATTACCCAGCGGGAGGTGGGCCTGGATACACCGTCGTTCCATTCGGCGCTCAAGCACGTTTTGAGGCAGGACCCTGACGTCATCATGATCGGCGAAATGCGCGATTCCATAAGCCTCGCCGTGGCGCTCAGCGCGGCCGAGACCGGCCACCTGGTACTCTCGACCCTGCACGTCAACACGGCGGCCCAATCGGTCCACCGGATTCTCGATTTCTTTCCCAACAGCGAGCGCGACCAGGTCCGCATGACGCTTGCCAGTAACCTGGCGGCCGTGCTGTGCCAGCGGCTGGTGCCGGCCAGGCAAGGCGGGGTAATGGCGGCCGTGGAGATTATGATCAACACGCCCACCGTGCACAAGCTGATCTCGGAAAATAAGTTGGAAACCTTGCAGGCGGCCATCGAGACCGGCACGGAAGATGGCATGCAAACTTTCAACCAGGCTTTACTTAAGATGATCAAGAGTGGAATCGTCACCGAAAAGAACGGCCTGGCCTGCTCCCCCAGTCCTGAACAGCTCAAAATGAACCTGCAGGGCATTTTCCTCGATGAAGGCCGCCGCATCCTGGGCGAGTAACATTCTCGGCCAACAATACAATACCGGCAACCCGAATTACCTGCAGCCGCGGCGGTGACGCCGTGGCCGCTGGAATGATCCACGCCCTCACCCGGGCTCCGCCGGAGCGGCTTCGCCGAGGCGAGCGGGCGCGGCTACAAACATTGAAATTTCGGTTCATTAGATTATGCCGGAAGGACCATACGACAACTCCGCCACGCACGCCATAGGCGCCCGCAGGAATGGCCCATGGGTGAATATGGGCATAAGTTTGCTCGTGTTCGCCATTGCCTTGGCGGTCTATCTTGTCCAGAGCCGGCATCTTGCGCGTCCCGAATATCGCTCGCCCACTGAACGTTCGTTCCTGCTGGGCGGCGACGAACCATGGTATTTACTCACCACACGATCCATCGCCCTGCGGCTGGATTATAATTTCTACCGCGACTTGGAGGAACACGGGACCCTGGAGTTTTGGAAGCGCGACGTGCTGCCGGCGCAATACGGATGCCAGCGCAACCTGAAACTTGGCCGGGGCGCAGCGGCCACCCCCGAATTCTGGGCGCAAAAGCGATATCCTATCGTGCGGATTGGACTGCCCATCCTGCTGGCGCCGGCTTACCGCGTTGGCCTTGCCTGGGACGGGCGCATTCGCCTCGTCTGCGTGTGGTTATTGTGCGCGGTTGGCGCGTTACTGGTACAGCAGATGTTCCTGGCCGGATACGAATTGACCCGCAACCGGATTGCGGCACTGGTGGGGGCCCTGGCCGGTGGATTTTCCGTCCCGATCCTGCTTTACACAACGCAAATTTACACCGAGTTGCCGACGGCACTGTTGCTCATGTTTGCCGTGCGCATGCTGTTCACGTCGACCGGTCTGCCGGTGTGGCGCGCGCTGGGGACCGGGCTGGTCGTGGCCACCCTGCCATGGTTGCATGACAAATATTACCTGCTGGCCGCTCTGCTGGCAGCGGCGGGCGTGGTCCAGTGGCGACGCGGATCCCGTGCGGCCATGGCGGCATTGCTCGTTCCCGCGCTCGTGACGCTCGGCCTGCAGGGCGCATATTACTATTCGCTTCACCGGGTGATTTATCCCGTTACGGATCATGGCGCGCTTTCGATAAAAACAGGGCTATGCGGCGGATGGCTCGGCCTGCTGCTGGATCGCACGGACGGATTATGCGTCTATTGGCCCGCTGCGCTGGCCGCCTTGGTCGGGTTGGTGATCCTCTGGCGCATGAACCGGGAAATCGGCGGATGGCTCGCCGTGTTGGTGACGGCCCATTGGCTGGTGACCGGCCTGTTTCCGGTGTGGACCGGTGGTCCGGTGGCGCCCCTGCGCTATTGGCTGCCGGTGATGCCGCTGCTGGTTATCGCTTCCACTGCGGCGCTGGCATTCGTCAGGACACGGATGGTTCTGATAATCATCCTGCTGTGCATGGGCCTCAGTATAGGCATTGGTTTTTTCAATAGCGCGCATCCCCGCCGCTGGTTTGGCGACGCCCCGCCGCTGGTAAGCGCCCGGCCGCGCGTCGAACGGGTTTTGGAAGGTATCTGGCAAATGTTCCCTGACATGAAAAAGCCGATGGCCACGGATTATGTGAAAGGCGGGCTGTGGGTGCTGATCCTGGGGGCCGGGGCTATAGCGCTGGGCCGGCAATGCCGAACCCGGACATGACTAAAATAGCGCGAATGATTTTTCAGGATTACGGCAATACATATATATAAACCTTTCCATGAAAATCGAGGTTATGTGTGACACACACGATTAGCGCGCTCAAACAACGAGATTGTGCTGCTTGGGCCGGGGTTTTTGAGACATTCGCGGATCGAGTTTATCAGGACGCGTTCTATCGGCTCAATGCCAATCGATCCGAGGCGGAAGATGTGGTGCAGGAAGTTTTTTTGCGCGCCATCGATAACATCCATTCCTTTAATGGCCCGGAGGATGGCTTGCTGCCATGGTTGCGAGGCATAGCTCGCCATGTGTTGGCACGCTGCTTTAGCGAAAAAAAACGATCTGGACATTATCTGTCACAGGGATGTTCTTCTGATTCGTCGGCGGCCGGTGGTCCCATGCCGTTCCTAAGGGAAATAGCTGACAATCAGCCCGCGGCCCCGGCTATTCTTATCTCGCGGGAGAACATCCTGCGCGTAGGCGTGGCTCTGTCATCCTTGCCTCCGGAATGGGAACGCGTGCTACGCCTGAAATATTATGAGGGAAAGAGCGTCGCCGATATCGCAACCACCGTGAAAGCTTCGAGCAAGGCGGTAGAATCCCTGCTCCACCGGGCGCGGGAGGGGTTCCGCACTGCTTGGAAGGACACAACGGAGGAAGAATCATGAATCTAAAGCAAAACGAGACCCCCCTGTCCGATCAGGCGATGGAACAGTTGCTCAAAGAATCGCCGCCATCCGTTCAGCTTGATACAACCAAACGCAAGGAGATTTGGAAGATGATGGAAGATGCATTGGTATGCAGAAAATGCCCGGCGTTGAAAGATTCTGCCGTATTTTTGCCCAAGCGTCACGGATGGGCTTGGCTTGTCTGGACCGGCGGCCTGGCGGCTGCGGCAGCAGCCGCGATCCTGCTGACCGTTCCTCTCCTGAAGCCCATTCCCGTTAAGTCCATATTCAAGGCGGACACGTCCCTCTTGCTGCCCGTGCCGGCCGGTGCATGGGGATGCGTCCAGCATGTTTATGGCGCCTGTGTGATGCGCGGGGCGGATCGGGGTGAGACCGTGTTGCGCCGGGGCGATGCCATTCGGATTGGCGCCGTCATTGAATCCGAACCGGGCGGCGGCGCAATAATCCGACTCCAGGATAATAGCATCCTTCGGCTTTCCGAAAACACGGAAGTGACCTTTTTGAGCGAACGTTCCCTCGATAAGCACACGCTGCGACTTAACCGTGGCACGCTGAGCGCGCAAATCGCCCGCCGCGATACACGCGATTTTTCCATTGAAGCGCCGCCCGCGACCCTGCGGGTCCTGGGCACTGAGTTTCAATGCAGTGTATTCGCGCCGCTCGCACAGTCGCAGAATACGAACCTCAATGGCCAGGCAGTTGCACCCGCAAGCATGGCTTTGACCGTCCTATCCGGCGCCGTGGAGGTGGGTACCGGCAAGACCAACGCGACGGTGATGGCAGGGCAACGGACGATCATCACCGATGAAGCCGCGGTGGTCATCGACCAGATTAACGACATGGATTATGTCCGCGACTGGATTTTCGCGCAAAAGGAAGCAACGGATATTCATGCGGTCATCAACGCGCCCAATACCGTTGGCTTATTGGACTCGTTGTGGGGCGTGGATGTCGTATCCGGTCGTGCGCAGCATCTCGCCAACATGATCGGCTGGAGTCACGTGGATGGAATGTGTGGTGAGAATGTATTTCTGGTCAACAACGGCGGCGTGCTTTTTACTGCGGGGAAAATGCCGGTCGGCGGGGCGGGGAACCCGATCGTCCAAAGCCGGCTGGTCATGGTCAATGGGAAGGGGCAAAAGGTCTTCCTGGAGTTTCTGAATGAATACTCTCCATGGTATTCATCCATGTCGCCCGACAAACGGAAAATAGCCTTTCTGGGGCGTAAAAAATCGGACAAGCCGGATCAAAGGGATCCCGGATTGTACCTCCTCGATTTGGAAATGCGGCAAATCCGCATGTTGCTGTCCGGCGACCTTAAAACACGTCCGGCCTGGTCGCCCGATTCGCGCTGGATAGCCATTTCAAAGAGCCCGGGATATGTAGAGAACCATGCCTTGGTGCTGATTGACACGCTCACCGACAAAGTCGTTGAAACCGGCTGGAGGGGCGCTGGGGCTATTTTTTCGCCCAATGGGAAAGAGATCCTGTTCAGTTCGGACTTAAACGGCGGCAGTTGGTATCAAGGCGTTCCGCCGGGCAATCTGTATCTCGCTGAAATTCCCTCGGGCAAACCCCGGCAACTCACGCACGGCACCGAAGATGGCGCCGTTTCTCCAATATTTTCGCCTGATGGACAGCGCATCGCCTACTGGGAGCACATGGAAACGGATGAGGACGAGGCGACTTACATCCTCCATGTGTTGGACTTGAAATCAATGGCTGATCGGGTTATTCAGCCACCATCTCGCCAGGAATGGGTAAAGAACACGTTGACTTGGTTCAAGCGTTTAGCCCAGACTAACCGGCCGGTGCCCCCATCGTCCCCCATAGGATGGACAAGTTATGGTACTTTGACATGGATTAAGGATGCTGCGACGTTAGTCGTGGATAACGCCGAATCAAAGCAAGGCCAACGCAAGCTATTCTCCATTGATCTGACGGCCTCGAATCCCGTACCGCGCGACGTTTTCCCGAAAATCCCGGCCCCATTGCAAACGGAAAAAGCATCAGCCAAACGTTTGCTCAAGGTGTTTTACAAATACCAAGACGCCATGGAAGCCATTGATCTCCTGCGTTTTGAAGATGCCCGGCAGCGATACCGCGAGGGCGTGGACATGCTGAAAGCGCTGTCGGAAGGGCCGAATTTGCAGTCTTTATCCCTCACGCCGGAAGATCTCCGGCCATATATGGAAGTCTTCGATAAAAACGCGACCAAATCCGTTGAGAATTGGTCCATGCAAACGGTTGAAAGAAACCTGGGTTATATGGGCACGTTCATTGAAATATATGAAAACGATCGAAAATCTCTGCCGGAAAATATGACCAACATGATCGCTTGTGCGCTCAATGCGAACTGGGGTATTAATCACATGCGGAGCGATCAGAAAGATCGCGTGCGGTGTCTGTTCAAAGTCCCCTGGGATAAACGGCCAAACGTGGTGACTTCGTATGAAATCGTTCAACGGGATCCCAGCAAGGGTATACTCATCGTGCGAACTCTGCCGATGGACAATGGCGATTATTTCCAAACCGTATTCAAGAGAAAAAACAGGCGGTGGCAGGATGAGCCTGTTCAGAAATGCAACGTGGCCAATCCCCCGGAGGCAGCCCCCGCCGTTCCGGAACCGACAAAGGCTCCGACAGTTGATCCGCAGCCCATTTCGTCCACGCCGGAAATGAGCGCGGCCATAATGAAAACACTTCAACCCAAATTACGTTTTGTGCGGATGAAAGATAACGAGCTGCATCTTACGGCCGGGACAGAAAACCCGCCGGTTAATTTGGCGTTCCGGGTTGACGGCAAGCGCTTCCGCGGATCGGGGGATTGGGAACCATTTGCATGTTTCGCCTGTCCGGCCCATGGTGACACTAAGCATTACTCTTCTGGCTACGGTTTTTTCAGAGGACTGGAGGGCGGAAAAACGTACAAGTTTAAATTCAAGTTCGTCCCCGATAAGCAACTCGCCAAGGGCAAAGAAGCCGCTGGCATGGATACTTACTACAATGGCGAGATTGAGACCGACTGGATGGAACTGATGATCCCGCCAGTCAAAGGCGCCGCTTTCAACGGGTTTTCAGATTTTCGCGTTATTTCCCCCTACGAGGCGAAGCGTGACGACGCGCTTTTCGATAAGGAATGGAAAGATTTCAAAATAACTACCGGCTTCAGCAATGAATACTGGATGGCAAGCGGCGGCTTCGTCGACAACATTGTCGGGACTTGGCATAACCCGAAAAAGCCTGCCGCCTTTTGTTTGAAGTTAGTGGCCTTGGAGTCCAGGGGTGGAGAACAGGGTTCGGTCAAAACGGTATACAACATCTCCCCATATTTCTTATCATGAGTGTCCGGTTATAAGTCGAACAACATCAATTGGTTGCGGTTTTCATCATCTTGAAATCGGGGCGCAGTTTGTGTAAGTAGTTCTTGTATAGAGACTTTCTCGAATGCGTTGACACTCAAT
>Ga0247841_10002721_pt1 | contig 34471 bp, 8 predicted proteins | sample LaCruzMarch2015__2_FD_192410 | JGI IMG/M metagenome (GOLD analysis project Ga0247841, IMG submission 192410) | Freshwater microbial communities from meromictic Lake La Cruz, Castile-La Mancha, Spain - LaCruzMarch2015_18m | ecosystem: Environmental > Aquatic > Freshwater > Lake | place: Spain...
AAGCGCAAATAAAAATTGGGGCAAATATTCTTTTAACAGTTTCTAGCAGTGGCGAGCCTTTGAAAAAAGCCGGCATTGAAGAATTTTCGCTAGACAATGCCCTTTTTAAAATTGGTTCTTACTCGTTTATCGATTCTTTCACCCAACCTCGTTTTATCTTAAAAGTTAAAAACCTAGGTAAAACTCTTTTCAAACCAATGGGGACCATCACGGTTTCTGGTTGGACTCAACAAAAATATCTTTTAGATCTTTTACCAGAAAATATTATTACCAAATCCAGCCGTCAATTACGTTGTTTTTCTACAGCTAATAATCAACCTATCAGTTGTGTCCTAACTCCTAACTGGCAAACAAAACTCTTGATTGGCAATTATCAAACTCAAGTTGACTTTGGTTTAGATAAAATTAGCAGTGACTATCAAACCAAAACCCAATTTATTGCTCTACCTTTTAGTATTTTGGCAGTTATTGTTTTTTTAGTTATCTTTCTCGGCCTTATCCCCCGTTTTTTAAAAAAATAATTAAAAAACAAAGTCAAATTGACTTTTAGCTGGAAATAAAGGGGAAATAGCTATTGACAAGGCTTAGTAAAAGTTATGAAATACTAGTATATAGCTATTGATAATTTTTATTAAAAGTTATCAGATACTATAATATATAATGAAAATATTTTTAAAGAAGCGCTATTCTCCTCGCTTAGCCATTTTTTCGGCTTTTCTTTTGCTTATAGGTATTTTTTTTATTTTTAGCCAACCTGGCCAATTAGAAGCTGACAGTTTAACCGCCGCCTCAGCTACTTTATCCAACCCTCGCTTTTCTTTTTCCGGGCAAGTTGATGTGGGTGCTAGTTTTGGAACCATTGCTATTAATATTAAAACCGCTGGCAATATTGCTGATAAAAATACTAATCACCTTTTCCCTAAAGACCCCATCGCTATTGGCCCAATTGGTGATTTAACTGTAAGCTCAGTGGTTGATACTGATACTTTTATGGTGGGTATCGGTTTAACCGTACCGGTTTCCGATTCTGACCCAATTTACGCGACTCAATCAGGAACTTTAACCGTAACCGCTACCACAGCTAATAATATCCCGGCCAACGGTGATATTATTGTCACTATTCCTGACCCAGCTACTAATGTCAATGATGGTGCTCCAGATACAGCTGCTTCAACCACCGATAATGGTTTTGATTTTAATAGCATTACCACCACTAATATTACCTGTCCTACTGGAGCTAACTGGAGTGTTACTTCCGCTACAGCTGGTAACGGAACTACTGGACATAAAATTATTTGTACCACTAATGCCGAAGTTTTAGCTGGCACTTCTTTAACAATGGTCATTGGCGATGGAACTCAAGGTTTAATTAACCCCGCCCCAATTTATTCTGGTCATACTCAAGGTTTAGCAGATACTTATACCATTACTATTCAAACCAGAGATCTTAGTGATAATGTGATTGATGACGTTAATACTAAAGTTGCCCCAATCGAAGCAGTTTTAGTTTCAGCTACAGTTGACATGACCTTAACTTTCCAAGTTCAAGGAGTGGCTACCGGCACTTCAGTTTGCGGAGCTGCAGCTACTGTAACAACTACTCCAGTTTCAGTTCCTTGGGGTACTATTTCTACCGCTGATGTTTTTAGAAATGCCGCTCAAAGATTAACAGTAACTACCAACGCTGAGGATGGCTACAGCGTTAAAATTGAAGAAAATGACCAGATGGGGAAAAATGGTAAAGTCTGTACTGGCGCTGCTGCTAGCGAAGCTTTAAGCTGTATTATGGATACTACTTGTAATGTTGGCACTCCTTGTTCTCAATCAGTAGCTTCTGAATGGATTGACCCAGCTAATTATCATGGCCTAGGTTATTCTTTACAAAATGTTGATGGTTCTGATGCCGCCTTCCTTTACAACTCTGATAATTGTACCGCGACTCTTGGTGGTGGCACTGGCAGTTTTTGTGCAAAACAAGTCCCTGATCAGGAAGTAACTCCAACTGCTGAAACCAAAGAAATTATTATGAGCAATGCTAATCCCGTTAATTCCAAAGATATTTATACCTGTTACCGCATTGCAGTTTCCGGTACTCAACCAGCTGGATACTATTATAATAAAGTTAAATACACAGCAACAGCTACCTTTTAAAAAAAATGAAACTGCCCAACAAAAAAATCATCTTTGCCGCTTTAGCCTTAACAATCTTAACTTCTTTTTCTTTAGTTAAAAAAATTAATGCCGAAGAAATTTTACCAATTACCGTGGCTCCAGCCAAGCAAGAAGTCATGGTTAATCCTGGTGAACAAACAGCAGTAGTTGTTAAGTTTATCAACCAAGGTACAACTGCCATTTCCGGGGCTTTAAAAGCCGCTGATTTTATTGTTGAAGACAGTGAAGGCACACCCATCTTTTTAGAAGGTAATAATAGTCCATCATCTCCCCGCTTTGCTGCGGCGAACTGGGTTGAATTACCTTATGACCGCATAACCATTGCTGCTAAAAATAGTGTCATTGTCCAGACTAAAATTAATGTTCCTCAAGACGCTTTAGCTGGAGGCCGTTACTTTGGTATCTATTTTGAACCAGGTGGCGAAATTTCTACCAGTCCTGCAGAAAACGGAGCTGAAACCCCAATTACCATTCGTTTAGCTGGCTTAGTTTTCCTAAGAGTCGCCGGACCAGTTGAAGAAAACGCTTTTATTACTCAGTTAACTGCTCCTCGCTTTTTAGAATACGGACCGATTAGTGTTAAGGCGGAAATTAAAAACAAAGGAAACTATCATATTCGGCCTAAAGGAACAATTAGTATCACTAGTATTTTTGGCAAAAAGGTTGATGAAAAAGTTATTAGAGAAGCTAATATCTTTCCTGATACTTCCCGCTTCTTTGAAAGTAGCTTAGGCCAAAAATGGCTTTTTGGTAAATATAAAATCGATCTTACTGCTGCTTATGGTGAAACCGGTAAAGTTTTAACCGCTACCATCTTTACTTGGATTATCCCTTGGAGATTAATCATCATTATTATCCTCACAATTATTATTGTGACTCTTTTAATCTCTCTTCTTGTTCGTCGCTTAAGAAAACACGAAGCAGTTCTTGAAGAAAAAATCCAAGAGTTGGAAGAAAAACTGGAAGATAAACCAACAGAAGAAAAGAAAAATTAAGGAGCTAAAGGGATGCTCAATCTCCAAACCCTAAGTAAAACAGCTTTAAGAATCTTTTGTTTGTTTTTTATCCTTGCTTTATTTTTCAAAAACCCATCTATCTCTTCAGTTTTAGCTGTTGAAAATCCTCAAAGCTTTGAGATTACTGTTTCTGCTTCTATTGGCGAACCAAAATTAACTCTTTTTGGTTATTCATCCCCTAACAGTTTAGTTCAACTCCAAGGTGAAAGAGTGGCTGAAGAAACTATTGCTGATGCAAGCGGTTATTTCCTTTTTGATCGCATTTTTTTACCTTTACCTAATCCTGATTATCCGGAACTTTGTTTAAACGCGATTGATACTGAAAGTCGGACTTCATTTCCTACTTGTTTGCCAGCTTTACCTCTTGGTCCTTACGACATTAGCGTTGGACCAGTTCTTCTATCACCAACCATTAGTTTAGAAAAAGGTTATTTCTTACCTGAAGAGTTAATTAATGCCCAAGGATTAACTATCCCTAACACTGAGGTCACTATTTTCTTAGCTAATGAAGCTGGTGCTAAAAAATCTCTTTTATCTAAAATCCAAAAGATTTTATCTCCTACTGTTCTGGCTTATTCTCTTCCTCAATACAAAATAAAAGCTGATACTCAGGGTCGTTTTGATTTTAATCTACCAACAGTTAAACAAACTAATTGGCGACTTTTTGCCTCTTCTCAATTCCAAGGTTCTCCTAGCCCTAAATCCAACAGTTTAAGCTTTAAGGTTCTCAATTGGTGGGAATGGCTTTGGTTGGTAATCATTAATGTTCTTGGGGCTTTTTTAAGGCTTATAAGGCCTTATCTTTGGTTGATTGTCATTCTTCTCCAGATTTTAATGGCTGCTATTCTTTTAGGCCATAAAAGAAAAACCAAAGAATTGAAAAAAAATACTAATAGAGCTTGGGTTTATAAAAAGGCTCTTTTTATTTGAAGTTCAACTTAACTCTTTGAGGCAAAATTTGATTATTAGTTTTAGCTTCTAAGTAATAATCACCAGAGCTAAAGGCAGCGATATCAAAATAAGCTCGACCTAAATTGTCAGTTACCCCCTGGACAATAGTTATCTCTAACTTCTCATTCTGACCTAAAAAAACTGCCTGGTTAGCCACTCCTCTACCTTGATTATCTAAAAGGAATGCTGTTAATCTAATCTTTTCTTTACCACCAGACTGAGCTGATAAAGGAGAAATAAATAAATAGGAATTTTCTAAAACCACATCACCGGAAGTTTCCATAGAGGAAAAGGCCCGACCAAAAAAAGTAGTTCTTTGACGAATGAAAAAAACTGTTAAGGCTAAAGAAAATAACAGAAGAATTATCAATAAAAAAATTAAAAATAAAGTCCACTTTGATCTCTGTTTTTTTTCTTCTTTTGCTTTTAAATAGTTCTGTCTAGGATTATCATCCATTTTAATTTTTAGAGAAAATTAATAATTAATTTTATTAAAACATTTTAATAAGCTGAAAGTCAAAAAAAATGAAATTAAGGAAAGTTAAATTAAATAAAAATAGAAAATTACTATTGCTATTCGTCTAATAATCGACTATAATTTGACTAAATATAGATAATCTCAAATGTTTAAACCTCGATATAATATTACCAATAAACTATTATCCAATATCAAGCAAATCAATTCACTTGTTATAGAGCTTAACAATAAAAATTTTGATAAAATTGTTCTCTACGAGCTAGAAAGAAAAGCTCGAGAAGTTTCCAGCCATGCTTCAACCGGTATAGAAGGAAATCCCTTATCTTTAACCGCTGTTAAAGAAATTCTTAAAAATCAACCAAAAAACTTAAGGGACAGCGAGCAAGAAGTCCTTAATTATAATGAGGCTCTTAAAGAGCTGAATAAAAATATAGGAGAACCCTCATCTTCTTTTAATCTTAATTTAATCTTATCTATCCATAAAAAAGTCGTTTTAAAATTAGTTCCCAAAACCCAAATTGGTAAGTTAAGAAAAGAACCGGTTTTTGTTAATAATCCCCAAACAGGAACCACTATCTACTGGCCTCCTGATGCTAAAGATGTCAAAAAATTAATTGATGATTTAATCAATTTTACCAATATCAACAAAAATCTTATTGACCCTCTTATTATTGCTAGTCTTTTCCATAAGCAATTTGTTCTTATTCATCCTTTTATGGATGGCAACGGCCGAACTGCCAGGTTAGCCACTAAATTTCTCTTAGCAAATCTTGGTATTAACACTTTTAATCTTTTCAGTTTTGAAAACTACTATAATAAAAACGTTACTAATTATTTTAAGAATGTTGGGGCTTTGGGCAATTATTATGACCTGGTTAGCTCAATTGATTTTACTGTTTGGCTTGAATATTTTACCGACGGAATTATTGACGAACTTTTTAGAGTAAAAAAGCTTTTATCGAAAATTCCCTCCGATCCGAAAACAGAGCTTAAAACCTACCATAAAAATATTTTAAGGATAATAAAAGCAAAAGGTTATATTACAAACCGTGGTTATGCTAAAATAACCAAAAGAGCCAAGGCAACTAGAAATCTTGATTTCAAAAAACTTATTGAACTAGGGCTTATTCAAAGAAAAGGAAAAGGTAAGTCCAGCTATTATCAGTTGAAAGTTAGTCAATAAAGTTAATATTCAGCGATTTTGTTAAGAACAAATAGCATATTTATAATTTTCATTAAATACTAAAGGATACTTTTAATAAATAAAAGTTATTGAGTAAAATAAAGACTAATAAACCTCGTTTCCCTCGATTTTCCCCTATTAAAAAGCTTTTTCAACTCCTTATTTTTTTAGCACTATTTATTTTATTTGCCAAATCAAACACCATTAAAATAACTAAGGGATAAGCGAAAATTTTATTAATATTTTTCCAACTTTTAATTGCTAATCCTTATTTCTCCTTAAATAATTTAAAAAACATCATTAAAATGGCTTAAAAGCTTTTCTTCTTGTTCCTTTGAAGCTTTACTAGCCCCTTTTTTTGTTATAGGACTTCGTTTTTATAGTAAAACGTTAATATATCAGATGGTATCAATGAAACTTCATCTTTATTATTGAAGCTTCTGCGGAAAATATGATTATTTTTGATATACTTTGTTATTGCTTTTACCGCATATCTGCGTTAAATGTAGTCAGTGAAAACTAGAATGAAAACATAAAATACGCCGATTTTAGCTATCTTTTAAACCTGTTCTAACTGCATCAAATGTCACCCAATTAGCCTCTTGACAGCTTTGTAGAAACTTTATTATAGTAGTAATAGACGTATAATTTAAATATAATCCGTCTAATTTAAAGCTAAAAGGAGGCTTGCGGAAAATAAACTCCGCATCAAAAAACAAATGTTAAAATACAGCGAAAATTACACTTTTGAAAAATCAAGCAGTTTCCTCGGGCTAGCTGAAGCCGGAGTAGCGCTTTTAATTTTTGCCGGGACTTTTCTCTGGCTTTTTATTTAATTAATTTTTTAATTTTAAGCTTGAGAAAACAAGCTTTGTCTATTCTTAAAAATGTATCTGCCCGAGCTTTTTAAAAATTATCTGCTGGTTCAAAAAAACTCTTCTGTCACTGCTAAAAACTACGTTGCTGATTTAAACCACTTTCTTAATTGGCTAGATCGTAAAACAGGTATCAAATATCAGATTGTCGGCAAAGGTATTTTTAGTTTGTTTACAAAAGAAACCCTAGAAGAATATAAAGCTGATCTTTTAGCTGATGAAGCTCCCCTAGCCACTCTTAACCGCCGCTTATCAACCTTAAGAAAATTCGGCCAGTTTGGTTTATCCCAAGGTTGGCTTAAAAATAATCCGGCCTTAAAAATGACCAATGCCACTTTTCAGGAAATAAAAATAGAATCTGAAGTTGGCGGAAAACTTCTTGAAGGCTTCCAGAAACAACTAGAAAAAGAAAAAGCCAGCCCCATCACCATTAAAAATTATGTTTCTGATTTAAGACATTTCTTAAACTGGCTAGAAGCAAATTAAAGAAACAAAAACATGGATTTAACCCAAAAAATAACTGCAAAAAACATCATCGCCTACCAACAAAAATTGGCGGATGATTTAAAACTTTCTCCTTCTACCATTAAACGCCGCCTCTCCTCTATCCGTAAATTTTCTCAATGGGCCACCAAACAAGGCTATCTTCAAGAAAACCCTTTTAGAATTATTTCTAATGAAAATGAAGAGGAAACAACCGTTGATAAATATCAGTCATTGGCGCCTAAGGGAAAAGGCATTATCTCAAAAGCATACAAAGCATATCATCAACTGCCTGGAACTAAATATTTCCATTACGCGATTTTAATTATCTTTTGTGCGGCTTTAGGCTTTGGAGTTTATGACCAATTCTTTAAAAAAGCCCCTACTCCTTTTGCTTATTCCGATACTTTAAACCGACCTAACCGTTATTTATCTTTTCAAGGTCGTTTAACTGATTCTTCTGATAACCCTATCAGCTCAGCTACTAATATTGATTTTAGACTTTGGAAATTAGTTTCTGGTGGTACCGAAGGCACTTGCGTTGGTGGCGCTGGCGAAGATTGTTTATGGAAATCGAATACCTGTGTAGTTACTCCAGATCAAGATGGCATTTTTTCCATTATGTTAGGAACAACTTCTGGGCCTGGTTATACTTGTGATACTGCTTTAGAAATTGGTGAGGATGTTTTTACCAAAAACCAGAATGTTTGGCTAGGTATTACTGTTGATGAAGATGGGGAAATGGATCCAAGAATCCAAGTGGCTACAGTTGGATATGCTCTTAACGCCGAAACTCTTCAGGGTATGCCCCCAGGAACTGGTATTAATAATATCCCCTATATCAACAACACCGGCGACATTGTTATCGCGGCTGCCTCAGCTTCTGTCCAAGGCACTTCTGGCACTTTTGCCATTGAAGGTCAAACTGGTGTTACCATTCAAGCCGGTACTGGAGTTGGCGGCAGTATTAATATTTCACCCAAAGGTGATGCAGGTATAATTAACATTACTTCTGAAGCTACCACCGGCAATCTTCTAAATAATCAAAGTGGAGCTAGCTTTGGCACAGTCGGCGGTAAAGAAGAAAATAATCTTTATTACGGCTACACCGGCACTGATTCCACCAACTTAAATCTTCTAAAACTTGAATCAGGATCAACTCCTACTGCTAAATTCACAATTGATGCAGCTGGCAATGCTTCAGCGGCTGGTATTTTAAAAGCTTTAACTACCGGCTCTTATCTCACTGGCGATATAACGGTTTCTGGCGGTGATATTACAGGGGCTAATAGTGTTGGTCTTGATATTGGCGAAGCTGATGCTAATTACATTACCTCTTCGGTTGGTTTTGCTGTTGGTGGAGCCCAAACTTATTATATTAATTCTTCTGGTACTGGCAATCTAAATGCTTTAACTTTAGCTGGCGATTTAACTGCCAGGGCTAATGCGACTATCTCTGGCACTCTTTCTTTAGGACCGCAAGTCCAAGCTTTCGCCGGCACTTGCGAAGCTTCAACAGCTGGCAAAATGTATTATGATGGTGATGCTAATAAATATTATTTCTGTAATGGAACTGATTGGACAGAAATGGGAGCTGGAGCGGCTTCTTATTGGGCTTTAACTAGTAATAATCTTCATCCAGTTGATTTAAATTATAACCTCGGTATTGGAACTAGTACTCCAGCTAATAAGCTATCTATTGTTGGAAACGCAGATATCAGCGGTAGTCTGGGTATCGGGACAACAAGTCCTACTTCCCTTTTCTCAGTAGGCTCCTCTTCTCAATTCCAAGTTAATTCTTCTGGTTATGCTCTTTTACCTGATGGGTCTATCTCAACCCCAGCATTAACCTTTACTAATGATACAGATACTGGCCTTTATAGAATTGGGGTTGATAAGATTGGCCTGATTACTGGAGGAATTGCCGTTCAAGGAATAACTATTGATTCTTCCGGCAATGTCGGTATCGGAACAACAATTCCAAATACAAAGCTACATGTAGTAGGAAACACAACTATAGAAGGCTATTTATCTTTAACTTCTGGTGGCGTTGATGCATTTAATACAACTTTAAGCAATTCATTAATTTATAATTCAACAGGAGGTGGTAGTGTTTACCCCTTCTTAGATTTCGGTAATCTAGTTCTCCAATCAAGACCTTCTGGAGCCGAGAGAGATATTGTTTTTGTTACAGGGACTACGCCGACAGTAAGAATGGTTGTTAGTAGAAACGGCAACATTGGTATTGGAACGACCGATCCAGCCAACGAGCTTGATGTAGTTGGTACAGCTCAAATGACTGGGTTTAAGTTAACTACTGGAGCTAGCTCTGGGTATGTTTTAACCTCTGATGGTGATGGAGTAGGAATATGGAGCACTAGTGCTGCTGGAACTACAGTTTATGTTTCTGAAACTACTGATCAAATTGTTGCATTTGCTGGGAATTGTCCTGCTGGCTGGGAGGAATATACCGGAGCTCAAGGCAGAACAATTGTTGGCGTCGGTGTTGGCGGCAGTGTTGGTGGCACAGTTGGTATTGGCTTAACTAATTTAGAAGATAGAATGCAAGTCCATACTTATCAAGATGCAACTTTAGGGACTAGCTCTGGAGCTTCTTATATTGGAGTCCCTCAGTCTAATGAGAGTATTACTGGAAGAGTTCAAGGAATGGCAGCAGCTAATGGCTCAGGTAACGTCGCTCTTTATAACAGAACAAGAACAACTGATGCAGCTTCTATAACTATGCCTTATGTTCAACTTCGCTACTGTAAAAAGGTAGGTGGTAGTAGCGGTCTTACTGATTATTCTTTATGGTATGACCAAGGGGCTTATTTAAATACTGTCAATAATAAAGCTGTGAGTATTGGCTCGTCGGCGGCAATTGGTTCTTATAAACTCTATGTAGCTGGTGAGGTAGCTTTTAACTCCGGCAATATTTTTTCAGATAGTAATAATTATTTGTATGCCGCTCGTTTTGTAGACACCGCCAACTCTAATTACTTTGTTGATCCAGCAGCTTCAGGAATTTCAGCTACTTTTAATGGCAGTGTCGGCATTGGGACAACAAATCCTGCTACATTTAAGCTTCAAATTGCTGGAGATCTTGGACCTGATGTTAATGATACTTACAATCTAGGCTCTGATTCTTTAAGGTGGGCTGATCTTTATCTAGGACCTGGAACTCTTCATTTAGGAACTGATACTTCAGATGAGTACACCATCGGCTATGATACTCTGGCTAATCGTTTAGAATTCAATGCCAATGGCTCCGGCAACGCCGAAGTCGTCATCGATTCCTCTGGTAATGTAGGTATTGGCACAACTGATCCTCAAGCTTCACTGACAGTTTCCGGCAATGCTATTTTCGGCAATGCTTATGCTGGTAGTACAGCTCCAAGCAATGGTATTATTGTTGAAGGCAGCGTTGGTATCGGAACTCCTGATCCTCTAGCTAAACTTCATATTGAGGGTGGAGAAATTTGGACTTTTAATGATGGTAATAATCCTCGTTTAATTTTAGGCGACACTGCTGATCCAGGACAATATGGTTATCTGCAATGGGACAGCGTTAATGATTATTACCGTATTGAAACTGATGGAGTCAATGGATTGAAGATAAAAGGCAATAATGTTGCTATTGGGAATATTTTCCCCAGCCAACCTTTGATCGTTGGTTCTGGAACAACTGAATTATTTAGAATTAACTCCAGTGGTTTTGTTGGTATTAATAATACTAATCCCCTTGCTAATTTAGATATCATTGGTGATGCCACATTATCTGGAACATTATCCCTAGCTCCCCAAGTCCAAGCTTATGCTGGAGCCTGTGAAACATCTATTGCCGGCAAAATGTATTATGACGCAGGCGAAAATAAATATTATTTCTGTAATGGCACTGAGTGGATAGAAATGGGAGCTGGTGCTACTGGCGGTTCTTATTGGGGATTAAATGGCGATAATCTTTCCCCTAACGCAGTTGCTTACAATGTGGGTATAGGAACTTCTACACCAACTGGCAAATTTGAAGTTGCCGGTACAGCTTGGTTAAGAGGCGCAGTTGGAACCTCCGGACTTTATGTTAACTCTTCTGGCAATATCGGTATCGGGACTACCAATCCTCAGGCTGGATTATCTTTGGCTTCAAACATGACCTTAGGTAGTTCCTATGTTGGTTTAACTGCTCCTACTAATGGGATGATCATTCAAGGAAATGTAGGTATTGGAACAACTAGTCCTACTTCCCTACTTTCAGTTGGATCTTCTTCTCAATTTCAAGTTAATTCCTCTGGCTATGTTCTTCTGCCTAATGGTTCTACCTCAACTACAGCTTTGACCTTTAACGATGATACCGATACCGGTCTTTATAGAATTGGAGCTGATAAAATTGGTTTGATTACTGGCGGAAGTGCCACAAAAGGATTAACTATTGATGCTTCCGGTAATGTGGGTATTGGAACAACTACACCAGCTAACAAATTAGATATCGCTGGCACTGCTCAAATGACTGGGTTTAAATTAACTACTGGAGCTGCTGCAGGCTATGTTCTTTCCTCTGATAGCACTGGAGTTGGTACCTGGACAGATATCTCTTCAACGGCTGGACCATGGACCTTAGTTGGCAATAGCCTCTTCCCTGATAGTCTACTCTACAATGTTGGAATTGGAACAACTGGTGCGACAGCTAAGCTGGAAGTAGTTGGAGATACCTTACTAGGAGTTGGCTTAACAGGTACTGAAGATGCTTTACTCGTGAATGTTGGAGCTGGTTTTTCTGGTAACCTTTTAAAATTAGCAGTTAATAGTGCTGAGAAATTTGCTATTGATTCCACCGGACAATTAATCACTTCTTCTGGCACCTTTCTTTCCACTGTCGCTGATAGCGGTTCTGCTATTGCTTATAATTTTGACACTTTAATTGCTTTAACTGCTCCTGGAGCTAAACTTTTATCCATTAAAAATGCTGGTGATGAAAAGATGTCTTTAGATAAAGATGGGGTTTTGGCTTTATATAATTCTAACTCCATGATTTATAACTCTGCTGGCGATATCACTATCGCAGCTGCTTCCGGCAATGTTTCTTTAGCTACTAATAATTTAATCAACGTTAATAATTTAAGTTTGGGCGGAGTTGCTTCGATATCTGGATCACCCAATATAACCTTAATCCCTACTGCTGATCTAGCTAAAGTTTATCTTTTAAACGGTGGTGATTTAGGTCTTTATAGCTCTGTTGGCGGTGATACCGGAGTTACAGAAAAGATAAGAATTACCAATGACGGCAGTATTGGTATTGGCACAACTGACCCAGGTTCTTACAAACTATATGTAGCTGGTACTGCTTCTTTTAACTCAGACCAAATTTATACCGATAATAATAATTATATTAATGCTGCTCGATTTGTCGATACCGCCAACTCCAGTTATTTTGTTGACCCAGCTGCCTCTGGTATTGCGGCTGCTCTTAACGGCAATGTTGGTATTGGCACCCCAACTCCTGTTTCCAAAATCCAGATTGAAGGAAGTAATGATGGTAAAGCGTTAGCGATTCTTAATGAATTAGGCACCAATGATATTTTAACTGCTTCGGCTTCTGGAACAACTAGATTAACCTTAACCAATGAAGGCAATCTCCTTCCCGGAACAGATGATGCACAAAGTATTGGCTCCAGTGGAGGACGTTGGCAGAATATTAATCTTTCTGATAATGTGAACCTTTATGGTAAATATGTTAGTGAAACTAACTACGAACTAGGTAAATTAACCTATGATAATCTAAATACTGCCGATAATTCTTTAGACTTTCAACCAGCGGATGAAAGCAGTTTCTCTCAAGAAAACCTTGCCTATTCTGTTACTCTAACGCCTTCAGCTACCACCGGTGATATTACTTTAACCTTAGGTTCTGGTAACTGGAATACCAATTCTAAAATTAAAAAAGGAACCAGAGTTGTTGGTAATGGTGGTATTGCGACTATTACCACTGTACCCAGTGCTTCCTCAACAATTACGGCTTTAGTTACCACTGATTTTAGTAATACTAACCCTATTGCTTCAGGTAGTTGGCAATTATATGGAACAAAATTCAGCACTTTAGAAGAATTAGTCTTAAATGATTTTGTTAATAACAATGACTTCAACACCACTGGATCTGCCGCCATTGGTTATTTCTCTAATGTTTCTGTAGCTCAAATCGGTACTGATAAAGCTTTAATTACCTATGAAGATTATGACAATCGTAACTATGGTACCGCTATTGTGGCTTCAATTTCCGGAACAACCATTACTTATGGAACCAAAGTCATCTTTAATACTGCTGAAACTTCTGATATTTCCGCAGTCAAGCTAGATACTGATAAAGCACTTATTACTTATTCAGATTATGGTAACTCTGATTACGGAACGGCGATTGTGGCTTCAGTTTCTGGAACAACCATTACTTATGGGGCGGAAAATGTCTTTAATGGCGCTGGAACTTATTATATTAGTGCTTCTCAATTAACCACTGGCAAGGCCCTTATTGCTTATGATGATGGTGGTAACTCTGATTATGGAACCGCCATTGTAGCTTCAGTTTCCGGAACAACCATTACTTATGGGGCGGAAAATGTCTTTGAATCAGCTGTCACCTCTAGCATTGCTGCTACCCAATTAACTACTGATAAAGCTATTATCGCTTATAAAGATGAAGGTAATTCCAATTATGGAACCGCGGTTGTTGCTTCAGTTTCTGGAACAACCATTACTTATCCAAGTGCTGCTAATGTTTTTGAATCAGCTACCACTTCCAGTATCGCTGTTGCTCAATTGACCACTGATAAAGCTATTATTGCTTATAAAGATGAAGGTAATTCTAACTATGGAACCGCGGTTGTCGCTTCAGTTTCTGGAACAACCATTACTTATCCAAGTGCGGTTAATGTTTTTGAATCAGCGAGCACTACTGATATCTCTGTTGCTCAATTAACCACTGATAAAGCGCTTATTTCCTATTCTGATGTTGGTAACTCTGATTATGGAACCGCCAGAGTAGCTTCAGTTTCTGGAACAACCATTACTTATCCAAGCGCCGCCAATGTCTTTGAATCAGCCACCACTTCTTACATTGGCGCTTTTCAGTTAACAACCGATAAAGTACTTATTGGTTATAAGGATGAAGGCAACGGTAATTATGGGACCGCGGTTGTCGCTTCAGTTTCTGGAACAACCATTACTTATCCAAGTGCAGTGGCTATCTTTACCTCAGGAGCAAAAACTAATTACACTTCAACTGTTCAAATCGATACCAATAAAGTTTTAATCGCGTATCAAGATGGTGGTAATTCTAATTATGGAACAGCGGTTGTGGCTTCAGTTTCTGATACCGCCATCACCTATGGTTCAGAAGCGGTGTTTAATTCAGCGGCAACATCTTTTGTTAGTGCGGCAAAATTAGCTACTGATAAAGTTATTATTGGTTATTCAGACGAAGGTAATTCTGATTACGGAACTGCCATTGTCGCTTCGGTTTCTGGAACAACCATTACTTATGGTTCAGAGTACGAATTTAATTCAGCCGCTACTTCTGAAGTGACAACCGCTCCATTAACAACGGATAAAGCCATTATCGCTTATAGTGATGTGGCTAATTCATCTTATGGAGCTGCTGTTGCTGCTTCAGCTAGTAGCTTAGTTCTTAGCTATGGTTCAGAGTACGAATTTAATTCAGCGGCTACTTCTAAAATTACCGCAGCTAAATTAGATACGGATAAAGCTATTATCGCTTATTCAGATAACGGTAATTCTGATTACGGAACTGCAATTGCCGCTGAAGCCAGTACCTTAGATCTTAGCTATGGTTCAGAATATGTGTTTAATTCAGCGGCTACTTATGATTTAGCTTCGGTCCCATTAATAACTGACAAGGCGCTTCTTGTTTATTCAGATAATGGTAATTCTGATTACGGAACTGCGATTGTCGCCGATGCAAGTAGTCTAGTTCTTGCTTATGGTTCAGAATATGTGTTTAATGCAGCCGCTACTTATTATTTTGGAGTTGCTCAATTAGACACCAACAAAGCTCTCATCGCCTATGATGATAGCGGCAATTCTGATTATGGAACTACCATTGTCAGCTCAATTACCGGAAATGTTATTTCTTTTGGAGCAGAAACAGTCTTCAATTCAGAGGCAACTGATTATATCAGTGTAGCTAAATCTACAACTGATAGAGCCTTTGTGGCTTTTAACTCTTTTACTCTTACTCAACCTAATGGTCAGGGAATAATTGTTAATATTAACTCAACCTCTAATCATATCAATAACTACCCAACTGATACTTACTATACCACCAATACTACTGATTTGAATCAACTAGATGCTTCTTTATGGGCAGATATTAATTCTGTAACCATTACAGAAACCCTTAATAGCCAAACAATTAATTACGCTGCTTCTTTTGATGACCGAATAACTTGGAAAATTTATGATCTTGGTGTTGGCGATACTGGTTGGAGACCAATCACCAGAAATAATTCTGGCACTTGGGAATATAATGCCAATGTCACTGCAGGAGCAACTGATATCACCTGGACAGCTGCTACCACCAATACTCAACCTGGAGCTTTAGACCAGGCTTTCCAAATTACCGCTAATCAAATGACCGGAACAGAATTAAATGCAATTACTAGCTCACAATGGGAAGAAACAGGCGGTTTCACTCCTGTAACCACAACAACTTTAGATTTCGCCTTTGGCTTAAAAACAACTAATGTTGCTAATACTCCTTCATTATCACAGATTGTTATGGATGTTAATCATTCTAAGGGAGTTCTTGCTCTGGCTACTGAATCTGTTGGCGGTGTTGCTCGTCCCATTAAAATAGCTGTCGGCGCAGTTGATGCCATGTTTGTGGATACAACCGGCAATATTGGCATTGGTACAGGCACAACAACGCCTATTGCAAAGGTTCAAATTGAAGGAACTAATACCGGCAAACCTTTAGTTATTTTAAATGAAACAGGTACCAATGATATTCTTAACGCTTCTTCTTCGGGTATATTAAGAACTAAAATAGATAACAATGGTTCTATCGGCATTTATTCAAATTACGTTGATACCGCCAACTACGAAAAAGCAGAAATAGGATTTACTCCCTCAACTGGCAGTACCAATAGCTCTTTAGATTTTCAACCAGCTGATGAATCTTCTTTCTCTCAAGAAGATCTTGCCTTCTCTACTACGCTAACTCCTTCAGCCACTACTGGTGACATTACCTTAACTTTAGGTTCTGGTCATTGGGATGATAACGCTAAAGTAAAAGCTTATACCAGGATTGTTGGCAATGGAGGAACCGCCACTATCTCAGAAGCACCTGCTGCTTCTTCCACTATTAACGCCCATGTTGATACTGATTTTACCAATACCAATGCTATCGCTTCAGGTGATTGGAAGCTTTACGGCACCAAGTTCAGTAATCTTGAACAATTAGTTTTAAATGACTTTTATTCACAGCAAAATGGTGAAATAGCTGCCTTTAATGAAGTTGGATATGGTAATGTAAATGAGGTTAAGACAGCTAAAATTGACACCAATAAGGTTTTAATTGTCTATGCAGATGAAGCAACAGAATATGGAAAAGCAATCGTAGCTTCAGTCTCAGGAACAACCGTTACTTATGGAACTGAAACCAACTTTACGCTTTATGCTGAATATATCTCTGTGGCCCCACTGTCAACTGATAAAGCCATTATCGCTTTCTATGGAAGTGGTGGTAGTCTTGCCGTTGTAGCTTCAGTTTCTGGAACAACTATTACTTTTGGGACCGAAGTGACTTTTAATGATTACGGTTATGTCCAATATATCTCCGCCGCTCAATTAACCACTGATAAGGCTATTATTGCTTATTATGATGGGATGGAATCAGGTAATGGAAATGCCATTGTCGCTTCGGTCTCAGGAACAACTATTACTTATGGAGCAGAGAATACTTTTAATGCAGCTGGTACTTATGCTATCTCTGCCGCTCAATTAACCACTGATAAGGCTATTATTGCTTATTCTGATAATGGGGCTTCAAATTATGGAAATGCCATTGTCGCTTCGGTCTCAACAACAACCATTACTTATGGAGCAGAGAATACTTTTAATGCAGCTGCTACTTGGCATATCTCCGCCGCTCAATTAACCACTGATAAGGCTATTATTGCCTATTCTGATAATGGGGCTTCAAATTATGGAAATGCCATTGTCGCTTCGGTCTCAACAACAACCATTACTTATGGAGCAGAGAATACTTTTAATGCAGCTGCTACTTATGCTATCTCTGCCGCTCAATTAACCACTGATAAGGCTATTATTGCTTATACTGATGAAGGAGCTTCAGATTATGGAAATGCCATTGTCGCTTCGGTCTCAACAACAACCATTACTTATGGAGCAGAGAATACTTTTAATGCAGCTGGTACTTATACCATTTCTGCTGCTCAATTAACCACTGATAAGGCTATTATTGGTTATGATTCTCAATCTGGCACTGCCGTTGTTGCTTCAGTCTCAACAACAACCATTACTTATGGAACAGAAGGCCCATTCAACCAAACTGCTATTGCTAATGAAATTTCTGTAGCTAAAATTGGTAATAATAAAGTCCTTATTGCCTATTCTGATAACGCTGAACAGAGCTATGGTAACGCTATTGTCGCTTCGGTTTCTGGAACAACCATTACCTATGGAACAGAGGTTACTTTTAATACAAATATTTCTTTATTTATATCTGCTGCTCAACTAGACAGTAATAAAGCTCTTATTTCTTATACTGATGGGGATGATGGATATGGGAAAGCCATTGTCGCTTCAGTATCCGGAACAGCCATTACTTTCGGAGAAGAAGTTACATTCAGTGAAAATTTTCCTTTATATACGTCTATAGTTCAATTAGACACTGATAAGGTGCTGATTGCTTATGAAAATGACTCTAATCAGTACGGGGAAACTATTGTCGCTTCAATATCCGGAACAGCCATTACTTTCGGCTCTATTGCTCAATTTACTCTAAATTATGTCCAAGATATCCAGGCTACAAAATTAGATAATGATAAAGCGCTGATTGCTTATATTGACTCTGGAGACACAGATTATGGCACAGCCATTGTCGCTTCAATATCCGGAACAACTGTCACTTATGGTTCACCTGCATTCTTTGACCAAAACTATACTCCAGTAATTTGGGATGCTGCCAATATCGAAACTAATAAAGCTATTATTACCTTTAGTGATAGTGATAATTTTTATGGTAATGCGGTTGTCGCTTCGGTTTCCGGAACAACGATTTCTTATGGAACAAAAGAGATTGTTAGTACAAATTTTCCTTACTACATCTCCATAGCTAAATTTACAGATAAAGCTCTTATTTCTTATGCTGATGGGAATGATGGATATGGAAAAGCTGTCGTAACTTCAGTTTCTGGAACAAACTTAAGTTTTGGAGCTGAGTTCACATTTAATGAAGATATGCCTTCCCTTATTGCCTCTACTCAACTAAATACCGGCAGTGCTTTTATCGGGTTTAACATTGCTGGAACAACATACCCAGAAGCCTCAGGATTAGCAATTTCTTTTGGTAATTATCCGACTAATGATTACTATGTCACTACCACTTCTGATATCAGTCAGCTTTCAGTTTCTTCTTGGTCTAATATTAACTCTATAACTGCAGCAGAAACTTTAGATAGTCAAACATTAAACTATGGCCTTAGCTTTGATGACAGAGTCACTTATAACCTGTATGATACCGCTATCGGCGATACTGGTTGGAGACCAATTGTCCGTAATAACTCTAATACTTGGCAATATAACTCCAATATAACAGCTGGAGCAACTAATATTACTTGGACATCAGCTTCTACTAATACTCAATTCGGAGCTTTAGACCAAGCTTTTCAAATAGCGGCTAACCAAATGACCGGGACAGAATTGAGCGCAATTACTAGCTCTCAATGGAAAGAAACCAACGGGTTTATCCCTGGAACAACAATAACTTTAAATTTCGCCTATGGTTTAAAAAGCACTGACGTAAATTCAAGTCCTTCTTTAGAAGGAATTACTGCTTTATATGATGACGCTAAGGGTGTTTTTTCCATTACTACTGATAGTGCCGGTACAGGAGTGGCAAAACCCATTAGGTTTGCTATTGGTGATACCGAAGCTATGTTTATCAATACTGAGGGCGATATTGGTATTGGAACAACTACTCCTAGATTTGATTTACAAGAAACAGTTTTGACTACTAAAGCTGCAACTTTACCAACAGGAAGAGAGCTTCTATCCTGTGCAGAAAACTCAGATACCCATAAGATTTATTGTTTTGGAGGCTATAATGATGATACATATTTTTTAGATGAAATTGTAGAATATGACCCTGCTACTGACCAAACAACCACTAAAACTGCTGTTTTACCATCAGCTAGAGAAGGTCTAAGCTGTGCAGAAAACTCAGATACTCATAAGATTTATTGTTTTGGAGGTTATGATGATATAACTCCATATTTAGACGAAATTATAGAATATGACCCTGTGACTGACCAAATAACCACTAAAACTGCTGTTTTATCAACGGAAAGAGAGAGTTTAAGCTGTGCAGAAAACTCAGATACTCATAAGATTTATTGTTTTGGAGGTTATGATGATTCTGGACATGTAGAGGAAATTGCGGAATATGATACTGTTACTGATCAAATAACTGCTATGAGTGCCGTCTTGCCTGTAGCAACAGAGGACTTCAGTTGTGTAGAAAACTCAGATACCCATAAGATTTATTGTTTTGGAGGATGTGGCGGTTTAGACCTAATCACAGAATATGATCCTGCTACTGATCAAATAGCTGTTATGAGTGCTGCTTTACCAACAGGAAGAGATAATTTAAGTTGTGCAGAAAACTCAGATACTCATAAGATTTATTGTTTTGGAGGTTATGATTCTCCTAGCGAGCTAGATGAAATTATAAAATATGATCCTGTTACTGATGAAATAACTACTGAGACTGCTGTCTTACCAACAGCAAGAGACTTTTTAGCTTGTGCAGAAAACTCAGATACTCATAAGATTTATTGTTTTGGAGGTGATTATGATAATAGTTTAGATCAAATTGTGGAGCTCGGAGATAGTTATGACTATTACGATTTAAAGTTAGATGTTACCGGCAATATTGGTATTAATGATGATATCTTTATTGGAAATATAACCGGAACTGGAGCTGATACTATTATGGGAGTCAACGACTTAGATTTAGCCGGTATAGGCAATAATATCCTGACCATTAAAGATTGGGGTAAAATAACGATAGACGAAGGAATTAATTTAGGAATCGGCACCGCTACTCCACTTCAAGAAGTTCATGTTTATAATTCCACTGATAACGCTGATGTCCGCCTTCAAGGTGGCGGATCCAGCGCTTATATGGACGTTTTCTCTGGATCCGTAAGCTCTGGAATGTGGGGAGTTGGTAGCACTAATCCCATCGTTTTCGCTACCAATAATACCGAAAGGGTGCGAATTAACGGTGGAACTGGGAACCTAGGAGTTGGAACAGCAACTCCTGACTCTAGACTACAAGTCACTGGCGGAGGTTTATGCGTTGGCTCTAATGCAAACTGTAACACTGATAATAATACTGAAGGAATAGTTTACTCTTCAGCAACAGCTATGTCTGTTTACGATGTTGCTGAAAATTACCCCACTAAAGATGCAACCTTAAGAGCCGGTGAAGTCGTGGTTGCTAGCCAAGAGAATGAGGTCTTTGTTGAAAGATCAGCTACTGCTTACAGTCAAAATCTTTTAGGAATAATTTCTACTGAACCAGGTGTCCTTTTAGGAGGCTTTGCGGCTAAAGATTATGTCGAAGAAATTAAAGTTCCAATTGCCCTTTCTGGTCGAGTTCCAGTTTATATCGCTACAAATTCTGCAGAAATTAAAGTTGGAGATTTCTTAACTTCATCTGACGAACCAGGAAAAGCCATGAAAGCAGAAAAGACTGGTATAACTATCGGTAAAGCCCTAGAAAGTTGGGATCCAGAATCAGGAAAAGAAACAGTGATGACCTTTGTTAATCTTAGCTGGAATGATCCTAACGCATATCTTACCAATAACGGCGAACTGAAAATTATTTCTCAAGATGCAACTTATTCTGGACTTTTAGCTGATGATAGTCCCCAACTCTCAGCTTTAGCCCTTATTAATCAAAAAACTAATCAAATCATTAAGAATGTTGGGGCTTTTGCCAATTTAATTGTTGCTAACATTAAAGCTGGCAGAATTGAAACTCAGGAATTAGTCTCCACAGTGGCTGATATCAATAGTATTAATTCTGATCAAATCGAAACCAATAGAATCAGTCTTTCAGAAATTTCTATATCATCTGAAAGCAACAATATTATTCTTAATCTTGAAAACCAGAACTCAACTGAATCAGCTTTTGGTAAATTAATTATTAAAGGCGAAGAAGGACAAGAGGTTGCTTCTATTGACGCTCAGGGCAATGCCAGCTTTGCTGGTATTCTTGAATCAGCTGGTCTTCAAGTTAAAAATGATGCTACCATTTCTGGAACATTATATGCTGAAGATATTATCACTAAAGATGGTCGCTTTAGCGATTTATTAAGCGCCAGCCTATCTGCTACTTATATTACTCAGAATATTACTAATATTTATCAGGTTGCAACCTCTAGTGCCAATCAAACACCAGAAGATCAATCAATAGCTTCAGAAAATGCTACTGACTCTGCTTTATTAGCTGATGAATCTATTACCGACAGTACTGAATCTTCTTCATCAGCTATAATGTCTGAAGAAGAAATTAATAATCTTATTAATGAAATCTTAGCTTCTAGCCCAGAAATCGCCAGCCAAGCTGCTCTAGCTGAAAATATTGAAATCTCCCCCACTGGTGATTTATTAGCCATGGATTACCAAACCCTAAATGTTGATTCTCTAAACATTGGCAATACTCTAACCATTGCTAATGATTCCTTGAATTCCATTGCTGGACCTCTTTATCTACAGAATCTCGGTTTAGGCGGAGTTGATATTCTAGCTGGTAAGATTGTTATTGATCAACAAGGCAACACCGTTTTTGAAAGTAACGTCACTATTAAAGGCAAATTGGCAGTTAATGACATAACCCCAGTTGAAAATGACTTAACCTTTGATTTAGGCAAAACAGAAACCAGCATTGGCTCCACTAACCCAAGTGATTTTGGCAATATCTTAGTCAAAGGTATTAACAATGAGGTGGTAGCTAGTATTGATGCTTCGGGATCAGCTCAATTCACCAGCTTAGGTATCGAAGCTGATTATTCAGCTACTCAATCTGGAACTATTATTGCGGCTTTTGACAACTGGCAGGAAAATGGTGAATACTCCCCAGCCATAAAAACCAATGCCGCGGCTGGTGTTGGTATTTTACCAACTTACGAAAAAGAAATCATTATCTATAACAGTAAGATCACTGATAAGAGTTTGATTTACATCACCCCGATTACCGATACCAACAACAAGGTTATCTTTATTAAAGCTAAAAAAGCCCAGAAAGCCGCTTTGATTGATGAAAACGGCGAATATCTACCTGAAGAAAAAGGTTGGTTTAAAGTCAGCATTGATATGCCGATTGACAAAGAAATTAGTTTTAACTGGTGGATTGTTAACTAGCACCAAAAAATAAAATGAATCAATATATAAAAAAATATCTCAGAATAATAACCTTTCTTTTAGCTTTTGTTGTTCTTTTTTTAATAACAGCCAGACTCAATCAAACTCAAGCTTACGTTACGATCGATAGTAGCGTCAGCACAACCTCAACTGAACATTTAGGCTCAAGTTCGACCACAGTTTTTATCTCTGATACAGTTGGCTATGCTTTTTTTGTTGATTCCACTGGCGACGGCCGCTATCGAAAAACTTCTAATGGAGGCACTACTTGGGCAGCAGCCACGGCTCTTTTTGACGCTCAAACCGATATTCTTGAAATTAACGTTTGGTATGATCAATGGACCCCAGGCGACGCTGGTACCTATATCCATATTATGAGCGCCGATGGAGCTGATGTCTTTTACACTAGATTAAATACTTCTGGAGATACTTTAACTACCACCGTTAATGCTACCAGTACTAATCAGGCTGGAGGTTTTACCGCCGGGGAAAATATCGGTTCAATTACCAAAGCTACTGACGGTGATCTTTACATGGGAATTCAAGATGACGCTGACTCTTTTGTTATTAGATGTGCCAGCGCCTCTGACTGTACAACTTTAGCTGGTTGGGCAGAAACCGCCTCTAATCCTTTTGATTTAGCCCTTGATCATTTAGTCCTAATGCCTTTAGCCTCCGGTAATATTATGGCTATCCGCTTTGATATTTCTGCTAATGATTATCAATCGAAAATCTATACCGATTCGGGGACGCCAAGCTGGGCTGGCAGCTGGACAAACATTGATACTAACGCCATTGAAAATGCGACTTATGACGGCCATTTTGGTGCTACTCTTGACACGGACAATAATAATATTTATCTGGCTTATGCCGCTGACAACGGAACCTTAGGCGTCGAAGACGACGATATTAGAACCGCTGTTTATAATGGCAGTTGGGATGCCAACACCACCGATGTTTTAACCAACAGTCCTTTAGGAATTACTGATGTTAAAATTGCCTATGACCAAAACAATGATGATATTTATGTTACTTATGCTGCCAGATCATCTCCAGGGATAGCCGCTACCAATAATATTTATTGGCAAAAATCAATTGACGGTATGACCAGCTGGATCGGACCACAAGGCCCAGCCCATACAAGTGATCATGGCGATATTTACGGTGCCAGAGTCAATATCATGTCTGCGGATCGTTTATGTATTACCTGGTATGAGGCTGCTCTGGATGACCTTTTCAGCGAGATTATTGCTGATTTAGCTTCCTCAACCGATATTATTTCTGTTGGCGTTGGTTCAAGTGCCTTCCAAACACCAGAAATTGTTTTGCCAGCAACAAATCAATATATAGGCGCTTTTACTTTTATTAGAGATGGTTCTACTGCCAATGTCACTCAAATTATCTTAAACGAGGAAGGCAGCGTGAATGCTAACTCCTATATTACTAATTTAGACATCCGCTACGAACAAGCCGTCAACTGTTCTTACGATGGAACAGAAACTCTTTTTGGCACAGCCTCTAGCTTTGATGCTTCGGATCAAGCAACCGTTACCGGCACCATGTCAGTAGGTACCAGTCAAATTTGCGTTTATGTTGCTATTGATGCCAGTAATTCTTCGGCAACTAACAGTACTTTTAAAATAGAAATTAGTAATCCTTCAACTGACATTACTGTTTCCGCTGGTTCGATTATTCAAAAATCAAGGGTTCTTATCAAAGGGGCCACAAGTTTAAGAACAACAACTTTACCCGAACCAATCGCTATTGATTCTAATGTCAGTTCTAACAACTTGACTCAAATGAACTCATCGACTAATAATGTTTTTATTTCTAATAAAATCGGCTATACCTTTTACATAGACAGTACTGGCACTGGCGTTTACAGCAAGACCAGTGATGGTGGTGAAACCTGGAATGCAGCCCTTACTCTTGATAGTCAGACCGATGTTCAAGGAATGGCAGTCTGGTATGATCAATGGACGCCTGGTGATACTACCGGCACTTATATTCATATCGCCACTATTGATTCAGGAAATGATACTTCATGGTATGCCAGATTAAATACCAATGGTGACAGTGTAGATACCGCCTCTTTAACCGTCGCTGATCAGGGAGCGAGTTTAGCTGCAGGAACAAATAATGTAGCGATTACTAAAGCCACTGATGGTAAATTATATATTAGCGTAGCTGATGATCTTGATAGCTGGGTTCATACCTGTAATCCTGGGGCTATAGCTTGTACTACCGGAACTAACTGGAGTGAAATTGCTAATCCTTATGATGCTGGCATTGATTTTTCTTCTTTAATGCCTTTGGCTTCAGCTAATGTCATGCTTATCCGTTATGATGTTTCTACCAATAATTATGATTATCAAACTTGGAACGGCTCTGCTTGGACTGGATCTTGGTCAACAATAGCCACCGCCGTTGGAGAAAATACTACTTATGACCCTCATTATGGATTGGCTTTAAACAAATCTAATAATTACATTTATCTAGCCTATGTTGATGATTCCTCTACTCTAGGAACTGATGATGATATTGAAACTTATTATTATGTGCCTGGATCAGGCTGGTCATCCAGAGGTAATATTTTAACTAATGACAGCAAAGGAATTATGAAAATTGCTTTGTCAATTGATCAACATACCAACGATGTTTATGCTCTTTATGCAGCCAGAACCGCTCCAGGTCTAGCAGAAACAGGTAAAATTTACCTTAAAAAATCAACTGATAGTATGAGTAATTGGGGTTCTGAAACTGAAATGACCAAGAACGTAGAAACCTCGATTACTTCCATTTCTACTTCAATGTTATCTTATGGAAGAATCTACGGAGTTTGGTATGACGATGTTTACCAACAGCTTGATGGCTATACTTTTGGTGAAATTGCTATTACGGTTTCCGGAACAACAAATATCAGCACTGGCAGCATTGCTATTGCGGTCAATAATAGTTTACAAGTCGGAACAACCTCCCCGATCTCAACAGGAACTTGGGAAATCAATACCGTGGCCAGACCAACCGGAGATAAAATTGTCACGGCCTGGGTTAGTGAAGCTGGTGTTACAGATGAATCAACTGCCGTGACAAAATATGATGACTCTGGCCCCATCACTGGCATGGTTTTAAACGCTCATGCTCTGTCCATTGGCTCAACTGATAATCAAAGCTTAACAGTTAGCAATTTAGGTCTTTATGATAATGACGATGATGAAGATATCATGCACTCAGCCAATAGTACTACTTTAAATGTTGATGATGACACCGCTTATGATGATGAAAAAATTGATGTCTTATTAGGGAGTACTTTAACCATTGGCGGAACTGAAGCCTTAATAACTCACGATCTCGCGATCAATGGGACCTTAACCTCTGGAGGAAATTCCGTTTATGTTGTTATGGGTTCTTGGGATAATAATAATACTTTTAATTGTTCAACCTCAACTGTAGGACTTGTCGCAAGTAGTGGAACGGAAACGATTGACTCCACTGGAGCTACAACCTCAACTTTTAATAATTTAACTTTAGGCAATGGTTCAGGCACCGCTACTTGGAATTTAAATTCGGCCTTAGATGTTGATAGCAATTTAACTATAGCTTATGGTACCTTAGCTATGAATGGATCAAATAATATCAATCTAGCTGGTAATCTAGCCATTGGTGATAGCTATAGCTGGGATCGTGGGCATTATACCAAAGGTACTGGCACTTTTACTTTTGATGGGGCTGGCACTAGCACTTGGGCTAATGTTAATTCTAGCAACTATAGCTCTGACATGGGTATGGTCAATATTGATGGTTCTTCTAAAACTGTTAACTTAGATTCCAGCTATATCCTTGCCACTAAACTAACTGTCGGAACTGATGACACTTTAGGTTTAGGTAATTCTGCCAATCAATTAACTTTAACCGGTTCAGGTACGGGAACTAATCGGCCGTTTATTATCAATCCCGGAGGAACCTTAAATGAAGGTAACTCAACCATTATTTTTAATACCGATACTGGTCCGACTGAGATTCAAGCCGAAACTTACTATAGTCTTTATCTTCAACCTAATAATCTTGGAAATCCAACTTATATTTTAGGAACTGCTAATTCCCAAACAATTAATATTAGCGGTTCTTTGGGAGTCGGCGACGGAACTAACCCAGTAACTATTGATTGGGATACCTATGATCCAGCTTTAAATGTTAGTGGTGATTGGTTTGAACTTTATAATGGAAGCACCTGGATAAAAAGCAATAGCGCCACTTTGACTTTTAATGGAAATTCCCTAACTCAATTTGGAGATTATAATACTGTTTCGCAAGATTTAGGAACAGTTGTTGTTGATGGTACTAGTAAAAGCGTAACAGCATCTGGAGCTAAACTAACAACATTAAATATTGGAGCTAATGATACCCTTGATATTAGCAATGCCAGTTTAACTATCACCGGTTCAGGAACACCTTTTATTATTGAAAGTGGTGGAACATTTACAACTACTAATTCTAAAGTAACCTATGTTGGTAGTAGTAATACAAATATCAACACTACTGCCTATTATGACCTTTCTCTAATTCCTTCTTCCGGAACACCTACTTATTCTTTAACTGATCATCTAACTGGGGGCAATACAATGGGAGGAGATCTAAGCATCGGTTCAGGGGCAACTCTCACTACTACCGCTTCTAATTATAATCTTACCTTAGGTGGTAGCTGGAGCAATAATGGAACTTTTACATCTAACTCTTCTACTACAACTTTCAACGCTTCAGACAAAGATTTTTTGACTACTAAAAATGAAGTTCTCTCTTCTATTAAGCTTGCTCATAGTTGTACTGAAAATTCCAGTACTCATAAAATTTACTGTTTTGGAGGACTGGATATGATTAATAGTGTTATGTCAGACGAAATTATTGAATATGATCCAGCCACTGATTCTTTAGTTACTAAAACCGCTGTTTTGCCTAATGGTTTATATGGCTTAAGCTGTGCTGAAAATTCAGCTACTAATAAAATTTACTGTTTTGGCGGACTTAACCCTTGGGTTCCTCCTGCTGTTTTTGACGAAATTATCGAATATGATCCAGCCACTGATTCTTTAGTTACTAAAACCGCTGTTTTGCCAACCGGTAGATATGGCTTAAGCTGTGCTGAAAATTCAGCTACTAATAAAATTTATTGTTCTGGCGGACTTGATATGAGTAATATTTTAGATGAAATTGTTGAATATAATCCAGCCACTGATTCTTTAGTTACCAAAACCGCTGTTTTACCCATCGCAAACTCTTTCCAGAGCTGTGCTGAAAATTCCAGTACCAATAAGATCTACTGTTTTGGCGGAAATGATAATAATGGTAATTCTTTTGATGAAATTGTTGAATATAATCCAGCCACTGATTCTTTAGTTACCAAAACCGCTATTTTACCAACCAACAGATATGCTTTAAGCTGTGCTGAAAATTCAGCTACTAATAAAATTTATTGTTCTGGAGGAAGTGATGATAATATGAATTTTTTAAATGAAATTGTTGAATATAACCCAGCTACCGATTCTTTAGTTACCAAAAGTGAAACTCTACCAACGGTTAATTTTGCTCTAGCATGTGCACAAAATTCGGCTACTAATAAGATTTATTGTCTTGGTGGAACCTCATATAATATCACTGAATATGATTCGGAAAGTGGCAAGCCAATTGAAGCTGGAAGTTCTCCTTTTTATGATGTCGCTTTCAATTCCTCGACCGGCGGCTGGCGAATTCAAACTGATAATTTAACTGCAGCTCATAATTTAACCATTACTGATACAGCTGCAAGTGGTTTTATAGTTGATAATGTTGATGTCGAAATCCAAGGTGCTTATTCAATTGCCGATGCAGAAACTGCCAACACCACTTGGACAAATTCCACTTTATATCTAAATTCTGCTAGTGCTTATACCATTGGTTCTAAAACCCAAACCGCGGAAACTTATGATACTCTGCAAATTGGGGCCAATACCGATATCCGCTTATGGAATTCAACGGCTAATACTTTTACTGTTAATGCTTCGGGATCGCTCTACTCTCAAGATCATGCCAATACTAACGGTGATGTTTATGCTTGGGGTGATTATCATTGCCAAACTAATGATTATTGGAGTTATGAAACTGATTTTGATGGAACTGATATCTCTGGATCACCTCGACAAGTTGATGTTAAAATTGATCCTGCTTCTTCCATTACTGTTGATAATGGCGACACTTTAGCAACAATTGGAACCTCTGCTAATCGTACCACTGTTTCCCGACAAGGCTCATCGAATGGTTATGTTTTAACTGTTGCCAGTGGTGGAACAATTAATTCTCAATATACTAACTTTGATTATCTTGACGGTAATAAAGGTCTAGATATCCAAGCCGGTGCCACTGTAACCAGTTTGGATTACACTAAATTTGACAATTTAATCGGAACAACTAACACTGATGATGCTTTTATCACTGTTGCTTCTTCGGTTATTGGTTCAGGAACCAAAATCATTTCAGGCACTCAATTTGATAATACTGGCTCTGGGGCAGAATTTAATGTTAATCGAACTGGTTCAGATGATACTGGCTATTGGAATTTTGTTACTTCAACCGGCGCTTTTAATGGTGAGACTTATGATGGAGCTAATGGAGTTAATGAAGCTGACCCAGGCATGTTAAAATGGGATGATTCTAATAAAAACCCTACTGCGGCGACTGACCTTTTAACTGAAGGGACCACAAATCCAACAAATGTCATCGATGAAACTCCAGAATTTTCCGCTATTTATAATGACCTAGATGTTGGTGATAGTGCCAATGCTTATCAAATCCAGGTTGATGATGATTCTGGTTTTGGTTCACCGATTTGGGATTCAACTAAAACTATTTTATCGATAAATTGCCCACAAGGTGGTCGTTGTAATGATATCTCTTATTCAGGACCAAGTTTGGCTGAAGGCACTCAATATTATTGGCAGATTAAGTATTGGGATGATGGTAATCTTGAAGGAGTTTGGAATACTGGCAGTAATTATTTTATTATCAATCAAACACCAATCGCCCCGACTAGTCTTTTAACTGAAGAATTGACTAACCCAACTAATATCATTAATGAAACTCCAGAATTCTCCGCTATTTATAATGACTTAGATATTGGCGATACCACCAATGCTTATCAAATCCAAGTTGATGATGATTCTGGTTTTGGTTCACCGATTTGGGACTCCGGACAACAACCAATTTCTTCTTGTGTCCAAGGCAATCGTTGTGAGAAAATTGTTTACAGCGGTTCAACTTTAAATCGAGGAATAACATATTATTGGAGAATTAAGTATTGGGACGACAGTGGAAAAGAAGGCTCCTGGAGTACCGAATCCGCCTATTTCAGTATATCAATTATTATTAATAATATCATGGTAGATGATTTGCAATTAGATGGAATGATTATCGATCCTAATTGGTAAATATGAAACTGCCCATAAACTTTACTAATTATTATAAAAAGATAAAAAGAATAGAGAAAAAGCTCTCTGCCTTTTTTCGACCTTTAATAGAGAAAACCCAAAGTAAATCCAAAAAATTTTTAGGTTTTTGTCAGAATAAATTCCCGAGATTATTTAAGTTTCTTACAAGAATACCAAAACCCAAAAGGAGTTATGGCTTTATTATTGCTGTTGGCTTAATTTTAAGCCTTAATATCTTTCTTTTTATTAAATTAACTCTTCCATCTTCTAAAAAACCTGATTTTAAATTCCAGTCTGCTTCAAGGACAAGTACTTATCTATATCAATCTAATAATCAAGGATTCAAAATTTATCTAGGAAGTAAATCAGCTAAACAAACCCCACAGGTTCAAATGGAAGTTGAAGATTCTTCAATTGATTTTCAACCAGCTGATTTTAAAGCTTCTAAACAAACAAAGTTCAGCAAAAAAGATAATAGAACTATGGTTTATAAAAATATTTATCCAAATATTGATTTTTCTTACTCTCTTACAAAAACAGGAGTTAAAGAAGAAATTGTAATTAAAAATCAGCAAGCAATTATTAATAATCCCCAATTCACCTTTAAACTTAATCTAAAAAATGCTGTTCCTCAAAAAGATTTAATGGGAAATTTTACTTCAGCTTTTGTTAATAGCAATAACAACCAGTATCGTTTTCATTTTGAAACTCCTTTTATGATTGATGCCACTGGCAAACGTTCTGAAGAAGTTAGTTTAAAAATTAATAAATATGATGCTATCTCCTACAGTGCCATTTTAATACCGGACAGCAATTGGCTTAAAACTGCTACTTACCCAGTGATTATCGACCCAACAATCTCTCATAGCCAAGGATCAGATTTTGCTAGTGGTATCTTTAACCGTATTACAAACAGTACAAATACTGTTCTTTCTAAAACTTGGACTCTAAATGCTGATTTTAATGGTGTCGGAACATCTTTTTCTTCAGGAATGATTAATCCAGCTACAGATAATGAATTGGCATTAATCAGCTCTATCCAAAATTTAGACAACGCCGATACAGTTGCTAGCTGGACTTCTTCTGATGATACTTATTTTACTAAAAGTCAGGATACCGGAGACAAACAAGAAGGAACTGGTAGTGTCCAAATAGTTGGATCAAGCGCGAGTATTCAACAAGCTTTTAATTCATCAACTACATGGACAGTACCTAGTGGAGTTACATCTACTAAAGTGTTGGTAGTAGCAGGTGGAGGCAATGGAGGCAATGGTGCACTTTCTGCCGATAACGGAGGTGGCGGTGGAGCTGGAGGATTAATTTATAATGCCACTTATGCTCTGACATCAGGGGTAGGAATAGGCGTAACTGTTGGAAGCGCAGGACAAAATTCTGCATTTGGTTCTATAACTGCAAACGCTGGAGGAGTTGGAAATGGTGGAAATGGTGGAAGTGGTGGAGGCTCAAAATATACAGAACAATCTGTACATGGTACAGGAATAAACGGTCAAGGTTATGATGGAGGTCATGCAGCTAGTCCCGGCTCCCCTTACATGGGCGGTGGAGGTGGAGGTGCTGGAGAATTAGGGGGAACCGACGGAGCAGGAGCAGGAGGAGATGGCTTAGATTTTTCTTCAATATTTGGTACTTCAGTTGGAGTCTCTGGATGGTTCGCTGGCGGTGGCGGTGGAGCTTCTGATGTTGGTGGTGGAGGAGGAGGAACAGGAGGTGGAGCTTCTGGTAATGGTCCTTGGTCTCCAGGAACAGCAGGAACTGCTAATACTGGAGGAGGCGGTGGTGGTGGTGCTTCACAAGATCCTGGTATAGCCGGCACATCTGGAGGTTCTGGCGTAGTAATAGTTAAATACACTGCTACTTGTCTGAACGCTATTTTAACCAGAGATTTTGGTTCAAGTAATGTTAAAAATCTTAGTGGCTATAGCAGTGTTAAATTCTGGGTTAAATCAACTAGAACCGGAAGTTATCTTCAATTTGGTTTAGGTGAAAGTGCCTGGAATGATAATACCAGCAACATTACGATTAATTCTGCTAATACCTGGGAACAAAAAACCATGGATATTTCCGGAATCGCCAATGGCAGTAAAGATGCTATCCGCTATTTAGGTTTTAAAACTACCAATGCTGACAGCGATTTTACCCTTAAATTTGATAGTATTACGGCTGAAGGCGCCTCTGTTAATAGTGGTGATCAAACTTGGACTTCAGAAACTCAAGATGCCGGAGTTGGCAATACTTATCAACCAAGCGGCCTAACTGTTTCTTGGGCCTTAGATGGCACTGATAATATCGCTCCAAAATTTCAAATATTAGGCTCTTCTACTGGAACGTTCGGTGGTGAGGAAACTGTTTACCCAGCTGGAGCTGGTACTTACTACCAAGATGGCGGAACTTATGATATTGATAATGGAACCAGTAAAAATATTTCATCTCAAGTTATTTCAGCCTTCCGCTATTGGAAAGTTAAAACTTATTTGAATACTGGCACTACCCAAACTGATACCCCAAGGGTTTATAATATAAATCTTAACCAAGACACTTCCTCGATTGCCCTTTACGAACAAGAATTACCATCTGATATTAATACTGTTGGTCTTTGGCACTTAGACGAAGCCAGTGCTGGTACTGGCTCAACTGCTTATGATGTTTCTGGGAATAATAATAATGGTATTGGTGTAGGGACTAGCGCTGTTAGCGGTAAATTTGGCAACGGGAGATATTTTGATGGAACCAACGATTATATTACTGTAAATAATAATAACTCTATAAATTTTAATCAATCGGATTCTTTTACTGTTGAAGCCTGGTTCTATGCAAATAATACTGTTAGTAGAACTATTTTAAACAAACAACAAAATGTTACTAATGAATTTCAGTACAGTTTAAATATAGATGCTAATAGCAAACCTGGCTTCGCAATTGCAAAACAGAATGTAGCTTTAAATGGAGTTACAAGTTTACAAACAATAAGCGCAAGTACTTGGTATCACATCGCTGGCGTCAGTAATGGATCGTCTATATTCTTATATGTTAATGGCATCCTCCAAGGAGGTACCCCAATCACAATTTCTGCTTCAACACAATCAGTTGCAACTTTATATATTGGCGAAGCATATAATGGGGCTACTCGTTTTAATGGAATAATAGATGAAGTTAGAATATCGAAAGTTGCTAAAACTCAAGAAGAAATAAAACAAGATGCCCAAAAAAGACCTTATGGTATTTATACCTCCCCTACTTTAGATTTAACTTCATCAATCCAAAGTATTGACTCTTTAGAATGGTCAGAAACTATTCCTTCAGGAACAGCGGCTTCTGGTTTACCTAAATCCTATATTGAATTTCAAACTAGAACTTCAGCTAATAATTCTACTTGGGAAGAATGGAAGCCAGTTGGAATTGGGGAAACTTCTATTGAAAATGCTGATTCAGTCAATTATCTTGGAAAATATCGAAAAACAATAACTATTTCCAATAGTGGTTCCACTCAAACTAATTTTCAAGTATTAATAATCACGGACACCGCTTCTCTTGTTTCTAGCGGTAAAATGAGGACTGATTGTGGTGACATTATAATCACTGATACTGACGCCACAACTCCAATAAATTTCTGGCTAGAAAACGGTTGTAACACAAGCTCTACTTATATCTGGATTAAAGTTCCTTCAATACCAACTGGAAGTAAAGATATCTATATATATTACGGAAATAGCTCAACTACTCTTAATCTAAGTAATATTACTACCACTATGAATCCAGGTTTTGCCGGTTTTTGGTGGATCCCCGCTGGTGGCGTTACTATTGCTGATGTTCAAAGCTGTGGTTATGGCCAAACTTGTGGAACCGTCACTGGGTGGAATACTTCCCGTATTAATACCAACGGTGTTTGTTATCAAAATGCCAGTACAGCTTGTGCTAATGGCAACACTGATCTTGGTTATGGACAAGCTCTTGTTCTTAATAAATGGTTTGGTTTTTTTAATTATAACGGCACGATTGGTTTTTGTACCGATGATTATTCTAATATCCGTGTTGGCGGAGAAAGCACTGACTTACAATGGAATACCAAATATTATTGGCGAATTAAATATTGGGATGACAGTGGAGCAGAAGGAGTTTGGAGTACCGAAAGTGCCTACTTTAGAATGAGTAATCTTTAT
>Ga0247841_10002724_pt1 | contig 34447 bp, 31 predicted proteins | sample LaCruzMarch2015__2_FD_192410 | JGI IMG/M metagenome (GOLD analysis project Ga0247841, IMG submission 192410) | Freshwater microbial communities from meromictic Lake La Cruz, Castile-La Mancha, Spain - LaCruzMarch2015_18m | ecosystem: Environmental > Aquatic > Freshwater > Lake | place: Spain...
TGATAACATTGATACTAAAGATGGAGTTGCACTGTTTAAATAATATCGGGCCGACTTTTTAATAATGTAAGCTGATTCTCCTTGGGCAGCACAAGGCAACAATGTAGAGTCGGACAATGTCCCATTTGCGCAGACGATATGTGTCTGTTGGTCATGAAGCGTGTTGACTCGAGAGCCGACTACCTGATATTCTTCTGACAGGGTAATAAGCGCAAAACTATCATCTGGCATGCTCAGATTGAACGAACTCCAGAACTTAGACTGCCTGATCCGCACTTGGCCTGCACTTGCCCGCTGACTCTGTTCCTGCGAGACGAACAAATAAGCAGCTGTTATCGTCGAATCGGTCTTTAAGGCAATTATTTTATTCTGATAAACTGGAAGATTTTCAATAACAAACCAGTCGCCTTGAACACCTTTTGCTGAATATATGCTGCCGTCCACATCTACAGAGGGAGTGACCTTGGTATAAGATTGGTCAAGACGGAGGTAGAGCTGTCCTTGCTCAGATGATGAGTATTTGGGAATTGCAAGCAGTTGATACGACGGATCGGAGATAAGACTAAATTCAGAATCATCGGCTAGACTTGATCCGGAAAAATTATTTTTTTGAATAAATGTTTCTCGGTCAGAAAATGAGATGATGTTTAAATCAGCGTAAGGTATTAGTGCATCGTTCTTCGCTATTAGCATTTTTTTAGTGTATGACAGAACGCGTAAATTAAGGAGGCTTGGCAAGTCATCGAGCTGCCGATCATCTTGAATATTGCTAACATTGGCAATTCTTAAATTATTTGCCTCTAACTCAGGATTCCAATTAAAATAAGAAAAGGCCGCCAAAAAGGCAAGTAAAAGACCGCCAAAGAACAAAAACAACTTTTTACGATTTGTGTTCATTTCTAATGGCTATAGTGATAAATAAAAGCAAGAATACGGCAGAAATCGCACTCAAGAGATAAAACAGTCTTTGTGGCCAAAATTCAATAGTAACCTTCAGCGCGTCTTGCCGGTTATCCTTTATGACAAATAGATTTGAGTAGCCATTGCCAACTAGGTGCTTGCTACCGGCAATTGTCCCCGGATTGATCTTGAACTGACCAGATGAATTGTCAGAGCTATAAATCGTCCAATAAGAATTAAAGCTCTCTCGCAGATCGAGCATAAAGCTTTCGGGAGCATTGACGATGGTAACCTCATACTTGGTGGGGTTTACTTTTTTGTAACTGATGCTTAGGACTAATTCTTGCAACTGATTATTGGCTATAATAAAAGCAATTGGTGTCAAGCTGGTGCCTTCGATAACATTCACGCCCTTTTTGAGCTGCACTTCAGAGACGAGATAACGACCATTTTTGATTTCGCCATTTCTCGAGACGACCTGTCCATTGAGCAGAAACTGGTTGTTGACGCTTATGGCACTCTGATCAAAATAAAGAGTGCCGCTTGCGCTGTCGTTTGAAGAATAGGTAAAAAATCTCTCCCCGGATTTCGCCAGAACATTTTCAATCTCCCAATCTTGTTGAAGTAAATTTTCTTTAATCAATGTTCTTTCTATTGCTTTAGAACTTATAAACGGCAAGACGAGTCCGTCTGCATCGCTTGGTGCAAATATATTATTTTGATCCTTATAAGTTAGCGATACGTGGGGCGGAACAAGATCAAAGATGTCAGCAATGTTTGTTATCGGGCTACTATAAGTGGACGCTAGAATTTGGTCAGCACTGTCGGGAAATTGATTACGTATTACTTCTGTAACGATATCAGCAACATCATAACGGGAAGAAATAAGTGTTACCTCTCCTTTTGGTTGGTTGAAATGTATAGCAAAAATTTGGCCTTGATTTAGATATTCTGAAGCACTGCCAGCGTCAACCTCTGCCCTCATATATGCTTCAAGTTTGTTTCTAGCATCGTCAGGCATAAGCAGATCTCGACGCAAAATCAGAAAATTAATATTAGTGCGATTAATAATTGAATTGAACGAGTTATAATCGCCCTGATCAATTGCAATAGCGATTTGGTTGATAATATTGCTGGACGCTCCTTGGCTTTTATCACTTGAGACAACTACTCCGGGAATGTTGGAAAAACCGGCACTGATATCTTGCATTTCCCGATAAGCACCATTGAACCTCAAATCGGTGATTGAGGAAATAATGCCGCCAAAAGGCAAAAAGAGTGCTTTCTGATCACTTTTTTCCTGAGAAAGTTTGTCTTCCAAGAGAATATATTCGGCAGGCCATTGATATGTTCTGAACTTAAAGTCGTGATCATTCTGATTATAACCATAAAGGCGCCCCAACCAAAACGGAGAAGCATTGAGGAAAAGTAAAGCGAAGCAAAATATAAGTCCCCATTTCTGTGTCCTTTTCTTAAGATCAAGATTATCAAGTGTAATACAGACCAGTGCGACCGCACCAAATGACGATAAAACGGCAAACCGGGCCACATCTCTGATCAGCGCTGAAAATGGTATTAGGGCAAGAAATTGCCTTGGCATCCAAAACATCACAAAAGGCACAAGGTAGAGTACAAACAAAAAGACAATCATACTTCTGCGATTCCGATAAAAGAATCCTGCCGCGATCGCTAACAAAGGGATTATGAAAGAGACCGAAGACAGGATAGCGGGAAATGAACTTTCATACTGGTAATTAAAAAGATTGCCCCAAAGTCTTAAAATGTTTTCCGCGCTCAATCTAGCGGAAGTGCCAATACTGATTGTACTGTTGACTATATTAGCACTAAAAAGATACTTATCTGGTAAAAATAGCAATCCAAAAAGCCAGTAGCTGTTGATTAGCAAAAACTCTCCCATCACAATCAAAAATCTGCCAGAGTTTTTCTTCAATTCTTTCAGATTTATTGAATTTGTCAGAACTAAAACCATGAAAACCAATGGATACCAAACAATCGATTGCGACTGTAGGACGGCTAAACTCATGACAAGCGCAGCCCAAAATCCGTACTTAAATTTCCCGGTTGCAAGGTACTTTTCGCAAAAAACTACAAAAAGCGGCAGCAATGATAATGACAATAGGACAAAAATCCAGCCCATCAATGAATAATTAAAAAAAATTGGCGTTGTGATAAAAAGAAGCCCACCGATAAATGCAACAACCGGTTTTATAAATTTAGTTCTTAGATAATAGTTCATGTTGGCAGCAGCAAAGGCAAAGAGCAGGGTTAAGAAAGCTTTCGCTGTAAATGAACTGTCGATCCCGAATAGATTTATAAATTTCAAAACTGAATTAAAAATCAATGAAACCGATGCAGTTTGTCGAATCCCGAAAGGATTTCCGGAGTAAGCCCACGTAAAAAGAGAGGTGTGAAAAGCACTGTTTGTTTGCGCTTGAGTGGATGGCAAACCCCAGTCGCCGCCCAGTATACATCCCTTAGAAATCAAGAGTTGAAAAAAAATTGCTATCGCAACTAATAGGTACAAAACAAAAATATACCTGTATTGGCTCAATACCCTTTTCATATAGGCAATGATAACAGATAGAGCATCTAATGTCGAGACAAAAGAAACAGAGCGGAACTAAACTTTTTCTTTGCCTGACATATATCCTCGAACAGAAAAAAACAATGAGACAAGCAATAGTGAAAGATTCACAAAAGGCAAAAGGTAGATTCTGGGATTTCTAAATTCGTAGTAATAGACCTTGTTAGTATAAAGAAAAAGATAAATTAGGATCAACAATGCCCCCAAAAAACGTAGATAGGGCACAAGAAGCGACAGTAATAAAATTTCGCGGAAAAAAGCAGATAGATACTCCTTTATATTATGCTTATGGCGTCTGAACAAAGAACCTTGAGCCTCCGAATATTGAGCCTGTTTATAGTACAATTGTTTGATTCCAAAGTTCGGATCTTTTGAGTGTAGATGAATAATCTTTGCTTCTGTGCTGACGACTCGGCCAATCGCTCGAAGTTTATAAACCATATCTCCATCTTCACCGGCAGTCCTAAAATGTTTACCATCAAACAATCCGACCTGGATCAATGCTTTTTTATTAAAGCAATCAAACTTTCCGTCAAGACCGTAAAAATTTTTGCCGATTAGTCTGGAAAAAAAACATTTTTGCCAAAAATTATATTTTTTCCAGACATCGATCGGATGTAAAACCACATGGTAGGAGGCGACAATCTCTGCATTATCTTTTTTGAAAGGCTGAATTAATGTCTCCAACGAATCTTTGAATAGAATCACATCTTGATGAAGCGTAACGACCAATTCGGAGTTCGCTAATGTAATTCCTTGATTATAGGTTGCCGCTAAACCGATAGGCACTTTGTGAGTGATAAGCCTGTATCTTTTTACCTTTTTTGTTCTAAGATAATCTGTGATTATTTCTGCCGAATTGTCTGGAGAGCCATCATTAATTATGATTAGCTCAGAAAAACTGACGCTCTGTACAAGCAAGCTGTCTAAAGTTTTGGTGATTGTTGACTCACCCTTATAGATGGGGATAATAACACTTACATTCATATATAGTTGGTAACGAAACAGATTGAAATTCTATCGTTCGAGTTTATCAAGAACTAGCGATATCTTCTCAACAGGCCCAAATAATGTCGAAACGCTACGGATTAATATCAGAATTATTTTCTATTTTTAACACTAAAAAGTTCAAAAGCGAGTTTTGGGAATCGATAAACTATTGCTTGCGAAAACGAAGCGATAAAAAACCAAAAAAGGCGGGGACGCAAACGGATTGACGAGGTTAAATCGTCACCCATCGTATCATTTTCGACTTCTTGGCGCAAAAACTTGGCACCGGCAAGACCATGGCAGTTAAAACCAAGTGATTGCATTTTTCGAAAATCCCAGCCGGAAAGATGTCTCTGCCATGGATTACGATCAACCGCTTTTTGTTTGATAAAACCGTTCGGTGACGTAATAATAACTTTTTTCTTCGCCCATTTTTCGGCCCTAATAATAATTTTTTTACCGACATCGGCTGGTAGATGCTCCAGAACCTCAATCATAATTACGGCGTCAAATGAATCTGCCGGAAAATCGAGATCTAAAATATTTTTTTTCAAATATTTACTATGGATTTTTTTTGCCTCTGATTGCAACAAATAATCGGGGAAAACCTCAACGCCAACACTGTATTTGATGTTCTCGCAATACTGAATGGGCGAAGATGGACCACAACCGAGATCCAACACCGACTCACAATCAGTTAATTCTCTTTTTAAACAGAAAACAACTGTCGGAAAAAGATAGCTAACAATCGGGTTGTGGTAAAGTTTTGAAATTAATTTCTTCATCTTGCATTGTAAAGAATAATATCTGTCAACTTTTTCGAGTTTAGTCGATTTTTATACCAATCTACCATTGGAATCAAAACAAACCGAGGCATGACGGCCAATCCGATGACAAAAAACCAGAATTTGATGTTTAGTAAATTAGACGGACGATATTTCACCAGTATCCATATTTCCTTGTAGAACAAAGAGGGGCGGGCGTAATTCTTCATCTGAATTAATCCTTCGTAATTCTTGGAGATGTGGTTGATGCCCCAAGTTCGAGGCAAATTATACTTTTCTTCTGGCAGAATTGTCTCGAACATATTTACCCACGTTTGAGTCGGCGACGGATCGTAAATTGATGAAAGTGAACGGGTCTGGCTCGAAAAAATTCTCACTGCCAGAATGTAATCTTTCAAAAAAACAATTTTATGTTTCTTAAAAATCGAAAGGAATGGGTAAATATGAGCTGGAAAAATATCTGGATGGACAGGAACGTCTACCCATTCGCGTCGGAGGGCCAGGGCTGAAAGTTGGCCGACGGATTCGAAAACTTTTGAGAACTCCTGCTCGCCATCAAAAATTGAGACCACTCTGTCCCTATTTTCGTCAAGAGGCCGGACCACCCGGACCGCTTTTCTGATTGAATTATTTTCAAACCAATAGTAGGGTCTGGTTACGGCACCGACATCAGGGTCAAGTTGAAAAGCTTCATGTGTTAACTCTAGGGCCAAGGGCGAGAGAATATCATCATTGCCCATTAAATATAAATACTTCCCGACCGCTTTATGCCGGCATTTCTCCAGATTCCCCGAATATCCTAAATTTTGCTCATTTTTATAATAATGTATTCTTTTGTCTTTAAACTTTTTAATAACCTCTAATGTATTGTCTCTCGATGCATCATCAATAATAATTAACTCAAAATCATTAAATGTCTGATCTAAAATACTTCGGATTGTTTCACTGATGATTTTTTCTGAATTGTATGCAGGTAATAATATGCTAAAAGTTGGAGTCGACATCTCACTCTTTCGAAATAATTTTTAATTCTGTTTCGGCTACGCTATCCCAACTATACTTTCTAATAAGTTTATAACCCTTTTCGGCCAAGATGTCGGCTTCCCCTGGATTCTTTAGGATATCAACGACAGCTTTAGCGAAACCTTGGAAATCACCTAGCTTAACTCTAACTAAACCCTCCGGAAATACTTCTTTATATACTGACAAATCCCATGATATCGCCGGCAACCGACAAGCCATCGCTTCCGCAATGGCGATACCAAATCCTTCCTCGTGACTTGGGAAAACAAACAGGTCGCTTGCCTTCATTTTTCTGATAGTGTCTTTTTCGGACATAGACATAAAACCACATAGTTTAATATTTTTGGTCAGGTTCGCCGCACAAATTTCTGATTTCAGTTTGTCAACCATCGCCGGTTCTCCGCCACCTACGACTTGTAAAACAGCTGTGGGAAGGGTATTTATGACCGTCTTCCATATTTCGATTAGATCAAAAATCCCCTTAGAATAATTTAACCGGCCGACGAAAATCGCCCGAAGCTTTCTGCTCGGTTTCTGCTTTACACTTTCTATAAGCTGAAAGTCCACACCATTGGGGTTAATCACTATTTTGTTGCTTGAGAATCCTCTCTTCACTAAAGCGTTTTTCACTTCGTAACTAACATTGATAATTTTTTCAGCAAATTTTTTTATCAAAGCCAAAGAATAACGCTGCGAGAACTGGGCAATAATATTGACGATTTTGTTGCCGGGACGCCGATACCAGACCGGATAAAGATGGTGAATCAATTGTATCCATTTGGTTTTGGGGTGTTTTATTTTATACCTATAAGCGGGAATCACGTCGGGTAGAAAATCAGAGCTAGAATAGATTATGTCAAAGCTCTCCCTAAGCAAGATTCTGTTCAGCCATTTAGTCCTATTTGAGTACGCGAAAATCACCCCTTTTTTATCAAATTTTTCAGGAGAAACAACAAAACGTGCCACATTAAGCTCACGCCTAATTGCCAAAGCTCCTTCCGATGAGGTGAAAAAGGTTATATCTAACCGCTCATTTATTCGTCTAAAGATTTGGATCGCCCTCTGATCGCCACCGCTCAATCCACCCGAACCACCGTTCCAGAAAGAATTTACAAGCACAGCGATTTTTGGTTTTTGTCTTACCATAAGAATTATTTATTAATTTTGGCAATTAAAAAACGCAGACCGACTGATAACCGCAAATAAAACATCCCGCCGAGAAGTAAGGGGTGTTTTATTAGCCTCAACCATTTCCCATTTTCTACAAATACAGTAAAAAAACGATAGGTAAGACCGAGTTGCTTTTTGATATCCGGATCGTCTTTGCCCCATTTCTCGACATAACCGTTAAAGCTTTGGGCATAATAGCCCTTCTTGGCTAGATATTTTTTTAGGTTAAATTCTGACTCGTTGTGATAAATGAGGCTGCCATATTCGGCCGAATTTACTCCACGATCAAGAACAAATTTTTTCAGAGACCAATTACCGGTCTCATCTTCCGCCTGCAATAATCCGATATGCCCGATTTGTTTGACTTTTTTGTCGATATCCCAATCCTCCGGTCCACTCATTGTCTCATCGAAACCGCCCACTTCAACAAATTTATCTTTGCGAAAGAACCTAGCACCATCGATAACTGTCCCGTTATAGAAACTCCGTTCGAAACGACGCACCTTGCTCCAATAATTTTTCCCTAAAACAATTTCTGGGATATGCAAGGCGAGATGATCTCCGCTTTCCATCATCGAAACACATTTTTTGATCAGATTTGGTGAAAGGATCATATCGCAATCGATAAACATGACATATTTGCCCCTGGCTTTCTCGATCATTCCAAAGTTACGTTGTGCTGAGCGCTCCGGCCCCTTATCGTAAACATACCCGGTATATTTTCTGGCCAGTTCTTTTGTTTTGTCGACGGAGCCGTTGTCAACCAAAATAGTTTCGATCGCTCTATAGCTTTGCGCCTCAATCGACTTCATGACCGTCTCAACATTTTTTTCTTCGTTCTTGGTTGTGATAACCAGTGAGACTAACGGCTCAGTCATTTTGGTTTGTTTTAATAATTAATGAAGCTTCTTAAAACTGGTCACGCCTCGTGCTTAGTTTTCTCCCCGCCAGCTGACGGATTGTTTTTGGGCGAAAAATCCATTAGATGGCCAAACAATTTTCCAGCTGCGCGAAAAAGAAAAGTGATATCGTTCCAGCTTCGTATGCTTAATATTTTTCTAATAATAAACTTCGGCGTTATAAATGATTTATAAAGTTCCTGGGTCAATTCCTTGATATCTTCTTCGGTCAGAGGTGATTTCATGACCGCCATCCTCTGGTCGTACTCATCCCAATTTTTGGTTTTGAGCCAGTCCTTCTCTTCGCATTCCCTAAATAATGGTGTCCCGGGATAAGGAATCACGATAGTGGCTTGAAGTGTATCGACATAACCTTTGTTGAACAATCTGCTTGACAAGGCGACAGTTCTTTTGGCGTCTTCCTTCGTTTCCCAAGGATAACCCATCATAGTGGTGATGTGCGGCTCGAGCCCGCCCGCTTTTGCCATCTTAACGCCCTGCTCGATCTCTTCCACTTGGAGATTTTTGTTAATATGATCGAGAGTACCCTGATTGGCTGATTCTAAGCCGTAAAGAATAAAGCGAAATCCCGCCCGACCCATCAGCTTGTATTCCTCTGGACTCAAAGCTTTCAAGCGCATATTACAATCAATCTTAATCTTCTTATTGTAGCCGCGCTCGATCATGCCGTCGCAGAATTCTTTGAGCCAAGGGCCGACTGGAAAAGTACCGGAATCATCCATGATTTCTTTGACATGGTATTTCTCGATCAATATCCCGATCTCGTCGAGCATTCTCTGGACTGAATGTTTGCGGTAGTCTTTGCCCGGATAAAGGGTGGTCCAGGAACAAAAGGCGCATCTTCCCCACCAGCAATCCCTTGCGGCATAGGTATAAGTTCCTGGAGTTCTTTTGTAGTTACCGTTTTTATAGGCATAGAGCTTCCATTTGGTCAGATCGCGGTCGATTAATGGCAGGTCGTCCAGATCGTGATTCAACAAAAAGTGCCCTGTATTTTGAATTTTGGAATTTGAATTTTGAATTTGTTTCGGATTTCGGATTTCGGATTTCGGATTTGTTTTTTCCCGATACCAAATGCCGGATTCCAATTTTTCACCATGGTTGATATGATTGGCGATATTTAGTTCGAGGAAATCATAATCGCCGCCGGTGGCGATAAAATCAACTTTAGAATTTTTCATCGACTCTTCGGGCATGGCGGTGACATGATCACCGATCAAAACAATAGTTGCTTCGGGCAGCTCTTCTTTCATCACCTCGATCAATTTCCAATGCCGTTTGATCACCGGCGTTTTGCTTTCAAAAACAATCATATCGGGCTGGAATTTCTTTATTCTTTCCAACCACTCGTCTTGAGTTAATTCTTCAGCAATGGCGTCATCCCACATCACATCATAACCATGCTCCTGCAAAAGCGAGGCGGCATATGAAGGCACCATCGGGTAAATATAGGTTGGATTATTAAACCATTGAAACTGGCGGTTCTGCGTTAGCAGGGGCACGCCCTTTTCAGATGGCATCGGCGGATAAGAAATCGCTATTTTGAATTTATTATTTTTTGCTTTCTGTTCCGCAGTCGGCTGGACAAGTTTCCTGATCTCCGGCATATATCTCCTATTCTATTGGTGAAACAACACTAAACCTATCAAAAAACCTTGCTGTAAGCAAGTTTAACGTTTCGGACGTTACTATTATCTTTCAAGCTTCTGAGTCGCCAACCCCTGAACAAATTTAATTCCGTACCAGACATGAGTTAGAAAGACTATCGGGATCGTCAAGAGTCCAACGAGGGGATTTTTCCAGCGCCAAGAAATTATAATGGCGTCAGCAATAAGTAGTAAGCAATAAGCAATAAGCGGAAGCGAAAACAGTAGAAAGTAGAAAGTAGAAAGTAGAGAGCTGGAAGCAATTAAAAATGTCAAATATAAATCCAACAAAGTCGGCACGAAATAAAATGGTTTGCGGGAGGTTTCGGGATAAATCTTGGCAAAGTGGCCGCGATGAAGGCCGTAATTGCCGATCTGCTTGAAATGCTTGAGTAAGTCGCCCCGGCGGTGATGATAGACAATCGCTTTGGGTTCATAAATAATTTTGTAGCCAGCATGGATAATGTCGAGGCAAAGCTTGGTGTCCTCTCCCGGCCAATAGGTATTGTCAAAGCCGCCGACCTTTTCAAAAACGTCACGCCGAACCAGCAGATTAACTGTCGGCCAATCGTCGACCTCTTTTACATTCCCGATTGATAAATAGCGATTTCTTGCCCCCGCACCCCCGACATAGGACTCGAAGACTGCGCCCGAAACTTTTTGCAAGACTCCGTCACCCTCCGGCGTAATTGCCGGCCCGCCGACAGCTGCCACTTTGGGATTGTCAAAATGTTTGATAGATATTTTCAGCCAATCCGGCTTCGGATAAGCGTCGTCATCAAGAAATGCCAGAATCTCTCCCTCAGCATATTTTAAGGCCAAGTCTCTTTTCTCCGCCGGTCCGACTTTGCCTGAAGCGATTATCCGTGTTTTGGGCCATTTATTTTGGTCGTCTGGTTCGTCCGGAAAAATAATAATTTCAAAATCCGGCCAGTCGAGCTCGAGCATTTTCGGCACCGATTCGCGGATGTAATCATTAATTGCAATAACAGGAATGATTATTGAAACTTTAAAATTTTTCATGATGATCACTCTTTTCTCCCCCTAAGCTAGGGGGAGCTAGAGGGGGTATGAATACGTGAATATCTATCCTACTACCCCACCTAACCTCCCCTAATCTAGGGGAGGGACTTTATTGATTTTATAAAATTTAATATCTCGGCCCGGATCTCAGGACGGTCGAGGGCAAATTCAATATTGGTTTTAATATAATCGATTTTATCGCCGATATCATAGCGCATTCCATCGATTTGATGTGCCAAGAGGCCTTCTTTTTTGACCAGCATCCTCATCGAATCGGTGATCTGAATCTCGCCGCCCTTTCCCGGCTCGGTCTTCTCGATATAATTGAAAATCTCAGGAACAAAAATGTAGCGAGATGATACCGCTAACCGGGAAGGAGCAGCCTTGATCGACGGCTTCTCGACCAGATCATTCACAGTGCAATATTTAACATCGCCGTCTGCTGTCAGAGCTTTCTTATTAAAATCAATAATGCCATAGCGCTCGACATCGGCCAATTTTTTGACATATTCGCCCGCCACGACTGATTTGCCAGTCTCGTTATAGATTCTGACCATGTCTTTGAGGCAGGGAGTTGTCTTGTTGGAAGTGATAATGGTATCGCCCAAAAGGACGGCGAATGGCTCAGAACCGACAAAATATTTGCCCTGATAAATCGCATCAGCCAGACCAAGTTGTTTGTTCTGTCTGACGAAATGGATGTGAGCCAGCTTGCCAATTTTGCGGACGGAATCGAGCAATGCGGTTTTACCCTTTTGACGAAGCGTTTCCTCTAGCTCGAAAGAGGGATCAAAATGATCTTCGACGGCTCGTTTGTTGCGGCCAGTCACAATTAAAATTTCTTCAATCCCCGAAGCGACTGCCTCTTCGACCACATACTGAATCACCGGCTTGTCGACGATAACTAGCATTTCTTTCGGTTGTGCAATGGTGGCAGGCAGGAAACGAGTACCAAGTCCGGCTGCCGGAATTATGGCTTTTTTGATGGTTTTGTTCATCGTCCGATTGAATAATACTCGAAACCTTTCACCTTCATTTCTGCCGGCTGGTAGATATTCCTGCCGTCGAAGACAATCGGCTGATTCAGAGCTTTCTTGATTTTTTCTAAGTCTATCTGTTTGAACTCATCCCATTCAGTAATAATTACGAGGGCGTCGGCTCCTTTGCAGGCATCCAGAGCGCTGGGGGCATATTTGACTTCTGGCATAATAGCCCGGACACCGGCTATCGCTACTGGATCATAAGCCACAACTTTCGTTCCCAAGCTTGTCAACGCTTCAATAATTGTAAGTGATGGCGCCATTCTGATATCATCGGTCTTTGGTTTGAAGGACAGACCCCAAACAGCTAACTTTTTGCCTTTAAGATTCTTTAACTTATTTTTAATTTTTAAGATAAAGCGTTGTCGCTGTTCTGCGTTGACCGCTTCTACTTCCTCCAATATTTTGAAATCATACTCGTTATCTCTAGCTATCTGAATCAGCGCTTCAACATCTTTTGGGAAGCATGATCCGCCGTAACCGAGGCCGGCGTTCAAGAAAGCCCGTTTGCCTATCCTGGAATCCAGTTTCATCCCATAAGCCACCTCCATCGCATCAGCTCCGACCTTTTCACAAATTATGGCCAGAGAGTTGGCAAAAGATATCTGAGTCGCCAAATATGAGTTTGAGGCATATTTGATCATTTCGGCCGTTTCGAGGTTGGTAATCAGGATGGGAGAATTTAAAACTTCGTAAAGCTTTGCTAATTTTCTAGCTGCACCGTCTCCGCCGGAATCGCCGATCACAATCCGGTCAGGGTGCATCCAGTCTTCAATAGCCGAGCCCTCGCGCAAAAACTCAGGGTTGGAGACGACGTCGAATTTACCTTTGTAATGTTTCGCGACCGTTTTTTTGACCAGTTGCCCGGTGCCAATCGGTACCGTACTCTTATTAACTATTACTTGATAGCTTTTGAGACTCCGGCCAATTTGTTCCGCCGCTGCCAGAACATATTTGAGATCAGCTCTTCCATCCTCGTCAGGTGGAGTCCCGACAGCGATAAAAATAACCTCACTCTCTCTGACATGAGTTTCTAACTTTGTATTAAAGAAAATCCGACCAGCCTTTATATTCTTCTGCAGCAGTTCTTCGATCCCGGGTTCATATATCGGCGAGATCCCCTTCTTGAGTTTCTCAATTTTTATCTTGTCGATGTCGATGCAAACAACTTCATTGCCAAGTTCTGCAAGGCAGACGCCTTGGACAAGCCCGACATAACCGGTGCCGATAACCATCACTTTCATTCGTCTCCTAATTTAAGTTACTTGAGTTACTTAGGTGACCTAAGTGACTTAGGGATTTCTGAACCATTCGATTGTTTTCTTGAGCCCTTCTTCCAGTTCAATCTCCGGCTCCCAGTTCAATTTGTCTTGTGCCATCGATATGTCTGGTTTTCTCTGGGTTGGATCGTCTTTGGGAAGTGGCTTAAAGACTATCTTTGATTTGGAACCGGTCAATTTCAAAACTTTATCTGCCAACTCCAACATTGTAAATTCTTTGGGATTGCCAATATTGATCGGGCCTTCCAGATCGGAGTGTATCATCGTAAGCTGCGCCGAAATCTGATCCGAGATGTAGCAGAAAGATCGAGTCTGCTTCCCCTCTCCGTATATTGTCAAATCTTCACCCGACAAAGCTTGGCGGATAAAATTAGAAACGACCCGGCCGTCAAAAGGCTTCATCTGCGGACCATACGTGTTGAATATCCTTATTACTCCGGTGTTCACCTTATAATCATGATTATAAATGTAAATCAGCGCTTCAGCATATCGCTTGGCCTCATCGTAACAGGAACGCTCGCCATAACAATTAACATGGCCCCAATAAGTCTCTTTCTGAGGATGTTCGAGGGGATCACCATATACTTCGGAAGTCGATGTATGAAAAAATCTGGCCTTATTTTTCCGGGCAATCTCCAGCATATTTTTTACCCCGACCGAACTCACCTCTAGTGTTTCTACCGGATATTTACGATAGTCAATCGGCGAAGCCGGACAGGCTAGATTTAGAACATAATCAATCTTCTCATCGATTTCAATCGGCTTACATATATCGTGTTTTATGAATACAAAATTCGGATTGTCTTTAAATTTTGCTAGATTCTTCTCTGTCCCCGTCAGTAAATTGTCAAGGCAAATAACGCGGCCACCTCGGTTAAGTAATGCCTCTACCAGATGAGAACCGATGAAACCAGCTCCTCCGCTCAAAAGATATGTCTTCATTTATTGCCTTTGGTTTTTCAAATAATAATTCAATATCTTCGCCCGATAGAAAATTGCCAGGGTATCCATAAACATATTCTTGATCGCACTAAAATTCGCTGCACCGGTACCGAGATCGTTGAATCTCATCTCGACCGGCGCTTCAAAAATACGCCGATAGCCAAGCTGCCAGGCGATCACCAGCATTTCCAGGTCAAAAGCATATCGCTTGACCAAAACTCTCGGCATCACGTCTTTGGCCACCCGGCGTCGCAAAAATTTTAATCCTGTTTGAGTATCGGTAACTGAAAAGCCAAATAAAACCCGGATCATTTTTTGATAAACCCAAGAATAAAACTTCCGGAGCCGGGGATAATTTACTTTTGAAGCGGGATGGCGTTTCGAACCGATCACAAAATCAGCGTCAAAGATCTCCATCAATTTGACACATTTATCAAACTGTTTCGGATCAAAATCTCCACCGGCATCGACAAAAGTGATGATCTGGCCTTGGGCTTTAGCCGTTCCATATTTCAATGCATATCCCTTGCCATGATTTTTCCCATATTCATAAACTTTGACTTTTTTAGAATGATGGCGTCTTGCTTCGCGGGCAGTTCCATCCGGAGATCCATCTACAACGACAATGACTTCATAATCGTAATCCAGGATATCATGAGCTTCCAAAATCTCCATAACAGTTTTATAGATATTTTTTTCTTCCAGATAGGCGGGAATGATAATTGATAACTTTGGGCTACTCTCCATTTTCTCCTCGAAACATTAGTTTGATCTGCTCTCTCTTGGTATAGAGATAATATGACATCAACAAGCCGAACAGTAAACCCAGCGTCATAATTAATATTCTGACTACTACCACAATCGATGGATGCCATAATAAGATTATAACGACCTGCGCTAACAAAACTGGGATGAACATCCACAAAAATACAAAATCTTTAACCGCCAGAAAGTAGTTAGAAATCAAGTTGACCAATGTATAGAAGAGGATGAATAGACCGACTTCTGGTAATAAATAATAAAAACCGATATATTGGCTACCGTAAAGCAAAGCGATAACTTTTGACGGCGCCACCGAAAATATACCAAGAATTACCAAACCACCCAGAATAGTTAATATCAAAGAGAAAATAAAAACAATATAATGCTTGTCGCCTTTAATCTTTCTCTCAGAAATCATCGGAAACATTACCGCAACTACCGGGGCGGTACCGTAAAGAATAATTTTACCGATAGTCGATATGGCGGCATAGATACCGGCATCTCCCGAAGGGAAAAGATGCTTGATAAAAATGATATCGACATTCAAGGCCAGCATCAGTAAAAACATTGTGATAGTAGTCGGCCAAGTGTATGAGAGTATTTCTTTCTTATTAAATTGGAAGAGGCCACCCTCTTTATTTTTTTTATTTTCTTTAATAACTCGGGCGATGGGCCAAAAAGTGAAAATATAGGCAATAGCTGTGGCTAGGACGATTGCCGATATCGCTCCGCCGACACCGAGACCGATCTTGACAAGGGCTATCCCGATAATCAATCTCAGGCCTGTTTCCAATATTCCGACTAACGAAAGAGCAATAAATCGCTGAGTGCCTTGGAGCACCCCCTTGTTTACCAAGATCATGAAACCGAAGATGAAACTCAAAAAAGCGATTATTACCGGAGTGAGATGTTCGATCCTGAAGAAAGATGATATTGGTTTAGCCAAGGCTAATCCGATTAGCAGACAAATCATCCCCAAAAAGAAAACAAACTTAGAAAATACTTTTATCAGCTTGATCAGGGAGGCCGATGACCCGGAATGGTAAATCTCGCCAGAGTATTTCATTACGACTGTGAGGATAGCGCCTCCTCCGACAGAAGTTATCATGAGTAACGACATGACGGCAGTCATTTCGCCATATTGCGCCGGGCCGAGCATCCGGCCCATCAGCATATTGAAAAGGTAAGCAAAAACACTACCGATGATTGTACCGACAAAAACAATAAGACTATTTGAGATTAATTTTTTCGTGTCTCCCATTTGTATCCTGATATTAGCAGTAAAAGTTGATTTGATAAAGAGTTTGCGGTAGTATTGTTTTAAAATCCTAAGTCCCTTAAGTAACTTAGGATGTTTAAGTTACTTATAAAAAGGAGTTCTATGAAAGGCATTATTTTAGCGGGCGGCAGTGGGACCAGACTCTATCCGCTCACTTTGGCCATGAGTAAGCAAATGCTTCCGGTTTATGATAAGCCAATGGTTTATTATCCTCTCTCGCTCTTAATGATGGCAGGGATTAGAGAAATTCTGCTTATCTCCACACCTGACGATCTCCCCAATTTCCAACGCCTTCTGGGCGACGGCAGCAACTTCGGAGTAAAACTATATTACGCCGAACAACCTTCGCCCGACGGTTTGGCCCAAGCTTTCATTATTGGCGAAGAATTTATCGGTTCGGATGATGTAGCGATGGTGCTGGGAGACAATATCTTGTACGGTAGCGGTCTGGTCAATATGCTAAAAGACGCCGCCAAGGCCAAGAACAGGGCGACTATTTTTGGTTATTACGTTAACGATCCGGAACGGTTTGGTGTCGTCGAGTTTGGCAAAAATAACAAAGTTATATCGATTGAAGAGAAGCCGGAGAATCCCAAATCAAATTATGCCGTCATCGGAGTCTATTTTTATGACAATAGGGTCGTAAAATTCGCCAAGAATCTGAAACCAAGCGCCCGCGGAGAATTGGAAATTACCGATCTAAACAAGCTCTATCTCGAAAAAGGAGATCTGGAAGTCAAGCTCCTTGGCCGCGGCTTTGCCTGGCTTGACACCGGTACTGTCGATTCTCTCGTCCAAGCCAATGAATTTATCCGTATAGTCGAGGAAAGACAAAATATTAAAATCGCCGCCCTGGAAGAGATCGGCTACGCCAACGGTTGGATCGACAAGAAACGGCTTCTGGAGTCAGCGGAGAAATATGGCAAATCGACATACGGCCAATATCTAAAGCGCGTGGCTGAAGGTAAAGTAAAAATTCTGATTTAATCTAAAGTAGGTATCGCCATGGATAAAAAAAATGAAATTGACGGCATAAAAATCAAGGGACTAAAGGTCTTTCGCGATAAGCCGGATCTAGATCAGGACATCGAGCCCGGCATTTTTATGGAAGTTTTGCGTGACGATGACAAGATGCTTTCCCGCTTCGGACAGAGTAATTTTACGATTGCGAATAAAGGTACGATCAAGGCTTTCCATTGGCATAAACATCAGGATGACCTTTGGTTTTTGGCCAGCGGGAAGGCGGCAATCGTCCTCTACGATCAGCGTGAGGACTCGCCGACTAAAGGTGAAACACAAGTGATCTATGGCGGCACAGATGATTATAAATTGGTTTTGATCCCGATTGGCGTGGTTCATGGCTATAAAGTGCTTTCAAACGAACCCTGCCTTCTCTTTTACCACGTGACCAAAGCATACAACCGCGAGAATCCTGATGAAGAACGGATCGATCCCTTTGACAAAAAGATTAATTTCGATTGGAACTCCCTAAAGGAGGATCAATAATGAAACTATTTATCACCGGCGGAGCTGGATTCATCGGCTCAAATTTCATTCTCTACATGATGGAGAAATATCCTGATTACGAAGTGGTTAATTTTGACAAATTGACTTATGCAGGGAATTTAGAGAACCTGAGTACTGTCGAGAATGATCCCAAATATAAGTTTATCGCCGGCGACATTTGCGATCGTGAAGCTGTCTCAAATGCGATGGAGGGTTGTGACACTGTTGTTCATTTCGCCGCCGAATCTCACGTCGATCGCTCGATCACCGGACCGGCCGTTTTCGTCCAGACAAACGTAATCGGGACGCAAGTTCTACTCGATCTGGCAAAAGAGAAGAATATCAGACGTTTTCATCATGTCTCGACAGACGAGGTATTCGGTGCCCTCCCTCTCGACAAGCCGGAAATCAAGTTCGACGAGAACACGCCTTATTCTCCCAGATCGCCATATTCTGCCTCCAAAGCCGGCTCAGACCATCTCGTCCGCGCTTATATCGAAACCTACGGTCTGCCTGCTACGATTTCCAATTGCACCAATAATTACGGTCCGTATCATTTTCCCGAGAAAGTTATTCCCCTCTTTATCACCAACGCAATGCAGGGATTGCCCCTGCCGATTTATGGCGCTGGCAAAGCCGTCAGAGACTATCTTTATGTAACCGACCACTGCTCAGCGATCGATCTGATTTTGCACAAAGGGCGTAATGGAGAAACCTATTGTATCGGCGGTGATTCGGAGAAAAATGGCATCGAGGTGGCAGATACGATATTAAAAGCGTTGGATAAGCCGGATACGCTCAAGACTTTTGTTGAGGACCGAAAAGGTCATGATATGCGCTACGCTATGGATCATTCCAAAATCACAAACGAATTAGGCTGGAAGCCATCAGTCAACTTTGATCAGGGGATCAAACAAACGATCGAGTGGTTTAAAAACAACGAGAACTGGTGGAAAAGAATTATTTCGAAGGAGTATCTTGATTCAAACAGGTTAAAGGCCAACTCAAACCCAAGTTAGTTTCTCATCTTGTCATTTCGACTCCCCGTAGGGGGTGGAGAAATCTTATTTGATTATTAGAAAGATCTCTCGACTGCCCGTTCGACAAGCTCAGGGCGCTCGAGATGACATAGGATTCAGATGGATAAAAAGAAAATATTGGTAACGGGCGCCAAGGGCCAGCTCGGCAAAAAAATCCACCGACTACTAGCCACCGACTACAAACTTATCTTGACTGATTCTGATGATATGGATATCACAGACAAGTTGAAAGTTCATAAAGTTATAAAGTTAGAAAGTCCAGATGTAATCATCCACGGAGCGGCCTACACCCAGGTGGATAAGGCCGAAGAGAATGAAGAACTTTGCCGCAAAGTAAATGCTCTTGGCACCAAAAACATTGCCGAAGTAGCGAAAGAATTTGATATCCCAGTCATATATATTTCGACCGATTACGTCTTCGACGGCAAAAAAGGTTCTCCTTACACCGAGGACGACGAGGCCAATCCTTCGTCCGTTTACGGCCTGACCAAGTATGAGGGCGAAGAATATATTAGAAAGATTTGCGATAAATATTACATTATCCGCTCGGCTTGGATCTTCGGTGAGCTCCCTGTTGGTCATCCCGGCACAAATTTCGTTGAGACAATGATCCGACTTGCAAAGGAAAAAGACGAGCTCAATATTGTAAACGACCAGATCGGCTCACCAACTTATACTGGCGACCTGGTCGAGACAATAAAAAAAATTATTGACTGTGGACTGTCAACTGTAAACTGTAAACTGCCATACGGCACTTACCATTTTTCAGGGGCAGGTGCCGCCAGCTGGTACGACTTCGCCAAAGAGATATTCAAGCAATCAGGCATCAAAATTAAAGTAAATCCGATAACTTCGGATCAATACCCTCAGAAAGCCAACCGGCCATCCTATTCCTATCTCGATAAATCTAAAATTGAAAACGTTCTAAATATCAAAGTCCGCCCCTGGCAAAAAATGCTAGAAAGTTATCTTCACAACAGATAACTTTCTCCCTACAAAAATACCAATTAAACGAAATTACGAATAGTTCTATTTTAGATTCAGGATTCTTTTGTACTGAACTCCAGAATTTGTGAAGTTAATCAGCAGACCGAGCTTTAGATTAGCGGACTTAAGATATGAGAAAAGTTGCTCGATGTCTCTCTTATGGAAATGATCGCCTGCTTTAAGTTCAATGGCGATCTTTTTGTCTATGAGCAAGTCGAGATAGTATTTGCCGATGATTTTATCATTCAACTTCAATGGAACATATATCTGACTCTCGAAGGATAAATTATGTTGAGCAAGCGATTCCTCTAATGCTTTCTGATAATTCTTTTCTCTCAAGCCATATCCGAGAGCATTGAAAACCTCAAAACAACAACCAATTATTTGATAACACTCTTCCTTGTATATCAGATCAGTCATTTAAATTGGTACTTTAGCGATAATTCGTAATTTGGTAGGGGCTAGCTGATGCGCTTAGAACGAAATACTACCGAGAGATTAAAATGTTAAGACCGCAAATGGAATTAATTTACACAAATACACAATTAAGCGAAGAAAAAGCTGTCCTCAAGTCCATTCGGAGTGCATAAGGAGGCCCGAATTATGTATACTTTCTATCTGTTTTTTCTTTCGCGTATAGTCTTCCCGTTCTCGTTTTGTAAATTTGTGAAATGTCGCTCTTATTAATGATGTGCGAAGGCACAATTTGCCCTCCGACTCCTTGAATAAATCAGGGTATTTTTGCTGCAATCGGGTGTACAACTGACGAATTTCTTCAATTTTTTCTTTATTTAGATTGAAACGATCACCCCATGACTCTGGGGATATTAGCCATTCAATTTTATCACCCTCATCAGCGCGTAAGCCAATTTCTTCTAGCAGGTCTATGGTATTTACAAGCTTGGAGACAATCGCGTAATCTTCTAAGTCTGCTCTGTAATAATGGTCATTTATACCAAATCTAGTAACTATTGTTGCGTCCGGAAAATCGCGTTGAAACTCAATTCCCTCAGTGACTATTTTTGAGATTTCCCTCTGTACTTCGGTGTATGCTACCTCTTGATGTAGAGGAGCACCCGGGAATTGTAATATGAGTTTACCGTCTTCTCTCAGCATCTCAGCAATATTTTTGAGAAATTGTACATGCTGTTCTTTTGTTGAATATTGAATTGCGCATCTGCTGATAATGAAGTCAACGGATTCCGGTTCAAGTGGGACCTCTGTCAAAATATTAGCTCTTATTGCTTGTAGCTTCGGCGAGTATTCACCATTTTGAATTTTTTCCTGCATTGTCGGCAACGCCTGGCCATTTGGATCTGCTTCAATATTTATGCCTTTTGCGACATCGTCGCCATTCCTTTCTAGTTGACTAATGATCATATTTAGAAGGAAACCATCACCGCCGCCAATATCGGCTAAAACCATACTCTTTGGAGATTCACCTTCTGCTTTCATTTTTGCTTTCCTCTCGCTCTCACGGCAAAAGATTTCCCAGGTAAACACTCTTTTTATCATTTCTGGAGAAGTATAAAGATTGACATAGCTACCGGCCGGACCAATTTCATCTGTCACATAACCATAAAAAAATAAACTGTCGGGGATTTTTATATCTCCCCAAACATCCAAGCCATGTTTTTCCTTCAGGCCATGTTTTTCCTTGCCAAGCTTCGGATAGGGTTTTACCAAATTTTCGAATTCTTTGACACCAGTACTGTTAGAATTGTCCGGTACCGAGGTGGCGCCAGCTCCAGATCCTTCATCTTTATCAAAATCAATATGTGGTCCTTCGATTGGCATAATTAACTCTTCTTTGTACTAAAACATCTAATTTGGTAGGAAGAAATGAACCCTTTTCGCAATTTCGTTCCATCCGTAATTTAGTAGGGAAAATGTAAATTGGTATTTTAGTGATAATTCGTAATTTGGTAGGGAGAAATAGCGAAGCTATTTCTTGTATGTCCAAAGTTTATTGGCGAAGAAATTCCAAATAACGGCCGCTCCTGAAGCTAAAACGAGAGGAATCAAATCCTTGTTGAAAATCTCGTAACTAACACTTCTCTCCGCCCAAGAATAGACCAAAACATTAACTCCCCAGCCGATCAGGCTGACAATAACGAACCTAAAAAATATCGTTGATTTGGCACCGGTGTCGCCACCAACCTTTTGATATTCCTTTCTAAATGTCCAGATTGTGTTCCAAAGATATGAGTTCAAAACCGCAATGATAAACGAGACCGCTTTGGCAAGAGAATGATTGATATCCAAGATTGCATTGACCAAAACATAAAACACGACCCAATCCACGGCCGTATTAGAAACTCCAACAATGCCGAACTTAATAAATTGAATGATTCCCTCACCCTTTTGCGCTACCGCATTTTGTTGTGCCATAAATCCCCTCCTTAATTGTTTTGTTAATTATACATTTTTTGACAAAGTAATGGAATAATTTGACGTGACGGTTCGCAAAGAGCTAAAATGTTCTTAATTGCATTATTCATTATTCATAATTCAAACAAACGGAGGGTGTGATGCTAGATGTAAATATTGAGAAAATCTTGCCAGTGACCGAGGTCCGGGATTCGCTTAACAAAATCATCGACGAGGTGGAAGCAACTGATGAACTCTATGTAATAACCAAGAATGGCAAGCCGGCCGCGATTATTGTCGGCGTCCATCACTTGGAGAAATTGACCGGCATCAGCCACAAGGAATTGATGCCAGACGAGGGAAAAACGGAGGAGGCGCCCGCAATTCCAGCGGCTTCAAACGATCTCAGCCAGCCCACCGCTCCGGCTACGTCTCCCGCAGACGATTTATTTTCCGGAGATGCCAATGCCGCCACACCGCCTCCGGTGTTTACAACTACTGACTATGCTGCTCCTGCCCCGGCCACTAGTCCAACCCCAATATCCGGCAATACTGCGCTGGATACCCCGCCGATACCGGTAACGCCAACGACAATGCCCGATTTGACAACTCCGGCCGCGCCGTTGGATAGCGCCACTCCGACAACAAATGCTTCCGGCACTAACAATACTTTCGCAACACCGGACAGCGCCGCACTCAGCAACGCCGATGATCTATTCGGACCGCCCGCTGACGCTGCGCCTACAGCTCCTTTGACCGTTCCAGCTAATCCGAATCTTACATCAGATCCGACCGCTGCTCCTGTAGACCTCAATCAATCTCAGAACCAAACTCCGCCTGCCGCCCCGACTCAGACGTAACCATTGTCTCTAGATGCCAAAAGCCCCCGTTTCGCGGAGGGCTTTTGGTGTGGGATTACTTTCTACTTTCTACATTCTACTTTCTACCTAGATGTATGTGTCTCCAGACGTAGAGCACGATTAGAGCTATTACCACGATGAGCATGGCTAGATCAAAACTGTGCAGTTTGGCTCTAATTAATTCCCAATTTGACCCCATTTTCACCCCGAGCCAGGCAAATAAAGCCGTCCAGGGCAGTGCGCCAAGAAAAGTGTAGGCCGAGAATCTTTTAAAGTCCATCTTTGAAATCCCAGCCGGAAAGGAAATGTATGTCCGGATAACGGGCAAGAGTCGGCCGAAAAAAACCGTCCAGTCCCCGTATTTTGTAAACCAGCGATCGGCTAGATCTAGATCATGGCGGGAAATCAAAATATATTTGCCATATTTTTCAATCAGGGGACGCCCGCCTTTTAGCCCGATCCAGTACGCGAGCCAGGATCCGACCAGATTGCCAAAAGTTCCCGCCAGCACGATTAGCCAAAAAAGCATTTTGCCGTCAGCGACTAAAAAACCGGAAAACGGCATAATAACTTCAGACGGCATCGGGATGCCGCAACTTTCCGCCAACATCAAAAAGAAAATGCCGGCGTAACCGGTGAAGTCAATTGTTTGGGTAACGATATGCGCCAATAAATCAATTAGTGAAGTAATCATAACTCAAAATAGGCAAAAACGCTGCAAAACGTCCTGACCCCTCCATTAGATGCTATAAGTTAAGTATATAAGTTAACTAGCAGTAAGTAAATAAGCCGTAAGCGTAAGGACTCGTGGAAGCTGCTCGCTCTCCTTTGTCATCCCCGGGCAGGCAATGCCATGACCCGGAGATCCACAATAGTTTGAGATTACTATTTTTGGATTCCTGCCTTCGCAGGAATGACATTACAGTTCGAGATTTGAATCAACCCGTATTTCGTTCCAGTTTTTAATATCCCCCCGTTTGATGTGATAATAAGCCGCCAGTCCGATCATGGCCGCATTGTCACCACACATATCTTTGTCGGGGACAAAGAAGTTTACGGTTGACAGTTTACAGTTGACAGCTGATTCTATTTGCGAACGCAAATATTCATTGGCCGATACACCGCCAGCAAATATAACCGCCTTCGGCTTATATTTTTCAATCGCTTTCAAGGTTTTCGCGGCCAGAACATCTTTGACTGCTTCCTCGAAGGCGACAGCAATTTCTTTTTTCACCTCTAACGGGATTTTTTCAGTCGAATCCAATCTGTTTGCTTCTAAATATTTCTTGACCCAAACCAATACCGCAGTTTTCAAACCGGAGAATGAGAAATTGAATGAGCCATCGTCGATAATCGGACGAGGAAACACGATTCCCGTAGAACGTAGAGGGTGGAGAGTAGAGGGCTCTGCGCTTTCTACGTTCCGCTTTCTACGTTCTACGCTCTTTCGGAACTCGCTTGCGAGTCTCGAAAGAGCTGGTCCTCCGGGGTAACCTAGCCCAAGTAATTTTGCCACTTTGTCATAGGCCTCACCGACTGCGTCATCCAGGGTCGCGCCAATTTGCTCGTAGGTTCCGTGATCTTCCATCAGAGTCAATGAAGTATGGCCCCCGGAAACCGTTAATGCAATTAACGGGAAAATCGAAGCACCAATATCGAAATCCGAAACAAGTTTTGAATTTTCAAAATTCGAATTTGGGATTTGTTTCGAGTTTCGAGTTTCGAGTTTTGTATTTCCTCCCCCTATGGCGGAGTAGATGTGTCCTTCAATGTGATTTATGGAGATGATTGGCAAATCTCGCGCATAAGCGATCGTTTTCGCCGCATTGAATCCGACCAGAAGCGAACCGATCAGGCCGGGACCGTTTGTCACAGCAATATAATCGATCTCATCGCGAAGTATTTTAATGGCTTGTTGATAGTTTAGATTGTCATCCTGAGGCTCCGCCGAAGGATCTAGCGTAGCGTTGCTGCTAGATTCTTCACTGATGTTCAGAATGACGCCGGAGTGTGATTTTAACAACGCCTCCGATACTACAGGAATGATGCTTTTCATATGTTCCCTCGATGCAACTTCCGGCACTACTCCGCCGGTCTTGGCGTGCAGATCAATCTGAGAACTAATAATATTCGACAAAACGACGGGGCGAAGGCCTGTCATCCCAAACTTGAGGGTTCCCCTCATGCCTGAGGAGGGGTTGGGGGTGGTGGGAGTCTGGGATCCAAAAATAGTCTCCTCGCCAATTACAGCCGCCGCCGTTTCGTCGCAGGAAGTCTCTATAGCTAGTATTTTCACGCTTTGTTTCATAGAATGATTAATGTAATCCTGCCGAGTCTCGCCCCTAACGAAGGTCGCCGCGGTGACCGAAGTGGGGTCGCAGCTAGTTTCAATAGCCAATATTTTCAGTTCTTTTTTCATAACAGTTATTTTTACCATTTTTTGACGTTTTCTTCAACCTCGAAATTCCAACTCGAAAGTGCTAAAATAAAATTGTAATTTCCAATTTGTAATATTTGTAGTTGATTTGTAGATTTGTAATCAATGAATAATATTTTTCAATCAAAAGTGTGGGAAGAGCTAAAACTCAAAACCGGCTATCAGAAAAGTTACTGGGTGGATGGCATTTTAGTTTTGCAAAAGAATCTGCCCTTCGGCTATTCGATGCTCTATTCGCCGATGGTCGACGAGCAGCAGCCGACAGTTTACAGTTTACAGTTTACGGATAAGATTAAAGAAATCGCGAAGGCAGCAAACGCAATCTTCTACCGCCTTGAATTAAATATTCCGTCAACCGTCAACCGTCAACCGTCAACTAGCTCTGGCTTTGCCAAGGCTTTCGAGGAAATGCAGCCGGAGCACACCCTCATTCTCGACCTCTCGAAATCAGAGGAAGAGATCCTGGCCCAGATGAAGCAGAAAGGCCGCTATAATATCAAAATTGCCGAGAAGAGCGGCGTCGAGATTGAAACGCCTCAGGGAACCTGCCGTGAGCAAAGTCGAATCGGTGAGGCGTTAGATAGCTTCTACGATCTCTATTCCAAAACCGGTAAGCGTCATGGCATCTCCCATCGCGCCAAATCTTATTTCGCCTCCCTACTTGAAATCCTCACGAAAAGCGGATATGCTCGGGTGTACAAAGCTAGTTTACAGTTCACAGACCACAGTTCACAGACCATGGATGAGACTGTAAACCGTAAACAGTCAACTGTAAACTGCCCTGCGCTGGCCGCTGCAATTATGGTTTATTCGGGGCGTACCGCTATCTACATGTTTGGCGCTTCAAGTGACGAATACCGGAATCTAATGGCGCCCTACGCCCTTCACTGGAAAATGATCCGGGATGCCAAGAGCGAAGGATATAAATATTACGATTTCTTTGGCATCGCACCGGACGACAATCCGCATCACCCCTGGGCCGGAGTCTCCCGCTTCAAACATCAGTTCGGCGGAGAACAAGTTGATACTATCGGAAGTTACGATTTAATCTTGAAACCAATGCAATATCAGCTTTTCAAGATAGCGGAGAAGATTCGAAGATGATTAAGTGACTTAAGATACTTAAGTAACCTAGGTGACTTAGAAATGAGAAAGCTTCTCTCAAAACTCGTCGGTCAACAGACAAAAAACAAATTCCACAAGCTCGAAGCGCAGTGGGCCAATTTTAGCCATGGTTATCCGGCTAACAGAATCAAGGTGATCGGCGTCACCGGCACCAAAGGCAAAACCACTGTTTGCAATCTGATCGCTTCCGTTCTAGACGCCGCCGGCATCAAGAACGCCATGGAAACAACGATCAACACTAAGATCGGTGACGAATTCACTCCCCATACCACCAAATCGCGCTGGGTCACCACCCCGCCCGCCTCCGTCACTCAGGCTTTCCTGACAAAAGCAGTCAAAGCCGGTTGCAAATACGTCATTTTGGAAGTGACCTCTCAGGCTATCGACCAGAATCGGATTCACGGCATTCCCTTTGACACCGTCGTCTATACCAATCTTTCCCACGACCATCTCGATTATCACCTGACCAAAGAGAACTATCTCAATGCGAAATTAAAATTATTCAAGGATAATCCCCAAGCCAAATTCGTTATCAATATGGACGACGCCAATTGGAATAAGTTTTATGTCCTGCCGGGAGCAGAAAAGTTCCTCTACTCGGTCAAGAAACCAATCGATCACGGCGCCGTTGCCCGCAAAATCCTGACCGCTCCTGACGGCACTACTTTCACCACCGCCTACGACGACGGCCAGGTCACGGTCAATATGAATCTCCCCGGCATTTTCAATATCCAAAACGCCCTGGCCGCCTTTTGCGTCGGCATCGCTCTCGAACTTGACCCTGAAGTAATAAAAAAAGGCCTTGAGAATGTGAAATTAGTAGCCGGACGGATGGAATCATTCAAAATCTCAAAAAAACAGGATTTCACCGTCATCGTCGACTACGCCCACAATCCCGATTCCTTGAAGAATGTTTACGAAACTGTCCGCGATTCACTCAAAAATGGCGGCGGACGGTTAATCTCTGTCTTGGGCGCAACCGGACGACGCGATAAGACAAAACGCCCGATTATGGGCGCCCTCTCAGGCCATTACGCCGACCTCGTCATCTTTACTGACGAAGATCCATATGACGAAGATCCTGCTACGATCATGGAGGAAGTGGCCGAAGGCATTCACCGCGGCTCGGCTGAAAAACGCAAATGGGTTCTAAATAGAAATTATTGGAAAGTGCTTGACCGGACTCAAGCAATTCATAAAGCAATCAAAGAAGCGCAAAAAAATGACGTTGTTCTAATCACGGGTAAAGGCGCCGAAGAGGTGATGGCCGTCGGCGCTGATAAGTTTGTCCCCTTCTCCGACCGCGAAATCGTCAAAACCGAACTCCAAGCCAGATTTGGGCGAGAATAGATAGAACTGAGAGCTTAGAACTGGGAATTAAGAGCTGTTATTTCAGCCTTCAACCCTTGACATTTTGTGTTGTAAGTGATATACTCTCTTAATTTAGCAAAAGCCCTAGGAGGGGCGTTATGAAAACAAAATTAAAAGTCAAAGAGATCGAGGACAAAAACACCAAAGTACCGGTCAATTGCGCCGAGCACCGTATTAACGAAATCAAAGCTGAGATCAAGGAGTGCTACACCTGCCCGCATCAAACAATCTGCCACACGGAGGTTTTGGAGATGTGGAAAGGAAGTTAATCCTCCACTTCTTCAACGTTTTCCTCTTTCTCCAACGGAGATTTGCCGTGAAATTTTTTGTGTATTTCCCGCAGATGCGGGTCGGTGACATGAGTGTAGATTTGCGTCGTGCTGATTGAGGAATGTCCGAGCATCGACTGGACAGAACGGATATCAGCGCCCGAGGCCAGAAGATCAGTCGCAAATGAATGCCTAAAGGTGTGAGGAGAAACTTTTTTGCTTATGCCCGCTCTTTGGGCATATTTTTTTGCGATTCTTTCGATTGATCGCACGGTCAGCCGTTCGTCTCGATTGGACAAGAAAAGGGGAACCTCTTTTTTCTCCTCCGATTCGAGTGACGAGACAGAGTAGCCGCGATTACCGAGATATTTGGCGCACCATTCAAGTGCTCCCTCCGACAGAAAGACGACGCGCAGTTTCTTGCCTTTGCCCAAGACCGCGATCTCACCGCGTTCAAAATTGATATCAGCCACATTCATCGCAGCAAGTTCGGAAACACGCATACCGGTAGAAAAGAGCATTTCTAATATTACCCGGTCTCTGAGACCTGATAAATCGGTTGTATCTGGCATTGTGAGAAGATTTTGCATCTCGTTGTTCTCCAGAAATGATATCTCCCGGTCGCCTTGTTTCGCTACCGGAATTTTCTCGGGCGTTAATGACTGGATCCCCCGCCAAGCCAGATAACGGAGAAATGCCCGCAAAGCCAGCATATGATAATTCTGGGTTGATTTTTTGAGCTCCTGCGCTTGAGAATCGCGTAATCGGTTTACGTGAAGGCGATACTCCCGGACGATGTCTTGCGTGATGTCGGCAGGGGCGAGAGTTGGGGTAGTTGTGGAGTTTGGGGAATTTGGATTTGGTAATTGTGATTTGTTTCGGATTTCGCCCGCCTGCCGGCGAGGCAGGGATTTCGGATTTCGGATTTCCGCTGCTTTAGATTTTTGTAAAAAATCTAAAAAGCGGCTGAGGTAGCGGTCGTAATTGTTGATTGTCAAAACCGCCTGGCCCTTCTCCAACTCGCAATATTCCAAAAACTCACGTTTCAATTCATATAAGTCTATCGATGTGATAACCATAATTCTTAATTCATAATTCTTAATTCTATCTTAAGTCCAGTCTGCCTGCGCTTTACAAGTTATTTTATAAGCCACTATACCGGAGGCGATCCCGAGTAAGGCCCCGGCCACAACATCGGAAGGATAATGCAGGCCGGCCCCGATCCGGCCGACGGCAATCAAGATTGCGATCAAAAAAAGAAAACTGCCAAGTTTTTTGTGACCGTAAAGAAAAACGCTGGTGGCAATGGCGAAGGCGATATAGGTGTGGGCGGAGGGGAAAGAGACAGGATCGACTTTCAGCCCTTGAGTAATCGGCCTCAATATCTCGTCCTGGTGACTGACAAACGGCCGCGGCCTCTTCCAGACTAGCGCGATGATAATATTGACGGCGGCAGCGATTCCCATCGCCACAAAAGTACAAAAGAAAGCTCTGATTTTGATCCGCCAAATCAGGTAAATAAAAGAAAGGAAACTCATCACGATGCCATATTTGGCAAAGAAAAGATAAATCTCGTTCAGCCACTCCCGCCCATGAATAGCGCCATGGAAAAATACATAGGTATGGTAATCGTAATATCGAATTTGATCGAAAAGATGTTCCATGTCCACATTGTAGGAGAAATCTTCCAAAATTCATAGGTGATGCTTTGCTCATTGCATATAGCTTATTGCTTATTGACTGAATGAATTTTCCGTATGCTGTTAGCTATTAGCCATGAGCTATCAGCAGTGAATCTTTGCCCTCAGCCTTCTATTTGCTATAATAGCCCCATGATAGAAACAATTCACTCAATTATTTTGGGCCTGGTGCAGGGCATTTCGGAGTTCTTGCCCATTTCGTCGTCGGCCCATTTGGTCATTCTGCCCTACTTATTCAATTGGCAGTATAAAGGGATTCAATTTGATGTTGCCCTCCATTTCGGGACGGTAATCGCTATTGTCGCTTATTTTTGGAAAGATTGGATCAAGATTATCAAGGCGGCATTTACCAAGAAACCGGAGAACGAATATCCCGCCAATATCTTGTGGCAGATTATTATCGCCACCATTCCGGCTGCCATAGTCGGCTATCTGATCGCCGACTATGTCGATAGCGCTTTCCATTCCCCTTACCTCTTGGCGGCCAATCTGGTTATATTCGGCTTTTTGCTTTGGTCGGCTGACAAATTGGCCAGGAATCAGCTTCTGGCCAAGAATATCTCCTACGCTCAATCTTTCGTCGTCGGCTTGGCTCAATCGATTGCTCTAGTGCCCGGTGTTTCCCGGGCTGGCATCACTATGATCGCTTCGAGAGGGCTGGGATTGAACCGCGAGAGCGCCGCCAAATTTTCCTTTTTGCTCGGGACACCGGCTATGATCGGCGCATTTGTCTTGGAGATAAGAAAGATGGGCGCAGCCGAATTTAATCTGCCCTTTTTTGCCGGAGTGGTTGCCTCCGCCATCGCCGGCGCGCTAGCGATCAAGTTCTTATTAAATTACTTGAAAAAAAGCGATTTTTCGATTTTTGTCGCCTACCGCTTCATTCTGGCCATTATAGTCTTAATAATCGCAATGTATTTCCGCTAAATGACTCAAACCAAAAAAAGCTTTAGGAGCGATCCTTTTTATATTATCTTCAAGTGGGCGCTGATTTTGTTGATCGCTATTTTGGCCGTAACGCTCTTTTCCCGCCCGCTTTGCCACTCCTGGTCCGGCCGGTTTTTGGAAAAGGGAGACCAATTGCTGGCTCAAAAAAGATATCTCCAGGCCGAAATGGAGTACAAGAAGTCGATCCTGATTGACAAAAGAAATGACGAGGCAAGGCAAAGGTTGACTCTGGCAGAGGAGGGATCGACTGATATTTTGAAACTGAAAGATTTCTTTATCGAGAAAAATTTGACCATCGAAACCGATCTTTTTACCAAAGCGACGGCAATCCCGGCCAAAGAACGGGATGCGGTCGTTACAGCCAAGGAATTAATTGAAGAGGAAGAGTATCAGCTGGCAATAATTCCGGCCGCCACGGCGGTAGAAATGGACAACGATTACCGCGACGGCTGGCTCTATCTCGGCATCGCCAACATCAAATGCGCCCAATTTCTGGAGATTAGCGGCTCCAGCCGCCAATATTATCTTGGCAAGGCAAAGATCGCGCTCGACCGGACCAAGGCGATTGACCCGGAATATAAGCCGACGCTAGATTATATTAATCTTCTAGCCCAACTCTCGGCTTAGCAATATCGTTCTGTCATCTCGACTGAAGCGCTAGTGGAATGGAGAGATCTGTCGGATGGGATAAGATCCTTCGACAAGCTCAGGATGACACTTCGTGTCAGATTTCTCGACTTCGCTCGAAATGACAAGTTTTTAAGTTATCGACTTAGCAATTTTCGCCAATTTCTTTTATAATACAATTATGAGAACCAAAACCCCGAAAATTTTGCTGTGGGAGGCGATCACTTGGTCATCGCTGATTGTTTTGACGATCATCGCCATTTCGTTCTTCCCCTGGTATCTAGCCCAAACGATATTATATGTCATTTTAATTCTGCTCGGGCTGTCGGCTATTTTCTGGTATATCAAAAGCCGCAATCTCTATCTCGAGAGCAGGGACAAAAGCGCCGAGATTATGGAGGGTCAGAGAACAATCGCCAGCCGACAAAAAACGATCGATTTGATTTATGACAATTCGGCCGACGGAATAATAATGCTCGATAATAAGCAACAGATCGTCAGTTTCTCTCCCGGGATGGAAAAAATGACCGGCTACAAGAAAGAGGAAGTGCTCGGCCGTCCGGCTCAACAGATTCTGAAATTCCGGGCCGAGAAAGATTCCAGCCTCCTGCCTGATGTTATGTTCCTGCCCAAAGACGTCCGCAAAAACACTTATGTCAAAAATACGATTACGACCAAAGAGGGACGGGAAATTGATATTGAAGCGAGCTATTCTTTAATTTCCGAGAGTAAAAATGAGCATCAGGGCCTAGCCATAATTAGAGACGTCACTTATGAAAATGAATTGATGAAGCGCGACAAGGAGTTTATCGCCATCACCTCGCACCAGATGAATACTCCCCTTTCCATTATCCGCGGTTACATTTCGCTCTTGAAAAACGGCAAGGCGGGCAAGACCAGTCCGGAACAAGATAAATATTTGAACGAAATATACTGTTCGACTAAAAAATTAATCGGCATCACCAACAATCTTCTCTCGATTTCCCGGATCGAACAGGATAAGATCAAGATTGAAAAAAGCGATATCAATGTGGCCGACCTCTTCGCCGAATTGAAGCAGGGCTTGAGCGTCAAAGATGGTGAGAGCAATGTCGAAGTCGAATTCAAAGAATCAGATTCAAAAATGGTTGTTTACGCCGATCACGAAAAACTGCTTCAGGCGCTCAACAATTTGCTCGATAACTCGATGAAATATACGCCGGCGGGCAAGATAAGTGTCAGCGCCGAAAAAGAAAATGGCGGGGTCAAATTTATCGTTTCCGACACCGGTATCGGCATACCACAGGAGGATTTGGACAGAATTGGCCAGAAATTTTTCCGCTCGCAAAACGCCATCACTGTTGACAACAAGGGTACTGGTCTTGGTATGTTTATTGTAAATACGATCGCTGAAAAACATGGCGGCGATCTGAAAATTGAGAGCACGATCAATAAAGGCACGACTATAACATTAACTATTCCGGGAGTTTGAAAATGGATAAGAAAAAGATTTTGATCATTGACGACGAGCAGGCAATATTGGATATGTATTCGGCCGCTTTGGGCAATTTCGGCGTAATAACGGCCGGCAATGGTGAGGAAGGGCTAAGGATTGCCAGAAAAGAGAAACCGGACCTGATTTACCTCGATATTATTATGCCCCAATTGAACGGGCTCGATGTGCTGAAAAAGTTAAAGGCCGACCAGGCGACCTCCGAAATACCGGTCATACTCCTCACCAATCTGCCAGAAGAGGCTTCGGCCGATAAGGCCAAAGCTCTGGGCGCCGAGGATTATTTCGTTAAAGTCAATTACGAACCGGAAAAACTAGCCGAAGCAACAAAGAAGATTTTGGGATAAGCAGGTGTTTCAAAGGGCTCATTGGACCGAGTTCTACTCCGTTCACTTTTCAAGACCTTGGAAACACTTAGGCTGTTTGCAGTGCTAGTTTCTGCATAGGTGTCATAAAGTCTATCCCCATGTGCAATCTTTTGTTGTTGTAGTGGTCTAGGTACTCTTCTATGCATTGTCTTGCCTCATTAATGTCCTTAAATACTTTTCTGTTCAAGCACTCATCTTGTATCGTTCTGTTAAACTTCTCAACATGAGCGTTGTCGTTCGGTTTTCTCTTTCTAATCTTCCTGTGCCTCACTCCAAGGTTGAGGGTGAAGTATCGGCCATACTCTTGGCCGTTATCAGACTGGAAGCAGCTGATGTTAAAAGGTGCGGCTAGCTGCACATTCCTGGCAAAGTGAAGTGATGGTCCGGGTGCGATTCTCTCAACAATCTCGGCGTAGACCCATCTGGAATAGACATCAATGGCGGTGTAGATATACCATCTCGTTTTATCATTCCTAAACCAGTAAGGCAGAAAGTGGATCGTATCTGTCTCTACTAGGTCGCCTGGATTAGTTGGGGTTGGCCTCGGTGTATTCCGCCAGAACCTCTTCCATTTGGATTTCTTCTTCAAAAGACCATGACGATCAAGAACCCTATTGACCGTGCTGGAGCTGACCCTGATACCCTCATTCTGTAACTCTTTCTGGATGATGGCGCCACAGCGCGGGTAGAAACCCAATCTTTTCTTGATGATTGCGGATTTTATCTCATCTGCTATCATTCTTGGTGAATGGTGCGGTCTGGAGCTCTCTGTCGGTATGCCATACCTGATATCTTTGGGAGCTTTACTGCACCATTTTGTAATTGTGCCCGGACTTAATCCGAAGTATCGAGCAGTCACTCGGACACCCTTACCGGATCGCACCATTTTAACGGCATTTCCTCTGACTTTAGGCATGTTTGGATTAGATGTATACATACCCCCAATTCTATCAGGGTGTTTCCAAGCTATTGAAACAGAACG
>Ga0247841_10002727_pt1 | contig 34390 bp, 27 predicted proteins | sample LaCruzMarch2015__2_FD_192410 | JGI IMG/M metagenome (GOLD analysis project Ga0247841, IMG submission 192410) | Freshwater microbial communities from meromictic Lake La Cruz, Castile-La Mancha, Spain - LaCruzMarch2015_18m | ecosystem: Environmental > Aquatic > Freshwater > Lake | place: Spain...
ATTCAAAATTCAAAATTCAAAATTCAAAATTTACAAGTTACAGATGGCAGGCACCTTTTCAAGCTCGCACGGGAGGTATACGGCAACCCCTATCTCTGGGTGCTCATTTACCGGGAGAACCAGGATAAAATTCCTGATCCCGATATGCTGATTTCAGGGAAAGAACTGGTTATTCCAGTGCTCGAAGGCAGCCCGGAGAGGCTGACAAGAAATGACTCTCTTGCGGTGTCGGAAGGTTACCGACTGCTTTATGAGTATTTCGGGGCTAAGGAAGATCTCCGTACCGATGATTTTTTCAAGGCGATGGAAAGATATCGGCCGAAATAAATTTCATGTTTTTCACAATGGGGCTTTCTTACCTGTATCCCACTATGCCTGACGACAAATTTACCAATCTGCTCATACACGAATCCAGCCCTTATCTGATTCAGCATGCCCATAATCCCGTAGAATGGCATCCCTGGAATGAATTGACGCTGGCTAAAGCCAGATCTCTGGATAAAATGTTGTTGATAAGCATCGGCTATTCCGCCTGCCATTGGTGCCACGTCATGGAAAAAGAATCCTTCGGGGATGAAGAGGTGGCAAAGATCATGAACAAACATTTCATCTGTATTAAAGTTGATCGCGAAGAACGGCCCGATGTCGACCAGGTGTATATGAATGCCGTGCAATTGATTTCAGGCAGTGGAGGATGGCCGTTAAACTGCTTCACGCTGCCAGACGGCAGGCCGTTTTTCGGTGGTACTTATTTCCGCAAGAATCAATGGATGCAACTGCTGGAAAATATTGCACTTCTCTATAAAAACCGCAGAAAGGAACTGGAAGAACAGGCTGAATCCCTTACAAACGGGGTGAAAGCAGGTGATATGTTCAAACCTGAAACGAAAACCGCACCTTTTACAGATGCTGAATTAAAAGCCGTTGTATCCCGCATGGAAAGGCAATTCGATTTTAAGGAAGGCGGGCTTGGAAATGCGCCTAAATTTCCGATGCCGGTGAACCAGGTTTTCCTGCTTCGATATTCTTTTTATTCAAAAGATGATAAGTTCAGTGATTTCGTCAGGCTTACCCTTCGCAAAATGGCTTATGGAGGGATTTACGACCAGATTGGCGGTGGTTTTGCCCGCTATTCGACCGATTCACAATGGAAGGTGCCTCATTTCGAAAAAATGCTGTATGACAACGCGCAGTTGGTTTCACTTTATGCCGGGGCCTGGCTGGCATCTGGTGACAATCTTTATAAAGAAGTGGTCGAAGAAACCCTGCAGTTTATCAGGCGGGAACTGACTTCACCGGAAGGTGCATTTTATTCCTCCCTTGATGCCGATTCAGAAGGTATTGAAGGAAAATATTACACGTGGGGCACCGCTGAAATCAACCAAATCCTGGGGAACCAGGCCGATCTTTTGCGGAAATATTACAACATCGGTGGCAAAGGCTTCTGGGAAGCCGGTCAGAACATCCTCATCCGCACCCAGTCGCAGGAAGAATTTGCCAAAGAGCAGGGGCTTCATCCCTCGGCTTTCAAGACCATCCTTAAACCGGCATGCGCTAAATTGTTGAAATTCAGAAGCAAAAGAACCAGGCCGGGACTGGATAATAAAATTCTGACTTCCTGGAACGGGCTGATGATGAAGGGATTTACAGATTCATACCGGGTTTTCGGTAAACAGGAATACCTGGATGCAGCGATACACAATGCACAATTCATGATGGAGAATATGATGGAACCTGATGGCCGGCTTTTTCACAGCTATAACCAATGCAAAGCATCTATTAATGGTTTCCTGGAAGATTACTGTTTCCTTGCGGAAGGCCTGATATCACTTTATCAGGTCTCTTTCGAAGAGAGCTACCTGAAGAAAGCATTAGCACTGGCTGAATATACGATAAGTCATTTCTATCATAAAGAAAATGGCCTTTTCTTCGTCACCTCTGACCTCGACCCATCGCTGATTGCCCGTAAACAAGAGATTTTTGACCATGTTATCCCTTCTTCAAATTCATCCATGGCAAAAGTTCTTTTTGTTCTGGGACTTGCCTTTGAAAGAGCCGACCTGACGGACATATCAACCCGGATGGTAAAAGTTGTGAGGGAACAAATTGTTAATAACCCTTCATCCTTTGCAAACTGGGCATCGGTTATGATAAACATGATCTATCCTTTTTATACCATAGCGGTTACCGGTCCTGAGTACTTTGAAAAAGCATCCGTTATCCGCAAGCAATATCATCCATCTGTGTTTATCTGCGGAAGCGAATCAGCAAGTGAGCTGCCTTTACTGAAAGACAGGTTTGTGGAAGGTGAGACTATGATTTACGTTTGTACCGGAAAGGAATGCAAGCTGCCAACGAAATCTGTCGAAGAAGCTGTGCAATATTTTTCTCACAGATTCACACAGATTTAGGGACAGATTTTCGCAGATTCTGTGTTAATCTGTGCTTTTAATCTGTGAAAATCTGTGAGATATCTTCAATCCTCTGAAAACTGTCTGACCATCTGCCTGTATGTGCTGAAAACATTAGCCCGTGAAACAAAGCCAATGTATTTTCCATCCAGCAGAACCGGCAGGTTATACTTGTCATAATGAGCAAATTTTTCCGCCACCATTTCCATGGTATCGTCGGGTGACACAAAGGTGGCAGGCGTTACCATGAGGCTTTTCACAACAATAGAGTCATAAAGTTCAGGTTTGAACATGATATGACGGATATCATCCATCCTGATAAAACCATGAAAAATGTTTTCATCGTCTACCACCGGGAATATATTTCGCGTAGATTCGGTTATTAGCTGGATAAGGTCTTGCAACTTCGCTTCCGGGTGTATGGTTTTGAAATCGGTCTCTATTAAACCCTGTACTTTCAGCATCGACATAACGGTCTTATCCTTGTCATGGGTGAAAAGTTCGCCACGGTCTGCCAGCTGGTGAGTATAGACTGAATTATTGACAAACATTTTAGTCGTGGCATAACTGATAGTCGAGACCATCATCAGCGGAACGATCAGGTCATATCCGCCGGTGATCTCAGCTATCAGGAAGATGCCAGTCAGCGGGGCGTGCAATACGCCCGCAATGATCCCGCTCATGCCGACCATGGCAAAATTGGATCCCGGCAAAATCGTCAGCCCTGTACTATTAATGGCTTCGGCAAAGAAAAGCCCTGTAATAACACCCATAAACAATGCAGGAGCAAATATTCCCCCTACTCCGCCGGCGCCGAAGGTTGTGGCAGTGGCAATGACTTTGAAAAAAAGGACCAGGATAAACAGCAGGAAAACCACCCAGATGCTGTCCTGGAACTGGTAAAACGGGCTTTCATTGAATAGCGGACTGTAATCGCCTTTCATGCAGGTGTTCACGGCCTCATAGCCTTCGCCGTAAAGGGAAGGAAAAAAGAAAATCAGGACACCAAGAACGGCACCGCCGGAAAGCCATCTCACCCACCATTTTTCGATCCGTTTAAAATATTTCTCCACCCTGATATACATACGTGTGAAATAAACCGAGACCATGCCGGTCACTACACCCAGCAATAAATAGTAAGGTATGTGTTTGAAGTAGAATGCATCGGTGATTTCAAAAGGATAGAGCACGGCGTTGCCGAGGAAGAAGTAAGAAGTGAGCAAAGCGGTAACCGAAGCGATAAGCAGCGGGATAAGCGAAGCCATGGTAAGGTCGATCATCAGCACTTCGACGGCAAAAACGATAGCCGCGATAGGAGATTTGAAGATGGCCGCCATAGCTCCGGCGCAGGCCAGCGTCATCATCAGGATCAGGTCTTTGTAACTGAGCCTGAGATACTGGCCCAGGTTTGAGCCGAGTGCGGCGCCGGTTGCCAGCGTCGGGCCTTCCAATCCCACCGAACCGCCAAAACCGACCGTGAGGGCGCTGGTCACAATAGAAGAAAACATGTTGTGCTTTTTTATGATCCCGCGATTCCGGCTGATGGCATATAAAATGCTCGGTACTCCGTGGTCTACACGGTCTTTGATAACATACTTAATAAACAGGATGGTCAGCAGGATACCGATGGCAGGCAGGGCAAAGTAGAGGAAATTCTCCTGGTAGACCGGAGAACTGCTGATCAGTAATTCGCGGATAAAACGGACGGAATTTTTGAGGAGGATGGCAGAAATACCGGAAAGGATACCGATGACCACGCTGATAATCATCAGGAAAGTCCGGTGATTCATCCGTTTGGCCTGCCAGACCATAAACCTGAACCAAATCCCTCGGCGGGAGAAAAGTTTCATATTAGGTGCTAAAGTATGAAAAACTTTCAAATATCGCCTGTTCGCGCTTTCTAATCATAGACAATTGAAAAATCGTCCGTCGTCTATGTAAAATCGTCCATGATCTTGCTTTTCCTTCCCAATTAGATTATCTTTATCTGTTCTTTGATTCATTTCGATTATTAACCAATAAATCATTGATTATGAATACTTCTACCCCCCCCCGCTGGATTTTAGCCACTCTGATTTTGGCTTTTAGCTGCTTCATTTGTTTACCCATGAAGGCGCAAACCATCCATATCGACAGTTTATTTACTTCAGACGGAGAGATATTTCCTTTCGAACCGAACGACACCATTTATGGATTATCTATTTCAGGATCAATAACCTTGTTAAGCGATACAAGCCTGGTTCGGGTTATTTTGACCGATAATAATGGAAATGAGTGGATGGTTTACGAGGCGTATCCATTTATCTTACCGAATTGGGAGATTGAAATAACTGAATGCGCTGATGAAACCAAGTTCAGACAGGTTTTCAATCCACATTCCTTGAAAATACAAATAATTAATGCCTCATTTGATCTGGATATAGCCATTTTTCAGGACAGAAATACGGAAAATCTTGAGAATCTGCAAGAAAATTACAAGAATACGATCGAATCCAGAAAAGTAGATTCTCTGAATCATGTAATTGAATTAAACAAAATGCTATGGTTCGCAAATCGAAACCCTACTTCAGATTTATCTTATAAAGAAAAAGAACAATTATTCGGTGATAAATATAACTTATTGGGTTTGGATTATTTTACCGGTGGAATTTATGATGGAATACCGGGAGCTGATGGACCGGAAGATAATTCCGAATTGGTAGGATCATTCGATTGGAGAAACAGACATGGCGCTAACGATCCCTCTAAAACTGAATACTATTATGATGGTGATCTTCTGGGAAGCGGATGGTTGACTAGTATTGAAAACCAAAGCGAAAAACCTCCATGTAATGGATTATGCTATATATACGGACCCCTAGCTGCAATTGAAGGAGTCGCCAATCTTTATTTAAATTATCACAAGGACTATAATCTATCAGAACAACATGTTCTGGATTGCGATGCATACCAAACTGATAACGAATGTTTATATGGCTATTCTGCAACTACCAATACTTTTTCATTGGATTATGGTGTACTCGATGAAACGTGTTATCCAAGGGATTATACTCATGGGAATTGCCGGCAAAATTCACTCCCAAATGGCCCTCCGCATTATCGGATTAAAATAACAGGCAAACATATTATTCATGATTTTGATTCAGATATGTTAAAAGATTCACTGATAAATTATGGTCCACTTGAAGTATTATTACAAAATTATCATAATGGTCGATCCCATTTTATAGCATTAGTTGGTTACGGAAAACTGCAAGCTGGGGACATTTTTTATAATCCTTCAGATCCTTATCATCCTATCATTGTCCCACCAAATTCGGATTACATAGGCCAATTATATTGGATCTTTAAAAATAGTTGGGGCATTGAATATGGTGAAAATGGTTATTTTTACCACCTGGCGTCAGATGTAGATATTCTACAACCTGTATACTATATACCACCTATTGATGATTTATTATCTGATGAGGATATAATTGCTCCCTATGATAAAGACAAAGATGGTTATTGGAATTGGGGTATTTCTGAAGATTACGATTTACCTTATGGGGCATGTACCGACCTGAAAGATAGCGATGATAGTGAAAACCGAATTGGACCTTTTGATTCCAAGTACTATGGAACCCCGGTAAAACCTGAAATGCATGTTACTGTCAGATCATCTAACCCAACTCCGATTACTAATCATGGTTTCTATTTTTTAAATTTTAATCCCGAGACCATAACTATTGATATTTCAAATCCCGGAAATGCACAATTAAATTTAGCCGGTATTATGCCTGTTTCAATAATTGAAGAAGGCACGCATTACTTTACTTTGGTGAATAACGAGCAACCGAATTCTAAAATATGCATGGAAGGCATACCAAGCTCATTTAGTGTTCATTTTGAAACTCCCTTTCCTGATGAAACTTACATGGCTTTCGTTAAAATTCAATTATCAGCATGCGATAGTGATGTGTATGATTTTTTTGAGTTCGCTTTAGTCTATAACGGATGCAGTTTAACCGGGACAGATTATAATGTGACAGGATATGAGGATTGGCGTGAATATTATTTAGTTCCAAATGATATCTATATTAAAAGAGGAGGAATTATGGAAGTTTTTGGAAGCCTGGCAATGTACGGAGAATCTGACATTTATGTTGAGCCCGGAGGACAGTTAATAGTAAATGGTGGTTTGATTACTGGAATTATTGGAAATTGCAGGAACTTATGGCATGGAATTGATATCTGGGGTAATCCTGGGCAAACACAGACGCTTAACAATCAGGGTTGGGTTAGTATTATAAACGGAGGTTATATCGAATACGCTGAAATAGGAATAGAAACTGCTCATCATCTTAGTCCCAGAACGTGGTATCCTTCCGGCGGTATAATTTCGTGTACTGACGCAGTTTTTAAAGATAATATTACCGATATTAAATTCTATCCTTACAATAATACTCATCCTGTAACACACCAAATTATTCCGAATATCAGCAGGTTTACGAGAACCCTGTTTGAAACTACAGATGATCTTTTCAAATTTAACTTTGGTATACCTTCTACGCACATTTTCATGAGTCAAGTGGGAGGAATGTCTTTAAAGGGTTGTTCATTTGGTAACTACTCGACATTCCATCCCGGGTCAAGAGGAATGGGAATTGAAAGTTACGGAGCAGGTTATTTCGTTTCCAGCGTATGTGCCCAGGGTAATGTTATTCCATGTCCGGAATGGCTGCCCTGCAGGTTTGAAAACCTTGATTACGGTATCCGGGCATTTAATAGTAACAGCTATTACACAATTACAGTGAATCGTGCGGAATTTATCCAAAATTTACGCGGGATTCACCTGCGGTTGGTGCAAAATCCCACAATCATCAGAAATACTTTCGATGTTTCTGACCCTGAAGAGTTTTGGCCGGATGATACATTGGTTGGATTGTACCTGGACGAATATACAACTGGTTTTGAGGTCGAAGAGAATATATTCACCGGTCCTTCAACATTTTCTTCAACTGTTGGTATTCACTTGCGTAATACCGGGACAGAACAGAATGAAATATATAACAATAGCTTCTCTGTTTTAAAACAAGGGATTACTGCAGTTGGAATAAACAGGCTATCTGATAAGGAGATTTCAGGGGTTGGCCTGTGCATAAAATGCAATGACTTCATTGATTGCAACAATGATGTTTATGTTACATATGAATTAGACGGAGAAGGAAATCCGATTATCACAGAAAATACGGGAATTGCACAAAAACAAGGAGAAAACGGTTACGGTGATAATACCCTCGCAGCAGGAAATACATTTTCCGATGTTACAAGTGCTAATTTTTTAAATAATGAACATTGCGGACCTATTGATTATACCTACCATGGGACAAATAATACAGATAAAATAATTATCCCTGATTATTTTGGAAGGATGACACTTTACATAGATGAAGATGTAAGATATACTAAAGAAGAGTCTTGTCCTTCACACTTAGGTGGAAGCATTACACCTACTTTAGAGAAAGGTGCATTGAATACTGAAACAAGTTATATATCAGCCTATCAAGACACCCTGTTCATGAATGTTGATGGGGGGAATACGGAAGGATTAAACTTTGAAGTTCTGACAAGTTTTCCCGATGAGGCTCTAGTGATTAGACAAAATTTAATAGATGAATCCCCATATCTATCTGATACGGTGATGATCTCAGCAATTGAGAAGGAAAACGTCTTACCTGGTGCCATGATCAGGGATGTCCTGCTAATAAATCCTCAAGCCCCTAAATCCAAAAAGATCATGGATGCTTTGGATCAGCGACATGATACCCTTCCTGACTATATGTTAGAAGAGATCATGCTGGGATTAAACACTTACGGAGCCAAAGAACTATTAGAACAAGAGCTTGGAAGTCATATCGCTAAAAGAGATAAGGCATTGGCAAACCTTAACCTTTATTATAAAAACGATACGGCGAATTTCGGGGCAGCATGCGACAGTTTGGTGGCATTGTTACAAAATGAAAAATGTTTATCGGCCAAATACGATCTTGTTTTCATGTATGTTGATCAAGCTGATTCTTTAAATGCATTTAATGTCCTGGATAATATACCGGCCGAATTTAATCTTTCTGCGCAAGAATTATCGACCCATAATAAGTATCTGGGTCTTTTCGATATCCTTATACATGAAAAAAGTGATACAACCGGATTGGATAGTATTCAAATTCAGTCATTATTTGATCTGTCTTCAGCTTATCATGTCAATCCATGTGTCTTTGCATCGAATTTATTGATAAGAGAAAGATTATTAAATTATAATGAACCGGTTTATCTTGCGGATATTCTTAAATCCGCCCCTGCTCCTGATAAAAAACCGGAGATTGAAAGAAAAGCTAATCATTTAAGTTTATTTCCCAATCCGGCAGGAAATTATTTTATCGTCCAGTATGATCTTACTGATCAATATAATCTGGGAATATTAAGCATTTCGGATATTAATGGAAAAGAATTAAAAGCCATTAATTTGCAGGACAAACAGAATCAAATTGTGATCCCAACACAAGAATTTTCTGCCGGAGTTTACCTTATCAGGCTCTTTGGCGGAAATCATTTTATTGAATCTCAGAAAGTAACCATTATTAAGTAATATCATGCATAGAATTATATATCTGTTAACTATAATAGCAGAATTAGTATTGGATATATCTTATTCAATCGGTCAAAGCAGGTGGGTCAATGTTTATCATAATGAAATTGATGCTCCCCTTGAGTTTTTCATTGAATCTTATGACAATGGCTATCTCTTGTCAGGCAAACATGGAGCAAATTATTCCAAGTATAACTGGTTAATAAAAACCGATATCAATGGTGATATATTGTGGGAGAAAACTATTGGTAATGGGATAAATTCTATTGTTTTCCTGGATATGGTTCAAGATATTTCAGGTAATACCTATTTGGGAGGAAGTACAAAAGCCTATGATCCTGATGGTGATCCTTTAATAATGAAAATCAATCCTTGTGGAGAAAAACAATGGTGTCGGGTCTTTTATACGGAAAATAATCATGATTTCTCCAGTTGCTTCGCCATTACACCGGAAGGAGAAACTGTAATAGTATTAAATTATACGAATCCGGAACCTTGGGTGGATCGAATATGCCTTGCAAAATTATCTACAGATGGGGATTTGGCTTGGAAACATTGTTATACAAGCGCTGATACCAGTCAACAAAATGAAGATTCCTATGATTTGATCCTGACACCAGATCATGGATTCCTGGTTACCGGATTTTGTTACTATGAAGATCCTACATATCCAAATCATTGGATACCTCATCCTTACTTTTTAAAGGTTGATTCTATGGGCAATTTCGAGTGGGAAACCGTGGTTTATAAGGAAACAAACCTTGGTGGAGGTGTTGCAGGGAGTACTGTGATTAGCCCAAATATGCAGTTTTATTATTCCTCAATCAGTCATTTCTATTATGATACAAATCTTACTTCACCTGCATTGGTAAAGATGGATATGGATGGAAATGTTCTTGATGTATATGATGTAGTATATGGTTATAAATATGGAAAGTTGAGTTATGCGCAATTTCTGAATGATTCAATCCTGGCCGCCAGTGCAGGTTGGGGAAATACGGAAGCTGACCTTTGGTCAAGAGCAGTGATCATCGATACACTCGGAAACTTATTGAATTCAACCGTCTTAATGGAAGATCTGTACACAAGCATACTCCAGGTGACTTATGACGGAAAGTTGTTGTATGCCTCTAACACCTATCAAAACGATCAGTTCGACTGCTATCTCGCAAAACTCAACGAAAACCTCGAAGAGGACACCCTCTACACCATGCCTTTCACTTATGACAGCCTTTGCCCGTACCAGATCGTTTCGGATACTATTGTGCAGGATGATTGCGGGCTGATCGTGGGGATTGAGGAGGAGGAAGGCATGGAGGCATGGGGGCAGGGAGGGCTGGAGATATGGCCGAATCCGGCGAGGGAACAGATTCATGTACGATTTTACATGGACGATGGACGATTTAACAAGGATTTGGGATTGGAGATTTATGATATTTTCGGCAGAGAAGTCAAGGAAATCAAAGTACCTATTAAGCAAAATGAAGTTCAGATCAATGTGGAAGGATATCCGACCGGGATCTATCTTATCCTGCTTAAAGGAGGTCAAAACATCCGGGCCAGCGCAAAATTTGTAATCGCGAGATAAACTGCGCTGACCGGATACTCCGAAGGAGTCTAATATTTGTAGAAATAACGGCATTCAGATAATATTTTTCCCCTCCCCCGATAATCAATATATTACTGCTAATGCCGGCATGGGAGGGGACCAAGGGGTGGGTAAAAGTTAAATCAGCCTTAAAAAAATGATATTTTAGGTAATAATCTTTCAATGGACGGAAGAATGGTATCCTCAGAAAACGTTAAAGTCAGTTCGATTGATGATTGCATTCAAATGCTCAAAGACGGCGCTAATACTTATTTTTTAAACATGCACCACATAGGCACAATAGGGCACAATAGAAGGCACATAGGTTCTATTGTTCCAGGGTTTCAGGGTTCCAAAGTTTCAGGGTTTTTGGAACTTTGGAACCTTGGAACTTTGGAACTATTTTCTCAGAGCAATAATCCTCCCAAAGATGCGTTTTGCTATTTCCAACCTAATCCTTGATTTATCGGCCAAAAAATTTGTACTTTTAAGTTCTCGATTCTCTAACAATCAAAAATTAAAAGGTATGAAAACGATCAGTAATTTAATTCTGAAATCAGGGTTTATCCTGCTGGCATTTTTACTCACAACCACCGGTTGCAAAAAAGAGGATGAGCCGGCTCCGGATTTACCACCGCAATCTAGCTTTGTGATGGACTTCAGCGATTTCTCCAGCCCAAATGACACGCTTAGCTCTCGGGATATGAGTACCTATCAAAATTGGGGCCATTCCTATGCCAATGTAGTCGTTTGGCAAGCCATCCTCACTGTCGGTCTCGCCGTCCCGGTAGCTTCTTTTGTAGAATCATTCAACCATGAGGCGGTGTACCATCCCGACCAGAATAATTGGACCTGGTCGTACAATGTAACGGTGAATTTCGCTGTTTACGAAGCAGAACTTACGGGATACCTGCAGGCCGATAGTGTCGTCTGGGAAATGCGCATTACTAAAGGCGCAGAATATGCTGATTTCCTCTGGTACTATGGTAAATCAGCGTTTAACGGGAGCGGCGGTTACTGGGTCCTGCAGGAAAATCCTGCAAATGCCAATCCTATGCTGCGCATCAACTGGCACAAATATACCGATGGTACGGCTGACATCAGCTATACGAACATCAGGCCCGGCGATAATGAAAATGGGGGATATATCTTCTATGGAACGGCGATGACCGATTTCAACCGGTTCTATAATATTTACAACAAAGGCCAGGATAACCTGATCAACATCGAATGGAGTTCAGTAAATATAAATGGCCACGTTAAAGATCCGCATCATTTTGGGAATGGTGAATGGCATTGCTGGGACACTAATTTGATGGATATGTTGTGCCCGTAGCACCCGGTCGGCGGTCGGCAGTCGGCGGTTGGCAGTCGGCGGTCGGCAGTCGGACCAATAAGTAGATACGCAAAATTTTGCGTATCTACTTATTGGTGACTGTCCCATTTAAAATATCTTTCCAACCATTTCCGCCATATTGCCGACAAACATCAGCTCAATTCGGTAGTTCTTCTGCCCGAGGGCTTTCTTGTTGTATTTAGAGAGAACCATCCTCTCAAATCCGAGCTTTTCTGCTTCGGCAACGCGCTGCTCCACCCGGTTTACGGCACGGATCTCGCCGGAAAGACCGACTTCTGCCGCGAAACAGGTTTTGCTGTCGATGGATATATCGGCATTGGATGAAAGTATTGCTGCCACGACGGCAAGGTCTATCGCCGGATCGTCTACCCGCAGACCGCCGGCTATATTGAGGAAAACATCTTTCATCCCTAAACGGAAACCGCTTCTTTTTTCGAGTACGGCAAGCAGCATGTTCAGCCGGCGGGTGTCAAAACCGGTGGTAGATCGCTGCGGGGTGCCATAAGCCGCCGAACTGACCAGCGCCTGTATCTCGATGAGCATAGGACGCAAGCCTTCAATCGAAGCGGCAATTGCCACGCCGCTGACATCTTCTTCCCTTTGGGAAATAAGTATTTCCGAAGGGTTTGTCACTTCACGCAGGCCGTTGTCGTGCATTTCGTAAATGCCAAGTTCCGAAGTCGGGCCAAACCGGTTTTTTACCGAACGGAGAATGCGGTAGCCATAATTTCTTTCGCCTTCGAAACTCAGCACGGTGTCGACCATGTGCTCAAGAATCTTTGGACCAGCCAGGGAACCGTCTTTAATGATATGACCGATTAGGATGACCGGCGTCGCGGTGGTTTTGGCAAAACGCTGCATTTCTGCGGCACATTCTCTTATCTGCGAAATACTGCCCGCGGGGGAATCAAGAATGTCAGTCTGTAAGGTTTGTATCGAATCTATAATAACCAGTGAAGGCCTGATCTCATCGAGTTGATGCAAAATCTGGGCGGTGCCCGTTTCTGTCATAATGAAACACTCCGCATTCTTCACTCCTACCCTTTCAGCCCGCATTTTGATCTGCCGGGCGCTTTCCTCACCCGTTACGTATAAAATTTTCTGATCCTTCATCTGCAAAGCAACCTGGAGCAGTAAAGTTGATTTGCCGATTCCAGGCTCCCCTCCTACCAGGATCAATGATCCAGGTACCAATCCGCCACCAAGCACCCTGTCCAGCTCTCCATTGGAAGTAGATCTCCTCTTTCCTTCATCACTACTAATCCCCTGCACCCTTAACGGAACACTTCCACTCCTCCCTGCCCCCATGTCTCCATGCTTCCATGCCTCCATCCCTCCGCGCTTCTTCTCTGCCTGCACCACTTCCTCAACATAAGTGTTCCATTCCCCACACGACGGGCATTTCCCGATCCACTTGGGCGACTGGGAGCCGCAGCTCTGGCAGAAAAAGACGGTTTTGGATTTTGAGGACAAGGAAATTAAAAATTAAATATTAAAAATTAAAAATTAAAAATTAAAAATTAAAAATAAGAAGAATATGAAGACAGAAGTCAGAAGATCGATTATCCTCTGCGTAACTCTGCGTGAACTCTGTGTAACTCTGCGAAACTTTTTAATAAGCTATTACGGAGAGTTGCGCAAAGGAATCGCAGAGTTTCGCAGAGAAAAGTAAAAAAAATCCCGAACTAAAACCTTAAACCTCAACACTTAAACCTTTTTAAGTATTTTCGTAGTCGAGTACCCTTCAATTATCGGGATTGTCACTACTTCTCCTCCATTCGCTTTCACGATATCGGCGCCAACAATATTATCTTCGTTATAATCAGCGCCTTTGACCAGCACATCAGGTTGAACAAATTTTATCAACTCGTAAGGTGTATCCTCATCAAAAAGCACTACGGCATCCACGAATCGCAACGAGGCAAGGATCAAGGCACGCGACATTTCGTCCTGTACCGGTCGTCCTTCTCCCTTAATCCTCTTAACAGAGGCATCACTATTTAACCCGATAATGAGCACAGCGCCCATGTCACGTGCCCGGGATAAATATTCTATGTGACCGCGATGAAGGATATCAAAACAGCCATTGGTAAAGACGATCTTGCTATTAAGAAACCGCCACATGGCAACACGATTCCCGAGAACTGCACGGTCAAATATTTTATTTCTGGTAACTTCAAGTGTTGTCATATCTTAATTTCGATTTCTTAAATACTAATATGTAATAGGATATTGCCCCCAGGACGATGATCATGAAGGATTGTGCTGCCCACAGGATAATGGAATAGGAAACAGCCGGTTCTGACGGGACCAGGTAAATCTCAGTAAGTATCGCCTTAACGACGAACTGGTAAGCGCCTATTCCGCCGGGGACCGGAGCGACCATACCCAGGCTGCCCAGGGACATCACGGTGATGGCATCAAAAAAGCCCAGGCCTGATGTTGCCTCAAGCGCAAAGAAGGCTGTGTAGGTCATCAGCGTATATAGCGTCCATATCACGAGGGTCAATCCAAGAAATGACCATTTATGCCTGATTCTCATGATGGTTTTTGCTCCATCAAGCAAGCCTATCAGGAAATCCCTGACCTTATTGTAAATATGTAGTTTCCTGATCCTGTAAAAGAATATCCTGAACAAAACCAGTGGTAAGACTATGACCACGATTAACAAGATAATGGCCATGATCAGATTATCCCGGTTAGCTATCCCCGTAAAATATGTAAAGATGTATTTATTTACGAATTCGCTGAGCATGCTCATTTGAAACAAAATCACAGCTATAATGATCACGAGGAGGATGACCATATCGAAAACCCTTTCAGAAATGACGGTACCGAATAAGGCATTGAAGGGAATTCCTTTCTTTTTAGCCAGAACACCGCAACGGGTCACTTCTCCAAGCCTGGGAAAGGCCGTATTGGCCAAATACCCGACCATCACCGCGTAAAAAGTGGTCGTAGTATCTGTTTTATAGCCCATCGACCGGATCAGGAGATTCCAGCGCATGGCCCTGGCAATATGACTGAATACACCGAGAATAATGGAAAACAGGAGCCATTCATACTTCGCAGCCCGGATTTCAGTCACCACATCCTTTACATCGATCTTCCTGAAGACCAGCCAGAGCAATACCAATCCGATCAGCAGAAAGAAAAGATACTGGATGACAGAAAGAATGCGCTTCTTCAATGACTTTTACTTTAGATGGTTGCTGGCATCCGGAATAGCAATGGCGGGTTGAAAATTCTGAGCTTCTTCAGGACTCATGGATGCATAAGCAGCTACGATCACCAGGTCGCCGACGGCCACTTTTCTTGCTGCCGCCCCATAAACCCCGATGATGCCTGAACCTCGCTCTTCCTTTATTACATATGTTTCAAAACGCTCTCCATTATTTATGTTGAAGACATGGACTTTTTCATAATTGAACAATTTCGAAGCATCCATCAGGTCTTCATCAATACCGATGCTGCCAACGTAATTCAAACCGGAAAGCGTAACAGTCGCCCTATGTATTTTTGATTTAAGTAATTTAACATTCATCTTCAAATAGTTAATCCCGCAAAGCGGGATGAAATTTCAGCGTGCAAAGTTAGGAAATAAAATCATATTGTCGATCAAACGGACGCCCCCTAAAAATGCAGCAACACATGCAATCGCACCGGGCGCTTCTTCCCAGGTCTCTATAGGTTGTAAGGATTTGATATCGGCAATTTGAAAATAATCAACTTTGAAACCCTTCCGCTCAAGCCTGGTTGCAGAAATCCTTTTCACTTCCGGAACGGGTAATTTTTTTGTAAGATCCCTGGCCCGGAGCAATGTCTGGTAAATTTCGGGCGCTACCGCACGTTCTTCCAAAGTAAGCCTCCTGTTGCGCGAACTCATTGCCAGGCCGTCGGTTTCGCGTACGGTCGGACAGGGAACGATTTCGACCGGTATTTGTTCCATCTGCACCAATGCCTGTATGATCCTGAGCTGCTGAAAATCTTTCTCTCCGAAATAAGCCCTGTCAGGCTGAAAAATATCAAAAAACTTCTTAACGACGATCGCTACCCCATTGAAATGTCCTGCACGGTGCTCCCCTTCCATTACCTTTTCCAATCGGCCAAAATCATACTTGTTGGTCACGGGTCCGGGATACATTTCCTCTACCGAAGGAACAAAAACAAGATCACAGCCGGTTTCTTCCAATAAACGTAAATCTTCTTCAAGTGTACGCGGATATTTTGTCAGATCTTCCGGATTATTGAACTGGATCGGATTCACGAAAATGCTGCATCCGGTTATGTCATTTTCCCTGCCAGCCCTGTTGACCAGATTGAGGTGCCCCTTGTGCAAAGCCCCCATGGTAGGCACAAACCCGACGGTCTTCCCCATGGCTCTCTGACCGGCTAACCATCGCCGGGTCTCCTGAATGGTATAAACCACAATCATACGTCCCGGGTTATAACTAATTGTCACTGAAAAACATCAGGAGGTCTTTTTCAAGCGTAGTGTAAGGAGATTCTATAATTCTTCCGATTTCCCTCCCTTTACGATAAACAATAAAGGTCGGAACCTTCTGGATATTATAGTTGACCGTTTCTACCTCTCCGGCTTCTTTTTCGCGGCTTACGCAGATCATTTGTAAACTCTTTTTTTTGAAATTGATCTTGTCCAGAATTTTAAAAAATCTGGGTACCTGCTCCTGGCTGTCACTGCACCATGTTCCTAATACGATAAGGATCTCCACTCCTTCCTGCTTCAGCTTTAATTTATCTAATACGGCTCTGTCAGGCTCATACCTATGATAAAACTCTTCAAACAATTTACCGAATTCGCCCTTTTCAAGCCCGTTCCGGTCACAATAACCATAGAGAATCTCTTTATCCAGCCTGGGATCGATGATTTTCCTGTTAATCTCCTGTGAAAACAATATTACAGGCAACATAACAAAAGCTAATAATGTGGAATATCTAACGTTCTTAAACATAGCTCATCTGATTTTTAAACAAATATAAGATAAAGATGATTTGGTTACAATTATTCCGGCAATTTGGAATTACGACGGTTCACGAGAGTTTTCCTTCCGACGGGTAAATCCGTCGGTTTTTTTTGATTTTACTCCGACGGGTGAATCCGTCGGTTTTTTTATTGTGCTTCAACGACTAAAGCCGTTGGTTTCGCGTTAGTTACAAAATTGGAACCGACGGCTTCAGTCGTCGGAAGAAGAAAAACAAGATATTGTTCGTGCTCCAACGACTAAAGCCGTTGGTTCCGCGTTAGTTACAAAATTGGAACCGACGGATATACCCGTCGGACTACTATGCCTAAAAATTGGAACCGACGGATTTACCCGTCGGACTACTATGCCTAAAAATTGGAACCGACGGATTTACCCGTCGGACTACTATGCCTAAAAACGGGAACCGACGGATTTACCCGTCGGAGCACTGACTTCTCACACGGATTTACCCGTTGGAGCACGGACTTCTCACACGGATTTACCCGTTGGAGAAGAAATCTACCAATCCTGAATCATATATGAACAGCGGCTATAAATTCGCAAATACCGAAAAATCGGTACAGGCTCTGCTCCGACTCGGTATAAAACCATTAACTTTGTCAAAATTTTTTGATTATGGCCACAAGCGACCGCTCTTTCAGTGAAAACCTCGACTTGCTCATCAAGTTGTTAAGGAAGCTTAAGGATAAGTCACAATTTGAAGGCATGCCCGGGGTTCCCAAGATGTTTATCATGAATTTTGACTTTTTCTTACAGAATTATGAGAAGATGAAAGACCAGATTTCGGAACAACTGCTTCAGCAATTCGGGGAGCCGATCAAACAAATGGTGGCCGAAATGGTGGAGCAACTGCAGGAGGAACTGGATACCAATATGATCCCCGGGGTTGAACCTCAAATCGAAAGTCCTGTTATTACAGGTCATAAAAGAACACTCGCCGAGATCGATAATTTGTTGAAAAATCCTTCGCTGTCGCAGGAAGAGATCGATAAACTTTTAGATGAACGGCACAAGTCGAAGTCAATAACTGAGAATCCAGGCACTATTTAATAAACATCTTTGTTTCCGTTGAATTATTCAAAATATACGGTCAATGATTGCCCGTTAAATGCATCGAAAACCAGTTGAGAACCCTGTGAATTCTTTATTACCTTCACTTTTCCCTTTTTAGCAGAAGCATCCCTGATATTACTTGTAAAATTCAGGCAAACATCGTTGACAGTAACATTAGCAGGCGCAATTATATCAATATGCTGCTCCATTTTCTCAGCATCCACTCTAAACTGAAGCATATTCAAACCCTTCCTGAAATCTGCCACTTCATTTAAAGTAGTGAGCCAGGCGTTATCTTTTTTAACAACTTTTATCAGCTTTATTAGTGATGTCAATGTTGAATCGCTATATCCCACAAATTTAGGATGTCCGAGGTACACCATTAACCCTTTGTAAGGTTTTACAGCATGATCCCAGAAGTTTCCGAGGTATTTGCTATAAACTGTAATGCTCTTATCCAGCTGGTTAGAATCAGGATTTTGACCATCTTTAATTTGATTTAAAAAATAGTAATCATCGTGATAAGTAGGCGCTATTTCTAAAATATCAGTGCTTCTATAGAAACCTTCTTCGGTAATGACCAGATTATAGGGGATGATACTGCCATGAAAAAAATCCAGGTTATCCGCTCCAATGCTCGATTCGAAAGTATAATCATGCTCGTCAAGGGCAAGAAGGCTCCAATATCCCGGTTTAGTAAAAGGAAACCGGAATCCCCTGAAATCTGTATCCCAGAAATTTTCATTTAGAAGTATATCCTCCAGTGCCTGGGGATATTTAAAGTCTGTGTGATTAATATAACTGTAACCACTTGAAGCAAGAGGATAATCCTCTTTTATCAGTAGTGATTTTATTTCCTCACTGACCAATCCATTTACAAAAATTGTGGGTTTAATATCTTCTCTTTTGAGCATCTGAAAAACACGTTTATATTGACCCAACGTACCTTCAGCATTCAGGCTGACACAAAAAGCATAATCGTAAGCCTGGGGCCAGGGGTTTAATCTTGCTTGAATGTCGTTTTCTTCATAATACCCGTCAACTAAATACTTATAAAATTTATCAATCTGTTCTTCACTCCAGAATCCTCCATCATTCCCGGGATGAAGTAAACCTGAAGAGGCCAGCAAAAACGCTTTTCCTTTACCAAATTTATTTTCTATGACGGCACCTGCTGAATCCTGTCCTTTTTTCCAGAATCCCAGTATTTTATGATTCTCTGAAATAAATGCGTCCGGGGTTAACGTCCATAGTTCATGCTCATAACCGGATAATAAATTATGTGAAATATCCCAATGTAAATAACCTGGGATATTTCCCTCAAGGCCAAAACCGGTCATATTTTTCTCGGAAAGGGTCACACCGTAACATTTTGATAACTCCCAATTCACAGGATTTAGCTGCTGGAATACATTGATACGGTCGGTCCCGTCATTGTAATTTCTTCCGACATTATCACCGGATACCAATACTCCGCCATTTTGAACAAACATGGTCAGATTGTGCAATTCTTCGTCCGACATATAACTGAGCGAATATTGCCTGTCGGCATCGTGATAGCCGGGGAAAGTCGACAGGATAATGATATGGTACATTGTCAATTCCTTGTAATCATATAAAATATCCCGCGGTTCAAGCCTGACCGTTGCTCCCATTTTGTTAAATGATTGAATAGCAACTACAACTCCCTGGGCGAGCTGCGCATTTTCATTGCTTATTCCTGTTGTAATGAAGAGTACCCGGGGCAGTTGAACTTTTTGTGTACCGGTTGTGTTTTCTTTACCTGACGGTGATGAACACTGAATACTAAAAAAAATCAAACTGCAAATGATCATTACCTGTTGTTTCATTTTTCCGCCTTCTTTCTTATTCAACAATTTCAATTGTAATTTCTTTATTTGGCAAAGCATTAAACCGGATAAACCCATTCATATTCGAATATGTTCCATCCGTTTCAGAGCCTTCGAGCCTGATGATCCGCGCACTGGATCTATATTCCAGTGTCAATGGCTGATCAAAGACATCATCATCCAGCCGGTTGATTACCTTCAAAAAAATCAAATTCTTAAATCGTTCGGTCTGAATTGAAGATTCGATTCTCTCTTTTCTGTATTTAAACACGCTTGTTTCAGATGATATCCAGTAATCGCTGTTGCGTAAAAGTCTCACTTGTTTCTCAAAATCAGACTTATGGATGAACAATCTGTCTGCATTTTTTTTGCTGATCTGTTTTGGGATCTCTGTTTGATTTTCATACAGATGATGATATACTATGATTGTCCATTGCTGTTTATGAGACCTCAAAATACTGTCCAGACCCGCTTGTGAAAAGCCGGCCTGTACCACAGCATACTTTATCCCGCTGTAGTCTGTATTGGCAATGGTTTCCTGTGATGATTTCCTGACAAAAATCAGGGAACCGGGTGAGGAAATATCAAATGATGTTTTATTCCAATGCAGTGACCGAACAACAGACTCAGACTTTTCTTCAAGTGAGAGAAATTTACTTTCATCTAATCTTGCACCTGGAAGTGGTTGAAATGCAATATCATGATCGATGGCCATTTCTTTCACCTCCCTGGTGCTTAATCTTTTCAGAAGGGCATCATCTTCAAGTTCAATTAGCCTGGGAGCATCATCCAGTAATTCAGGAATGATGCCAAAACTGGCGCTTAAACCGTACTTTTTTAATACGGGCAATCCATACTGGTATTGTGAAAACGAAGCATTATCAAAGCTGATACTGACAGCCCCGCTTTTATTATTGAAATAATCCGTAATTCTGAATGACTCTGTGATCTGATCATCTACCGTAACCTCTTGATTTTGAATAGACAAATTTTTAAAATAATCCCTTAAAGTGAAATAAAGCGGTTTAAGACGTTGAGAATACTCAGGAACTTCCCATTTTTCCCAGCTAAATGAATAGGGTGCATCAGCCGGATATTGCCTGATAAGAACATTGTCCTTACCGGTAATAAACATGTATATTTTAAAAGCTTCGGTTTCAACATATTCAATGTCACTCGTTCCTTCTTTATCGTCAAGCACATATCTTTTTGCCGGGTCGCTTACATTGAGTAAATGCCAATCAAGCCTGATCTCCAGTGATTTATTGAGGTCATTAAAATACCAATCTGCATTTGAATTTTCTGAATTTGAAGAATTCCCAAAAATTAACGGGCTCCGGTCAATGATGACTGAATCCGTCTTTTCCCCTGTTAAAGATACCCGGCTTCTGTTGGTCAGCATAAACTGATGAATAAATTTAGCATCATTATTAGCTTCAGAGGCATAAACCGGGATAGTGCCGTTGTATATATCAGTGAACACGGAATAGGGCTCGTCGACCAGGATGAACGCGCTGTCTTTCGATTTAAATTCAAGAAGAAATTCAAATCCGTTATCAAAAATTTGGTCTGAAAAAGGCAGCTTATGATCACCTTTATCCTTATCATAGGTATCTATCGCCAGGTAAAGGTTAAAACGACTAAAGTCAAATCCGGGGATTACCGAAGCGATATAAAAATAGGTCGCGTCGGCATCGCCCAACAGATTGATCTGTTCCTTATCCGGCATTTCCATTTTCCACTCCGCCAGATTACCATCAATGGTTTTGGTTTTATTTTCCAATGCGAGAATACCGAAGTTTTGCTCCGGATTTTCCATGTTGTGCCACAATTTTCTATCATCCGCCGGTTGTTCAAAATCCATGACCAGCCAATTGTGTTTGAACCATTCATCAATCCATTCGAAATAGATGGCACCCGCACAGGAGGTGTTTACAATATCCTGCGTCAGGACAAGCGATAATTCAGCCTGATCGGCCTCCGAATGCCCGCCCTGGTGAAATCCGAAGGGCGAAAAATGGCTGTTGCCACGACTTGAAGGCAATCCATATTCTGCAATAATCAATGGCATGCCCAGGGTATGTTGCTTTAAATCTTTCAGATAATGAAAATAGGAATCTTTTGCACTATCCTGGTCCTGTGAATTAATATATGCATCCTTTAGATATATGAAATCCGGATAATAAGGATACACATGATAGGCTGCATAAATTCCGGGAAAGAATAGCTCAGTCGCATGAAACTTCATAAAATCAATGCTTTCCAGGTCATTATCATATTCTCTGACTTTACTGTTTTCAATAATCTCGGTACTATGAAACATTGGGTCAAGCGGAAGCCAGTTTACAAAAGAAACAGGATGCTGAAACCGGTATTGCTGCGTTTCATATAATACGGTAAAATCCATGATCTTTGCCAGCCATGCTTCCATCGCATTCCCGCTGTTCATGCTCACAAAATCACCGATATATTGATTAACCGCATTGATTTGATTGGTCTTAAACACTGATCCGGGTTCCCACTCCCTGCCCAGTAAAAGGGAAACCACGTATCTGGAAACATCTGAAGAATAAACCCCCGAAGCTTTCCCGGCATGTTCTTTCAATACGGCATTTCCATGAATAACATCAATAACATCTATCAGTTCCTTTTCAAATTCATGGACAAAGCCGGGGTCATAGTAATTCTCGTTAACCGGAACCTCAGCCCAGACTCCCTGCATTAAATACAGGGGTTTGTCAAAATGATGAAGATTGTAATATGAAAAAGCTTCATAGAATTCGGGCGGTAGTATGGTATAAATCCGTATAACATTGGCATTCATCTCCCCGATAAGCCTCATCCATTCAAGGTATTCATCAAATGCCAGGGAAAATTCAGCCGGGAATTTTCCCGGCACCGCTACACCCAGGTTGACGCCTTTTAAAAACAGATCTTCCCATATAAGTTGTCTCTTATCATCCTGGAAGCGAATGTTTAAACCTTTAAAATAATCTCTGGCAGCCACAAAATAGTAATCGGAATTTATGGCGATATCTCTCAGGTCTTCATCTGCAACCTTTGATAGCAATGGTTTAGATTCATCTTCAATATAGAGTTTGACTTTTCGCTCTTCCCGGATCAATGATTCGAACTGCATCATTTTATACACCGTAAAAACCAGCAATGCCAGCAGCAGAATGATAAATATGAACTTACTCTTCATTAAAACAGTATCTTAACAGCGATAAATCCGGTTAAATTTTGATAATATGGATTGTAAAAATTACTTCCTCCAATAGAAAAAGAAAACGGGTAATAGTTATATCCAAATTCAATATTGGATGACCAATTATCGACATCCATCTTAACGTCTTTCACTTCAGCAGAGTTGTACTCCGTTCCTAAATTATATGAGAAACTCCCATAAACATAAAACTTTAAAAAGCTGTAGTAAATTGATGTTGAAGCGCCTGTAAGGGTTCTGCCAAAGGGGGAATAATATTTTGGCGACTTGTATTCATAGTTCAGATAGGAATGATTCAGGCCAATTCTGATATCAGGTCTTTTCAAAATTTTGCACGTCAGCGATAAACTATAAGCCTGGTAAGGGTTTTGTCGAATACCGGTATTATCATCGTCATCAACGTTATCATAAACAATCACCGGGTCAATCATTCCATAAGTATATCTCGCATTGAGCCCTAAAATTCCAAAAGAAACCTGAGCCTCATCGGTAACTGATTTTCCGCCAACTTTATTCCAGTAATAAAAGTAATCATAGGCCGCATTAATTGAATTTTTTATTATAAACCTGCCGGCATTATAATTGAAATTCCAGTTCAGCCCGTAGGTTGAAATCTTATTGTCAGTACTGCTGTAACCACCAAATGCGCTTATTTTATGATGTTCGGAAATCCAGCTACCCTTGACCCATAAAGTATTGTACCATCGTGAAGTATCACCGGTATCATCTGTAAAATCCCGGTTTGAATAATCCAGCAGAAAATTGGCCTCAATATGAAAATGGTCATCAATTCTTTTTTCAAATTTAACTTTGGAGATCATTGCATTGATCTCATAATTTTCTTCTACCTCTCTTACAGGACCAAAATTGACCGACAAGGCATAATCCAATTCACTTTGTACGTTCTGGAATTCTTTTTTAATTTCTTCATTTTCAGGATCAAGCTCCAACGCTCTTTCGAAAAAAACAATGGCTGATTTTGGTTTTCCCATCCAGAAATACATCTTGCCAATTCCGGCCCAGGATTCAGAATAAGTATCATCGATTCGGATGATCGCCCGGTAAACTTCAATGGCCCGGCTCAGGTCTCCTCCATTAGTGTAAGCTTTTGCCAGATAAAAATGCTGCTGGATATCATCCGGCAGAAATGAACATGCTTTTTCATAATAATAAATGGATTTCTTATCGCTTCCAAGTAACCCATAACACTCTCCTATCCCATTCATTGCCTCGACGTCTGTGGAATCGTTTTTGAAAATTTGACTGAACAATAAAATGGCGGTTTTATACTTTTTGGTAATGATATAAAGCCTTGCCAGGGCAAGTTTTGCATCATAATCCGTTGAGTCGGCTGTCAAAATTTTTTGATAATAATCTATGGCCGAAATGAAGTCCTTATTGGTTTTAGCCAGGTAACCAAGGTTTCTCCAGTTTTCAATCTCACCGGTTTGTCCAAAAGATGACAAAACCATTAAAACGAACACGATCTCTAATATAAATCTCCTCATAGATTCTTAACGCCCTTTCTTGCAAATTTATTCCAGTTGTTCTTTCTCCTCAGAAAATTTATCAATCCGTCGGTTTGAGCCGCTATTTTATAAAACGAATAGGAAAACTCTGCCAGGATACCGGCAACCATCAGCCATAGCCAATCTAAAAAACTCTTATACCTTAATGCATCACGGCTCACATTATGCTGATGCTGGCTCCAGTTTTCAATGATTGCCGTAATGGAGCTCAGAATGACAGCAGTAATAAGTAATACGCTGAATATCATTAATATAGCCCATTTATAATTGATAAGACCATAGGCTGCTGAAAGAATAATAAATATAAAAGTGAAAATTTTTATAAGAGGTGAAAATAACTCAAAGATGAAATAATATGGCAGTCCGATTAAACCCGTTATGCCATAAGCGGGTTCAAAAACCATCCTTCGATGGATTTTCAGAGTTTCAGCCAGTCCCTGTTGCCAGCGGGAACGTTGTTTGAACAGGCTTTTCCCATTATCCGGCACTTCAGTCCAACAAACCGGTTCAGGCACGAAAACGGCTTTAGCTTTAATATTTTTATCCCGTTTGAACTGCCAAAGCCTGACAACAATTTCCATATCTTCACAGACGGTCTGTTTGCCAAACCCAATAGTGCGTCCGATATAAGGATGAGTATTATGTGCGGTCAAAAACCCGCCGATTTCAAGCAAATCGCTTTTTTTATAAAGGGAAAATGCCCCTGACATGATCAGCAGGGCATTAATACGGCTAAGTCCGATTCTCGAAATCATGAAGGATTTTATATACTCGATAATCTGCCAAAGCACCCAGATATTGGATGGCGTTTTTGAGCTGACTACTTTATTATGAACCAGTATCATATCATTTGCTGCTGCCAGTTGCCCACCTGAAACCATTGTATTCGGATTGGTGATAAACGGTCTGACCACCTCCTTTAATGCCCTGGAATCTAAAATTGAATCCGCATCAATCGTGCAGATGTAATTACCCCTTGCAAAATTTATCCCTGCATTGATCGAATCGGCCTTTCCTCCGTTTTCCTTATCAATTAGTACCAATAAACCATCAGAAGACCTGAAAATATTCCTGATTTGTTTTGTTTTTAACCCTACACTCCCGGACTGTTCAGTCTCTGAAAAATCAAAATTTTTCCTTAAAACTTCAAAGGTATGGTCCCCCGACCCATCATTTACCACAATGACTTCAAACGAAGGGTAATCCAGTTCCAGTAACATTTTGGTACAGTGTACAATAGAAACATCCTCATTGTATGCCGGAACGATAATTGAAACAAAGTGACCGGAATAATCTCTTAAATCGGGTTCAGGCTTTTTCTTTCGTAAAAAAACAAACAGGGAATAAATAAAAAGTCCTATATCAATAATAAAATATAGTAAAAAATAGATGATTAACAATTTCTCAATTACGCGCAGGATTAAGATTGCCATCAGAACTATTCTTTTGAAAGAGTAAGTTGATTCTCAGGTAAAACACTGATATATAGTTTATTGCTTTGAATTTCAAAAATCCCGTCATTGAGGCTACCTTCAATTTTCACTCTTTTCCAGGGAATATCAACTTCCAAAGTCAATGGCCGGTCATAAATGTTTTTATCCAGATTAGTGACCGTATAGATGTAAATTTTCTTTTTAAACGCGATAGTCCGGATTTCAGTATTATTCCTTTCAGCAATATATTTTCCGATTTCACTAATGGGCGCTATCCAGTATCCTGCGTCTATTAAAGCTTTGATTTGCTTTTCAAATGCCCCGGGGGGCACTGAATAATAATTTGCCACATTGTGCGATCTAATTATTTCCATTTCTTTCGAATCTACCGGAAACAGGTGGTGATACATCAGGATAAGCCAGTTACCTTTTGCCAGATCGATCCATTGCCTGAACATCACTGAATCAGGAGTTTCAATACTTAAAATCGCCTCTGTAGCAAGTAAATACATGCTGGTCGGTGTGGGGGGATTAATGGTATCAAGTCCTGTTCTTCCAAAAAGATAACCAGCTTCCCTGGCAGCTTCCGGAATATTGCCTGATGCATAAGAGTAGGGATAATTAAGCGTATAGACCACTGAATGTATCCTTGATTCAATGAGATTTTTAATGTTTCTCATTTCCACAACCAAATCATTTACAGGCAGTTGTTTATCATATTTTTGATGGTTGTAGCCATGGGCGGCCAGCTCATGCCCCTGGTTAAAAAGCTCCAGCAATTGTTGCCAGCCCATTTTTTTTATTTCAAATGAACCAGGTTCAGCAGAGTAACCCGGTTGCTCATCGACCCATTCTCCGACAACGCTGAAAGTACCCTTTATTTTGTATTTTTCCAGTACCGGGAAGGCCGATGTATATTGAGTATAGCTGGCGTCATCAAATGATAATGACACGGCACCCGGTTTGTTCTGATACCAGGGAGTGATTTGCACCGCACATTCATTTACTTTTTGACCTGATGTATGAAATGCCATACAGAGTAGAAGGACAATTAATAAGAGCCTATTTTCTTTCACAGTAAAAAGTGCCGGATTGATTATTGGTGATAAAAAAACAACTGCAAATGTAATATATTAAATACTGCCTTTATTCGCGGCTTGATTCAATAGTTATTGGGTATTGGGTATTGGTTATTGGGTATTGGGTATTGGTTATTGGGTATTGGTTATTGGGTATTGGTTATTGGGTATTGGGTATTGGTTATTGGGTATTGGTTATTGGGTATTGGTTATTGGGTATTGGTTATTGGGTATTGGGTACAGGCAGGGTTTTTTCAGGTACTGGACTACATCTGCAAGTATTTCACTATTTTTGTTTTAAACTTGATAAAACATGCGACGGACTTTTATTCTGTTCTTCGTGCTTGCATCTTCACTGCTTCTGACTTATAACGGCTGTAAGCATGAGCCGGAGGATTATATCCCGGATCCGACCGGTTGCGATACCAGTGATGTGACTTATCCAGGCACGGTTTATTTAATTCTTGACCAGTATTGTATATCATGCCACAGCGGGGCAAATCCAACCGGAGGGCTCGATTTTACGGATTATAGCCAGGTGGCTTTTGTTGCAGAGAACGGGGCTCTTATGGGTGCGATCAAACACCTGCAGGGTTATTCTCCCATGCCGCAAAACAGCAATCCGCTTGATAGTTGCAGGATCAGGCAGATAGAGATATGGATTCGTGATACCACTTTCACTCCGCCTCCAGATACTGCCCATCCCTGTGATCCTGATACCATTTATTTTGAAATGGATGTGCTGCCGATATTTGCATCATCCTGTGGCTATCCCGGGATGGGATGCCATGATGTTACAGCAGCAGAAGGTGTAAGACTCGATGGTTATGAGTATGTTATGACTTCGGATGTGATAGAGCCCGGGGATCCTGAGCATAGCGAGTTGTACGAGAAAATAACCGATGAAGATGAGGAGGATAGGATGCCGCCTTCACCATACTTAACTTTAAGTGCAGCACAGAAGGAGATCATCAGGAAATGGATTGCCCAGGGTGCCCAAAACCTATATTGCGATGAAATGTGCGACACGGTCAATGTGACTTTCTCAGGTACAATCTGGCCGAGCATCATCCAGAAACATTGTTTCAATTGTCATAACGGCGCTAATGCTTCCGGCGGCATTCACCTGGAAAATTACAACCAGGTGGCTGCCCAGGCCCAGATCCCTGCAGGTCAGCCCGGAAGCCTGTTTGGTGCGGTGACCTATGCCTCCGGTAATTCGGCTATGCCGAAAAACCAGGCTCCACTTTCAGAATGTAAAATTGCCCAAATCAGAATATGGATAGACGATGGAACGCCGGATAACTAGAATCCAACCCCCTCCCCTCTGTCACCTCCCCCAATTGGGGGAGGGGATTAAGGGGTAGGGGCTGAAGTTTAACAGTTTAACAGTTTAACAGTTTAACAATGAAAAAACTACTGATCCTATTTCTTACCATCCTCAGCAGTTGCTATTACGATAATGAGGAGTATCTTTATCCCCCGGGTTCCGGCAATTGCGATACGACTAATTATACTTTTTCCGGAGTGATTTTCCCATTAATCAACGATAATTGTACCAGTTGTCACAGTGGCTCAGCGCCTCAGGGAAATGTGTCCCTGAAAGATTACACGACTATTTCTGTTGCAGCTGATATCCCGCCGGGGCAGTACGGTAGCCTCTACGGGGTAATTAGTCATAATTCCGGTAATTCGGCTATGCCAAAAAACGGCACCCAACTTTCGGAATGCAATATCTTGATAGTGAAAAAGTGGATCGATGCGGGAAAGCCGGATAATTAATCTTAAAACAGCCCCCTCCCCTATGTCCCCTCCCCCAATTGGGGGAGGGGATTTAGGGGTAGGGGCAACTATTTAACAATTTAACAATTTAACAATTTAACAATTCACCAGCCATGAAAAAAATCGGTTTGATAGTTTTGGTATTGCTTATCCTGATTGGAGCAGCAGCCTTTGTAGTTTACAAATACGTTTACAATAAACCTCATCCCGACTATATAAAAGAAAAAACTGAAATAATTATCGCAGCCAAGCGGCTATGGGTTGATTATTCCATGAACAAAGACATCGCCGATCCTAAATATACCGGTAAAATCATCGAGGTCGAGGGCAGTATTATGAGGGTAGAAACTGTTGGCGACATGGTTATTGTTGTCTTCGCATTCCGGAAGGGTGATTTTGGCGATGAAGGCATCAGGGTCACTATGTTACCCGAATTTCACCAGGCTGCAAAAGGCATCAATCCTTTCAAGAAAGTTAAGATCAAAGGCCTTTGCACCGGTTACAACGACCAGGATGTCATTATGGAAAATGGCTCTATAGTCGGAAGCCAGTAAATTCTTCTGAAATCAATTAAATCCCGGTAAGAAATGAAAACACGGATCAAAATATTTGTGCTGCTTATTTTCCTTTTCGGCTCCCGGGCTGTCGCCCAGGATCTTATGGATTTGCTGAACGAAGACGAATCGAAAAAAACTGATTATACTTACGCAACCTTTAAAGCAACCAGGGTAATTAACGGACAATCGATCGAGATTCCACCGAAAGGCGCTTTGAATTTCGTCATCTCACACCATTTTGGCAGGGTCAATTCCGGTGCTTACGAATGGTTTGGTTTAGACCAGGCCAATATCCGCTTCGGATTCGATTACGGTATTACGGACTGGCTTTCGGTCGGAATAGGAAGAACTTCTGTAAAAAAGACTTATGACGGTTCCATAAAAGTAAAGATCCTGCGGCAAAGTAAGGGCTACAAGAATATGCCTGTATCGCTGACCTATTTTACCAACATGGCTATTACCGCCCTGAAATGGCAGGATCCGGAACGGGCAAATTACTTTTCTTCCAGGATGGAATACGTGCATCAGATCCTGATTGCCCGCAAATTCGGATCAAGTTTATCCGTTCAGATCATGCCAACTTTTATTCATCGTAACCTGGTGCCCACAATTAATGATCAGAACGATGTCTATGCAATAGGAGCCGGAGGCAGGATTAAAATTACCAACCGCCTGGCTATTACCGCTGAATCATATTTCCTCATGCCTGGCCAGACCCGGGAAGAATTTTTCAATACCCTTTCTGTCGGGATCGACCTTGAAACGGGAGGCCATGTATTCCAGCTTTACCTTACTAATTCACAAGGGCTTATAGAAGAGCAATTCATACCCATGACAACAGGCAACTGGCTCAATGGTGATATTCATATAGGTTTCAATATCCATCGGACGTTTCAGATAGCCAGGAAGAAGTAGTTGGTCGGCGGTCGGCGGTCGGCAATTAAATACCCAATAACCAATACCCAATACCCAATAACCAATAACCAATACCCAATAACCAATACCCAATAACCAATACCCAATACCCGATGGATGAAAACGAACAGCTTGCCAGCCTGATCAACAAAGACCTGGGGAGCCTGGAAGAGAGCATGATGATCCCCGTAAGCGGCCTCGACAGCAATGCGATCAGAGAAAAACTAGCTATTCTGATCGCTCATTTGATGCAGAACAACTTCGAGAAACTTTGCCAGGCCATGTACCGTTTGGATGTCTCAGAGGTAAAGTTTCACCAGGTAATGACTGAAAAACCCACAGGTGAGATCCCTTCTTCACTTGCCGACCTGGTTATTGAGCGGGAAATGCAGAAGGTAAGGACGAGGATAATGTATAAGCGGGGAGAGCTATAAAAACAATTATTCTTAATTTTGCATTCGTTTTCAATCTAAAAGAAATGCCAGATAAAAAAATAGGAATCTTTTATGGCTCTTCCACCGGGCAGACCGAGATGGTGGCTGAAAAGCTGCAGCAAATGCTGGGTGTGGAAAATGCTGATTTGATCAATGTTGATGGTGCTACAAAAAAAGACCTCGAAAGATACAATTACCTCATCTTTGGTACTCCAACCTGGGGTGTCGGCGAAATGCAGGACGACTGGGAGGATTTTTCTGAAATTCTGGAAAAAACAGATCTGAAAGGGAAAAAGATCGCATTGTTTGGTCTTGGCGACCAGGATACCTACCCTGATAGTTTTGCAGACGGTTTGGGAATGCTATATAATAAGATAAAAGATAAAACCCAGGTAGTAGGAAAGTGGCATAAAAACGGCTACGTTTTCCATGAATCCGAAGCCTTCCATGGTAATTCTTTTGTAGGACTCATACTAGACCAGGAAAACCAGGCAGCAAAAACAAATGAGAGGTTGGAAAAGTGGGTGGAAATACTGAGGAAAGAGTTTATCTGATTTTCTGACCTTCCTGCTCCAACGGGTAAATCCAACAGAACAACCCGCTATTATACTTGCTCCAACGGGTAAATCCGTTGGTTCCAATTTATTTATTCATGCTCCAACGGGTAAATCCGTTGGTTCCAATTTTGTGAGATGCCTTGAACCGACGGATTTACCCGTCGGAGCAACAAAAAAAGAGGCCATGCCGACTACTGAGACAACCTCGCAAGGGGGGGATGCACTAACCGCAGTGAAAATACTGCTCCACCAGTTTCATGATCTCTTGTTCATTCTGACCAATATCGCGGCGGAGGTTTTTATCATTGAAAGACTTCAGGTAACGGATAATCCAGTCGATCATCCCATCTGAGAAAATGCCATACTTTAAGTAGATTGATTTTTGATTTTCAAGCGCCCCGGCCGATTCCCAGCATGATGCCGGAAGTTGCGAAAGACCCTTCAACCGGTCTTTATTCTCTTCTGCAAAAATATTGACATCCACGTAAGTGCGTTCGGCATATTCCAGCGAATCATTCATTTCCAGACCATGCCTTGCTGCAACGGCGAGACCGGCCATAAGAAGGTAAATATCAGCAGTTCCATCAGCCCCGCGATATTCAACCGTCTGCTTCTCATTAAAACTGTTCTCGGGAGCCTCTTCAAGCGGATTGGCAATATGCACCATATTTACATTTCCCGTCCACCCCAACGGTACCCGCACCAGTACAGAGCGGTTGCGGTCGCCCCAGCATATATTCGTCGGTGCTTCCTGGTGCGGAACCAGGCGAAAATAAGAAGTCGGGTTGATATTGCCGAAAGAAGTCATCGAAGGGGAAAGATCCAGAAAGCCGGAAATCATCTTTTTAGCCGTGTCACTTAACTTGCCATTTTCAATCATTACGTTCTTTCCATTTTTCATCAGCCGGGTATGAATGTGTAACCCGCTGCCGGCCTTGCCAAGTGTGATCTTGGGTGCAAACGATACCCTGACCCCATACTTATATGCCAGCGTCCTGATGATCCATTTGGCAATGAGCAGTTGCTCGGCTGCACTTTCCAGGGGGCAGGGAAGAAATTCAATTTCATTCTGTTCGTACATCAGGTCGCCAACCTCGAAGTTACCTACCTCCGAATGTCCGTATTTGATCTGTCCTCCGGCCTTCGCTATTGCCTGCATGGCTTCCGTGCGCAAATGTTCCCACTTGGTGAAAGGCGTTGATTCATGGTAACCCCTCTGATCTACTGCACTATATAAATCTTCTTTCTGACTGATAATATAATATTCCAGTTCACCCATAGCCTGCAGCTCAAAACCCGTCTTCTCTTTTAAAGCTTTATCGGCTTTCATTAAAATATTTTCCGGTGAACTTTCAAGTGGCACTCCGTCTTTATTAAAATAAGAACAAATGATATCAAGCGTAGGTATTTCTGTAAAAGGATTGACAAAAGCCGTTCTGTATTTGGGGATCACATAAAGATCGCTGGAAACGGCTTCGATAAAAGAAAAAAGACTTGAGCCATCCACTCGCTCCCCCATCGTCAGGATCGTTTCGAGGTGCTGGCGGCTGCTGATGATGAAATTTAAAGTTTTCAACCGCCCATCCCAACCTACATACCTGAAATTGATCATCTCAATGTTGTTGTCTTCAATGTATTTTATAATATCCTGCCTGGTGAATTCTTCAGCAGGCTTGTTCAGATATTGAACCAGCGGGTTGGGGTTCATTTCGGTGAAAGCTTTCATGTAAGCCATTGTTTGATTATTGTTTGTAAAAAGGAGGGCAAACATATAAAAATTTAACAGATAAATAGGTTATATGGCTTTCTTTTTCTGAAAAGGAGAATCATAGCCAGCAATCTTTCGCCGGTTTATAAACATTTTCTAACTTTGCATTGAAATTTACCTGCCAAAAAAACCGAGTATGGCTGTAAGCAATGAAGTGATCTTTTTTTCGGGATTTATTGTTCTGATCCTCCTGATGCTTTTCATCGACCTGGGGGTATTCAGTAAACACAGCCATGTAGTTTCATTGAAAGAATCAGTAATCTGGACAGTCATCTGGGTCAGCTTTTCCATAGGATTTTACTTTTTTCTGCGGCATAATGGTGATCTTATTCATGGCATTAAAAATATTTCACAACTCCAGGAAAGTATCGGGAAATTCAAACATCCTGTTATTATTGAGGGCCTCACATTCGACCAGGCGAAGGATGTCTTCAATAAAAACCTGGCACTTCAATATATAACCGGTTATATCATCGAATACTCGCTCAGTCTTGATAACGTTTTCGTCATTCTGCTTATCTTCCTTTCCTTTAAAGTTCCTGAGAAATATTATAAAAAGGTGCTTTTCTGGGGAATTCTTGGCGCCATCTTCATGCGGTTTATCTTCATTTTCTCCTTATCAGCCATCATTTATAAATTCGCCTGGGTGATGCTTATTTTTGGCGTCTTCCTGGTCTTCACCGCGGTCAGGATGCTAATGGATTTCCTGAAGAAAAAGGTAGAAAAAATCGATGTTGAACATCATGCTATGGTAAGGCTTACCAAGAAATTTTTCCCTGTGCATCCCCGTTTTGAAGGGCACAAATTCTGGCTGAAGATAAACGGGAAAATTTACGTCACCCCCTTATTTATTGTCCTGATGGTGATCGAGTTCAGCGACCTGATCTTTGCAGTTGATTCCGTTCCGGCGATTTTCGCAGTGACACGCGATCCTTACATCGTCTTTTTCTCCAACATTTTCGCCATCATGGGACTCAGGTCGTTATTCTTCCTGGTTTCGCACTTCTTCAGCAAATTCTTTTACCTGAAGGTCGGATTGGCAGTCCTGCTCGGATTTATCGGTATAAAAATGCTGGCCCATGATTTCTATGAAATATCGACAAATCATTCATTGATCGTCATTTCGGTGATTCTCGGGCTCAGCATTATTGCGTCATTGATCCATAATAAGCGAGAAGTGTAAGGCGGCGGTCAGCGGTCGGCGGTCAGCGGTCGGC
>Ga0247841_10002729_pt1 | contig 34359 bp, 17 predicted proteins | sample LaCruzMarch2015__2_FD_192410 | JGI IMG/M metagenome (GOLD analysis project Ga0247841, IMG submission 192410) | Freshwater microbial communities from meromictic Lake La Cruz, Castile-La Mancha, Spain - LaCruzMarch2015_18m | ecosystem: Environmental > Aquatic > Freshwater > Lake | place: Spain...
TGGTTCGAAGTTGCCAATGAAAGCACCCTGTTCCTGGATGAAATAAGTACCCTGCCACTGGCCATGCAGCCTAAACTGCTGCGGGTACTGGAGGAGAAAAACCTCAACCGGATGGGCAGCTCAACCAACATTCCGCTGAATATCCGCATAATTGCTGCAAGTAACACAAATCTCCAGGAATTGTGCGCTGAGCATAAATTCAGGCTGGATCTTTTTTACCGTTTGAATATATTTTCCATTCACGTTCCGCCCTTGCGCGACAGAAAGGAAGACATCGCCGGGTTGTTTGATTATTTCGTCGCCCAGGCTGCCGTAAGGCATCAGAAAGAACCAGTAGTTTTCCCGAAAGAGATGTACGACATGCTTCAAGTCTATCCATTCCCGGGAAATGTCAGAGAATTAAAAAACATAGCTGAACGGCTGATCATACTGTGTGATGAATCACAGAATCCTGCCGAGATCCTCTCCTCAATCATTTCGCCAAATAATAATCCATTACAGGAAACAACCGCGACGGGTAAAAGCATAACACAACAGGAAATTGAACTCATCATTGCAGCGTTGAAAAAATCAGATAATGTGGTTGCAAGAGCTGCACGAATATTGCAAATAACCGAACAGTCACTGCTCCGAAGAATTAAAAAACACAGAATTACTCTTCCGGTATGAAAATCTTACGGTTTCGCAGCTGCATTCCGAAATCGTAAGATTTTATATTGTTCTTTTTAATCCAGACGACACTATATTATTGGTTTATAATGTGTTATGATTTCTGGCACATCCTTTGCTGTAATTATATTCTTTAATTTATTATCATGTCTGTTCGTATTACATTTGACCCGGGCCTGGTCGCAACACTCAACAGTTTCGAAGACTTTGTTTTTCTTCTTGATCAGAACGGCTCGATTGTATTTTCAAACAATACCGTCCTCCGAAAACTTGGATACAATGAACATGAGCTTACAGGGATGAATGTTTTGCAGGTACATCCCGAAGAGCAGCGCAACCAGGCTGCAATCATTGTTCAGAACATGCTGCTTGGAACCGAAGATGTTTGCCCAATTCCCCTGAGTACGAAAACCGGCGAAAAAATTCCGGTTGAGACCAAAGTTTCGAAAATCATTCTGAACGGAGAATCTTATATTCTAGGCATTTCAAGAGACACAACCGCATGGATCAGGGCCAACCAACAGCTCGCCCAATCTGAAGAAAAATTCAAAAAGTCGTTTGAATTAAGCACGCGTATGATGGCTATCAGCGACTTTGAGACCGGCAAATATATCGACGTTAATGAACTTTTCTTAGAAACCACCGGTTTTGCCAGGGATGAGGTCATCGGGAAGACCTCCATTGAACTCGGGCTATACCCGGCAAAGGTTCGGCAGTCCATATTGAAGAAACTTCATACCCATGGATTTGTCAAAGGGAAAGAGATCAATCTCTGCTTTTCGAAAAAGAACAAGACCATTGATTCATTATTTGATGCCGTTCTTTTTGAGTCGAATGAATGCAGGTATATGTTTTCGGTTGCAGAAGACATCACCGACAAGAAGAAAAACGCCATGGCCCTTGCAAGTAGCGAAGAACAGCTAAATCTTGTGATTGAAGGTTCCAATGATGGGTTCTGGGACTGGAACATTCAAACCGGGAAGGGTGAATTCAGCAGCCGGTGGGCCGAGATGATCGGATATAAACCTGAAGAAATTGAATACGATGTCAAATTCTGGAAGGATTCCATCCATCCTGATGATAAACCTTACGTTTTTGAGGAGCTCGACAAGCACCAGCAGGGTATTACTGAACGATACAGTACAGAACACCGCCTGAAATGCAAAGATGGTTCCTATGTGTGGATCCTTGACCGGGGAAAAATTGTGGAATGGGACCAGGAGAACAGGCCGTTGCGTATGGTGGGAACCCATTCGGATATCACCGATAAAAAGCTGGCTGAGAAAAAGTTACAGTATCGTGAATCTTTTGAAAAACTTATCAACGAGAACTCCTCTGCCCTTATTAATATCCCATACACTGCCATCGATGAACAAATTGAAATAATGTTGTTTAAAATTGGCGAGTTTATCGGAGTTGACCGGTCGTATGTATTTTTATTGGATCCGTCAGAGACCGAAATGTCAAATTCGCATGAATGGACCAGGAATAACATCAGCCCGCAGAAAGAAAATTTGCAGCACATTCCGGTTTCGCTGCTTCCATGGTGGATGGAAAAAATCAGCACCAAGCAAGTGATCAACATCCTGAATATTGCGTTATTGCCGGCCGAGGCCTCTGCCGAGAAGGAGATTCTTGAGTCACAGGACATCAAATCACTTATCGTTGTTCCCTTAATTAACCAGCTCAAAGTAACCGGTTTCATTGGTTTCGATTCTGTAACGAGTTATCACCGGTGGGATTCCGATACCGAATTGCTGTTGAAAAACGCCGCCATAATCATTGTAAATGCGCTTCAGCGTAAAGAGAATGAGTCGTATATTGCCACCTATAAAAACCAGCTCGAAATAGTGGTGGCTGAACGGACAAAAGATCTTGAACTAAGCAAAAATACCCTCAATAAAACACTCTGGGAACTTGCCCAGCAGAACCAGGAGTTAATCAAGTTTAAAACCATTGCCGATAAAGCCAATTATCCAATCGTTATCCTGTCGTCGGATGAACTGATCCTTTATTCGAACAGCAAGTTTTCAGAAATAACGGGGTGGTCTGGCCAGGATAATCAGCAATTTGATTTTACCAGACAATTTGTCGACTCCGATGGGCCCAATTTTGCTAAATTTTCGAAATTAATAAAACAGCGGGACGACATCAATTCCCTTGAAATCATAATCAGAAGTTTACTGGGAGGGAAGATTCCGGCTTTGGTAAACGCTTCGGCTATCAGGGATAAGAATTTCGATTTTTTATTCTTTGTTTTATCCTTTTATGATCTCACCGAACGAAAAAAAAGTGAACAGGTTCTTCAGCAATCTGACAAATTACTGGCTCTGGGGACCCTGGCCGGTGGTATCGCCCACGACTTCAACAACATTTTGCAAATCGTGCAGGTTTACACTGAGTTAATTGAATACCAGGCCATTGACAAAACCGGGGTTGATGACAATATCAAGGAAATTTTCAATGCCTGTAAAAGAGGGAAAAGCCTTGTTAATAATATCCTTAACTTTAGCAGGCAGGAGGTCAACACAATGTTGCCCTATAGTTTTGACTTCCTGGTGAAAGAAATTGTCCAGATTGTCAGACCGCTTTATCCCAGGACTGTGGAAATCGTAAATAACATTGAACAGGTCGGGATGGTTTCATGCGATCCGGTGCAGATCCAGCAGATCATTTTCAATTTATTCAACAATGCCATGGATGCCATGAAGGGTAAAGGCATCATAACGGTTGAGTTGCGAAAACTCGACGCCAGTGAAATACAATCACCTCATAATGTACTGCTTAAGATCAGCGACAACGGCAAAGGCATGAAAAAGGAGGTACTCAACCGCGTATTCGATCCATTCTTTACGACCAAGGGCGTTGGCGAGGGGACCGGGCTGGGTTTATCAACGGTGCTGGGTATTGTGAAACGACACAATGCCATAATTAAGATTGATTCTCAAGCCGGAAAAGGCACTGCCATTATGATACTTTTTTTAAGTCAGTAACGAATTATCGAAAATATACATTTTACATCTGATTGATATGGAAAAAATTCTTTTTGTTGATGATGAGTTGACATTTCGCCTTGCATCAAAAAAATTACTTGAAAGCGTAGGATATAGTGTGGATACGGCAAGTGACGGAATGGACGCAGAAAAGTTTTTGGATCAGGCGGAATATGATTTTATCATTACCGACATCGTGATGCCAAGAAAAGAGGGTATTGAATTAATTCTTGATATCAGGCAGCGCAAAGTCAAATCGAAGATCATTGCCATTTCAGGGGGAGGAAGAGGTTCTGCCCAGGAATACTTAGCCATGGCAAAAGCGTTTCAGGCAGATGCTGTTCTGTCGAAACCTTATGCTTTCACCGAGTTGCTGTCAATCATGAAGAAATTATCCTCAGAAAAAGACCAGTCAAAACTATCAATATGATGGATCGGTCACTAAAACAAATGAATAAAAATTTGATTCTCCCGGGAGGTCTGCCCGCGCAACTGGTTGTATTCTCATTGGGGGAAAGCCGGTTTGGGATTGATCTGTGGGCAACTGAACGTATTATACAATCGGTTGAAATAACGGTGCTTCCCGGTCTTCCCGCCATTGTTTCAGGGATCATCAACGTGAATGAACAGATCGTACCTGTTATTAATGTCAGAAAGCGCTTCAACCTTCCACAGTGCGAAATGGAACTTACCGACCGGATCATCATTGCCACGACAAGTAAATGGAAAGTTGCGCTCCTGGTCGATGGCATCGATGGCGTTTATGATACCGAAGGTAATCTGCCTGTAAGTTCAGCCGGGTTCCTTCCAACGTTGAAATATGTGCAGGGTGTGGTTCAGCTCGGCGGAGGGCTGGTACTGATCCATGACCTGGAAGATTTTTTATCACTTGAGGAGGAGACAATGCTTAGTGATGCACTGAACAATTAGAGCACTTATTATGACTGGTAGATTATCGTATGATGTTCTGCTGCACATGAGTAACATGATTGCAAAACGCTTGGGGTTGCATTATCCGCGTGAACGATGGCCCGATCTTGAGCGGGCGCTATTAATGGCGGCGGCACAATCGGACAGTCAGGAACTGAACTCCCTTCTGGAATTGCCCGGAAAATCAAATTTATCAAAGGGCCAGATGGAGATTCTTATAAACCATCTTACGGTAGGTGAAACCTATTTCTTCCGTGACAATAAACTCTTTGACGCACTCCGTAATGAAGTGCTGCCCGAACTGATTGGCAGGCGAAGAGGAAAAGACCAGTACTTGCGGATCTGGAGCGCCGGGTGCTGTACCGGGGAGGAACCCTATTCGATTGCCATTCTGCTGCGCCAGTTAATCCCAGATATCACTTCATGGAATATTACACTTTTAGCGACTGACATTAATCCGAATTTTCTTAAGAAAATGGAATCGGGTCGTTACCGGGATTGGTCGTTCCGTGACACACAGCCCGATTTCAGATATCGATATTTCACAAAGACAGCCGATGGTTGCTACCAAATAGAAGCCGGGATCAAGCAGGCGGTCACAATTGACTATCTGAACCTGGCAGCAGATAATTATCCATCCCTGCACAACAACACCAATGCGATGGACCTCATCATCTGTCGTAACGTGCTTATTTACCTTGTACCGGAATTGATCATGAAAATTGGCGATGGCTTCAATAAGTCACTGACAGATGGCGGTTACCTTATTGTTGCACCCAGTGAGGTCTCCAGTATTACATCAAGTGGTTTATCGGCTGTTAATTACCCCGGAACGATACTTTTTCGTAAAGGTGATGTGATTCCATCTGTGATGCCTCTGCCGGGACCAGGGCAATGGACCCTGTTCCCGCTCCCGGTGAGCGAAAGGCAATCCCCTGATCTGGCCGGGAGTGCCATGCAGGTTACCACATTAACTAATGAAATTCCAATACCGGTTTCTGGAAAAACATCCAGGATTACAGAACCCGGGATTTATGCACGTGCAGAAGACCTTTATAAAAAGGGATTCAACACAAGTGCCTTGAAAATACTTGAAGAAGCAGTTCAAAATGGGAAAGATGATACAAAACTATTCGGCTTGCTGGCCCACGTTCATGCAAACCTGGGAAATTTGCACCTGGCTTTTACATGGAGTGAGAAGGCAATCACCTCAGATAAAATGAATCCCAGCCTTCATTATCTTCAGGCAATCCTCCTTCAGGAACAGAAACATTATGAAGCAGCTATTGCATCGCTCCGTTGTGCGATATACCTTGATCAGCAGTTTATTCTAGCACATATGGCCATGGGGAGCCTGTTGTCGACCGTAGGAAAGAGCAAGGAATCCTATAAGAGCTTCAAAAATGCAATGCAATATCTTAAAGCCATGCCGGCCGGAGCGGAAGTACCTGAATCAGATGGGACAACCACTGAAAACCTGATGAAATATCTGGAAAATATTATTGCCCTTCACAAAGAATATGATAAAAAACACAGCCATGAAACAACCTCCTGAAAAACGAGCTTTTAACTGGATGGAGCTTCATGAGAAGATGAAAACCACCAGCCAGAAAATCGGAAAGGATTGGATTCCCGGGAAGGAAGAAAAGAAAAAGATATTGCATGAGCGGGCACTTAAATTGTCAGGCAATACAGAGAAGGAACCTGCTGCTTCCGATTTTCTTGAGGTAATCGAATTCATTCTGGCACATGAGAAATACGGTATTGAATCGACTTTGGTAAGGGAGGTATTCCCATTGAAAACTATCACAAGGATCCCCGGACTTCCGTCTTTTATCCTGGGACTTGCCAATTTACGGGGGGAGGTGATTCCCGTCATCGACCTGAAAAGACTATTCAGCCTGCCGGAAGCAGGACTGACTGATTTGGACAAACTAATCGTTCTTCAGGCTGAGGATATTGAGATAGGTATCCTGGCCGATGTAATTGCAGGTGTAAAAAGCATTCGGAGAGATGACATTCAACCTCCGCTGCTGACAATACCGGGAATTCATACAAACTGGATGAAGGGAATCACGAGCGACCACATGGTAATCATTGACGCCATGAAATTTCTCAATTCTCAAATATTTGGAAATCATGAATAATAAGTTGCAAAAATTAATATAACAGCTAATTAAAATGAGAAGAAAAATGAAACAAATAAAGAATAAAACCTTACGGGTGAGTACTTTCATCGGACTTGGTCTGCTGATCGCGATGTTCATTGCAATCATTTTGATTACAATCACATCGCTTAATACCACATTAAAATCGCAGGCAGTTTTCAGTAACAGTTTCTTTAACCGGCTGCTGCCCATCTATCATATAAAAGCAGCTTTAACTGACAGCCGTATTGAAATAATGGAAATTCTGTTTACTGATGATGCGGAACAAAGGGAAAAATTATACCAGGAGCTTAAAGCGGGAACGGAAGGAATTGAAAACACCCTGGATACTGCAATGACGGAGGTGAAAAACGTCAACAGTCCTATGTATAAGCAACTGAATGACATAAAAAAGATTGTTGCAGAGGTTAACAAAACACGATCGACAATTTACGACCTGATCAGCACCCGTAAAATCAATGAGGCCAAAGCTATTATGTCGGGAATCCAGATGGAGCGAAATATGGAAATTGCCAACATGGTTGATGCAATTATTGAACAATCAAAAAAACAATTTGAAGATTCCGTTGAAGCTCAGCAACGGGAAATGAATGCTGAAATTAATTTTTTCATTGTTTTCGGACTGATTGCACTGATCATTGCAACCGGGATTTTAATGATGGTAAACTGGAATTATACCAGGATGAATATATCTTCGCAATATGCCCGGAACCTGATCGAGGCAAATCTTGATCCCCTTGTAACCATCAGTCCTGAAGGGAAGATTACTGACGTCAATGATGCTACCGTCAAAGTGACTGGAGTTTCAAAAGAAACCCTTATAGGCACCGACTTTTCCGATTATTTTACAGAGCCTGACACTGCACGGGCTGGATATCTCCAGGTATTTGAAAAAGGTTCTGTGATGGATTATCCGCTGACGATCAGGCACATTTCCGGGAGACAAACGCACGTCCTTTACAATGCCTCCGTGTATCGTGATGCCGAAGGAAAAGTTCTTGGCGTATTTGCTGCTGCACGCGATATCACTGATAAAAAAAGGATGGACGAAGAATTGAAAGAGCTTAATCTTTCTCTTGAACAGCGGGTAAAAGAGCGTACCGAAAACCTTGTCAACCAGACACAGGAAATAATCAAAGCCATAAATATTCTTTCTGTTTCGGCGACAGAGATTCTCACTGCCACATCACAGGTTGCGTCCAGTGTTTCCGAAACAGCCTCTGCAATCAATGAAACTACCACAACGGTCGAAGAGGTAAGCCAAACGGCCCAGGTATCGGCTCAAAAGGCAAAATCTGTGTCAGAAACTGCACAAAAAACAGCCCAGATTTCCATAAATGGCAAAAAATCGGTGGAGGAGACCATTAATGTCATGTCAAAAATCAGGGAACAGGTTGAGGCAGTGGCAGAAAGTATTGTCAAACTTAGTGAGCAGAGCCAGGATATCGGGGAAATCATCGCAACCGTTAATGATATTGCCGATCAGTCAAACCTGCTCTCCGTCAATGCGGCCATCGAAGCTGCCAAGGCAGGGGAACAGGGTAAAGGGTTTACAATTGTTGCAAAAGAGGTAAAAAGTTTGGCTGAGCAATCCAAACAGGCTACCTCCAAGGTGCGGGCAATCCTGAGTGACGTTCAACGGGCGATGAGCGCCGCCGTGATGGCCACCGAGTCTGGAACCAGGGCTGTGGAGACCGGGGTGAAACAATCGATGGAAACCGGTGAATCAATCCGGTTACTTGCTGAAAGCATTACAGAGGCAGCCCAATCGGCCATGCAGATCTCTGTTTCGAACCAGCAGCAGATGGTAGGCATGGACCAGATTGCGCAGGCTATGTTAAACATCCGCCAAGCCAGCGAACAAAATATGGTTGGCACAAAACAGGCCGAGGACGCAGCCCGCAGTATCAGTGACCTTGGAAAGAAACTCAAGGAACTGGTCGAAAAGTATAAGGTTTGAAACACATTGAATTTTAATATTATGACAGAAAAGAACCGAATATGACCAGGCCGGAAGAAGAATTCCTTATAAAACTGATTAAGACATTCAAAATCGAGGCTGATGATCATATTAATGTGATATCAGCAGGTTTGCTGGAATTGGAAAAGTCGCCTGACAAAGAGACCAGTAATCGAATTGTCGAAACCATATTCAGAGAGGTACACAGTTTGAAAGGCGCTGCCCGTGCAGTAGGTCAGCGCGAGATAGAGCTCATCTGCCGGTCGCTGGAAAGTATTTTTTCCAGAGTGAAACGCAATGAGGTTGAGCTGAAACAGAATATGTTTGACTTGCTTATAAATTCAACCAATTGGTTGAACCAGCTTTGTGCGACTCTTGATAATCCGCTTACAATTCAGGAAATGGATAAGGTCAGGGACGAGGTTGAAAAACTCACTTCCAGGCTTGGAACATTGCTTGCAGAATCAAGTCCACCCACCGGTCCTGCTGTAGTTGCCACGGAGGTTAGGAAAGCTGAAGCAGTTCCTGGTTCAAACAATATAAATACCATGCCCGACCAAGCCATTCCTGAGATAATTGTACAACCTGCCAGGGAGAAAATTAAAACGGCTGAAACAGTCAGGATCCCTATTAAAAAACTGGATGCTGTTTTACGTCAATCCGAAGAGCTGATTACCGTCAGGTTATCAATGAATGAACGGATTACCGAGATCCAGGCTCTGGTTCATAACCTGGAGCAGTGGAGAAAGGAATGGTCGCGGATAGCAGGTCATGTCCGTATCCGCGAACGCGAGTTGATAAATGCCAAAGCAAAGAAAGAAGAATTGTGGCAAACCAAAAAGAGCAGTGCACACTCCCTCCAGATCCTGGATTATCTCCGCTGGAGCGATCACCTCAGCAAGACGCTGGAGCGTGATGTTGTTGCATTGTACCAGTCGGCGCGGCAAGACCATTATTTGCTGGGATTAATGACTGATGGACTACTTGATGAGGTAAAAAAGATCATGATGCTTCCCTTCTCTTCGTTGCTGGAGGCTTTTCCCAAGATCGTACGGGATCTTTCCCGCGATCGTGAAAAATTGACCGACCTGGTGGTAGAAGGCGCTGACATAGAAGTTGACAAACGTGTTCTGGATGAGATGAAAGATCCTTTGATCCACCTCATCCGGAATTCGATTGACCATGGGATCGAAATCCCTGACATACGCCAGAAAAACAACAAAAATCCACAGGGAAAGCTTACAATCTCCATTTCCCACCCCGACAGCAGTCATGTCGAAATCCTGGTTGGTGATGACGGAGCAGGCATCGATGCCGTGAAGGTGCGCAACACAGCGCTTCAGATGGGGTTGATAACTCAGGAAGAGTCAGATCAGCTCAGCGAAAAGCAATCCCTTGCCCTGATTTTCAGATCAGGTTTTACCACCATGACCAAGGTAACAGATATCTCCGGCCGGGGACTTGGCATGGCTATTTTACGGGAAAAAGTCGAAAATCTGGGCGGCGCCCTGACTGTGGAAACAAATCCCGGATCCGGTACGGCTTTCAGGATATTGATCCCTTTGGCATTTGCTTCATTCCACGGCATCTACGTGCGACTGGGTGATGAACTCTATGTGTTTCCATCTGCCCTGGTTGAAAAAGTAGCAAGGGTAAACAGAGAAGAGGTGAAAACAGCCGCTAATAAGGAAACAATACGGCTGGATGACCAGGCGATTCCGATAGTAAGGTTGTCTGAATTTTTGCAGGTTGTCTCAATCAACAATGACAATGCCGGGCCATCGGAATTTCTGAATCTGGTTGTTGTTTCTCATGCAGGAAAGCGCATTGCCTTCATTGTCGATGAGATTATTGGCGGGCAGGAGGTATTGGTTAAATCGCTGGGGAAACATCTGCCCAGGGTTGAATTCATCTCTGCGGTTACCTTACTTGGGTCGGGCAAGATTGTCCCGATCCTGAATGTTTATGATTTAATACGCGCTTCGGGGAACCAAAGCGCAACCCTGGTCTCCTCTGTTAGCGCCAGTAAGGTCATTTCAAAAAAACAATCAATACTCGTTGCCGAAGATTCAATCACTTCCCGCACCCTGCTTAAAAATATCCTTGAAGGAGCAGGTTATGAGGTGAATACTGCGGTTGACGGCCTGGATGCCTTTACCCAGCTCCGTGCACGCAGGTATGACATCCTGGTTTCCGATGTGGATATGCCACGAATGAGCGGATTTGACCTGATAGCAAAAGTTCGTTCCGACAAAAAGATTGCAGATATTCCGGCCATTCTGGTTTCCTCACTTAGCTCCCGGGAGGATCGCGAGCGGGGCATCGACGTTGGCGCAAATGCATATATTGTAAAAAGTGGTTTTGATCAAAATAATTTATTGGAAGCCATTCGTCAGCTTATTTAAAACAACACCATCTATGATCAAGGTTCTAATTGTTGAAGATTCGCCTGTACTCCAGGAATTGCTTAGTTTTATCCTTAAATCTGATCCTGAAATCAATATTATCGGTATTGCCAAAGATGGCGAAGAAGCCATTGATTTTGTGAAAAACCACAAACCTGATGTAATCACCATGGATATCCACATGCCCTTGCTCAACGGGATTGAGGCAACCCGAAGAATCATGCAGACCATGCCTGTTCCGATCATCATCGTCAGCAGTACCATAAATACCATGGAGAATTCAAATAGTTTCAAGGCGATGGAAGCAGGCGCACTTGCGCTTCTTCCCAAACCTATGTCAGTTGGTCACCCCGAATTTACATCTACAGCAAACGGATTAATAACAACGGTCAAACTGATGTCGGAAATCAAGGTAGTAAAACGTTGGGCAAATAAGTCTGTATATAATCACGATATATTAAATAATAATATTCAGTCAGTACCAACGGGTCAGTCCAGGCAGGTGAATGAAGATTTTCAGATTATTGCTGTTGGGGCTTCCACCGGTGGACCATTGGTGATCAAATCTATACTGAGCAACCTGAAACCCGGATTTCCCCTGCCCATTCTTATCGTTCAGCACATTGCCTGTGGATTCTTACAGGGATTTGCCGACTGGCTTGGTGATGCCATCGCACTCCCGCTACACGTTGCCAGGCATCAGGAGCTGATATTACCCGGGCATGTTTATATTGCCCCCGATTATATGCATATGGGCGTTGATTCTTCACACCGCATCGTGCTGAGTAATGAGGCCCCGGTGAATGGTCTGCGCCCATCTGTTGGAAAATTATTCGAATCAGTATTTGAGGTGTATGGCAAAGGAGCCATCGGAGTACTGCTCACCGGCATGGGAAAGGACGGTGCCGAGGAGATGAAGCGCTTGCATGACCATGGGGCCTTAACGATTGCACAGGACGAAGAATCTTCGGTCGTTCACGGAATGCCCGGTTCGGCAATTGCACTGAACGGCGTCTCCCATATTCTTTCGCCCGCTAAAATTCCTGAAATGCTTAATAAATTAACATATTCAAAAACGCAACAATGGTAACTTGCCAGGCATAGTAAACAGAACCAGTGGATGTGAGACTGAAAAAAAATACTGAATAAAAATACTTCAAGACAGAAATTTATTACGTATGCAGACGGACATCAATAATATTCATCAAAGGAAGGCAATTCTGATCGTCGAAGATAGCCCTACGCAGGCCGAGAAGCTTAAATATTCCCTCGAAAAGAGAGGGAATCATGTAGCCGTTGCAACCAACGGTTTTGAGGCGATTGCTTATCTTGAAGATCATGATGTTGAAATGGTGATAAGCGATATTGTAATGCCGGGGATGAATGGGTACGAATTGTGCTCACGAATCAAATCGGATCAGAAATACAGGTCGATGCCGGTGATATTGCTGACCTCACTGACTGATCCCCAAAATATCATCGAAGGTTTGAATTGCTCGGCTGATAATTTCATTCTTAAACCATACGATGAAGAGTATCTCCTTTCGCAAGTCGAATATATCAGGTCGAACCATGCGCTGCGTGACCATGAAAGATCGCAGTTCGAGGTGAAAATATTTTTCGGCGGACAGCTGCATTCCATCACCTCCGACCGGCTGCAAATACTCGATCTCCTGATGTCGACCTATGAAAATGCCGTTCATAAAAATTACGAACTGGAGCAGGTCAGGCAGGAGTTAAGCGATCTGAATGCGAGGCTGGAACAGCTTGTGAAAGACCGAACGGCAGACCTTACGGCAGAAATTGCTATCAGAAAGCGAACTGAAGAAGAACTGATTGCCGCCAAACAAAGAGCCGAAGAATCAAACCACCTGAAAACCACGCTATTAGCCAACATGAGCCACGAGTTCCGTACACCAATGAATGGAATTCTTGGTTTTTCCAATATCCTGGAAACCCAGGTGCAGGATCCGGATTTACGCACCTATATTGGCCATATCCGGCGTTCGGGCATGCGGTTGCTTACCACGCTGAATTCGATCATGGATTATTCTCAGCTCGACTCCGGCAGCATGAAAGTTTACATTAAGGATGTTGATCTTTCATCCCTCCTTCAATCACTGGTTCCGCATTTTGAAACCTGTGCACATGAAAAAAAAATTCAGTTTTATCTCCATCTATCTGCGAATCCTGTTGCCGGGCTTGACCACGACCTTGTAGTGAAAGCCATCGCCAACCTGATTGACAATGCCATTAAATTCACATCGCAGGGAAGTGTGACCATAAGCCTCAGCATCATGCACCTGGAAGATAATAACCCCTGGGCCGTGATAAAGATTTCTGACACCGGTATTGGAATTACCCCCGATAAACTGACCGTCATTTTTGAAGAATTCAGGCAGGGTAGTGAGGGATATTCCCGGTCGTACGAGGGCACCGGCCTTGGACTTACGATCAGTAGCAGGATTGTGGCCCTGATGAATGGAAAAATTGAAGTTGAAAGCACCCTGGGCAGGGGATCGGTTTTCACCGTCTATTTTCCGGCAAATCAGTTCGCTGATGAAATAATGAACAAGCGGCCGAAAGCAATGTCACGCAAAGAGAAAAGCAGCGATAAACTGGACCTCCTGCTGGTTGAAGACAATCCTGCAAACCAGATGCTGGTTGATGTCTATATCAATAAAAAATATAACCTGGACACTGTTGCCGATGGCCAATCTTCCATTGACATGGCTTCACGGAAACAATATGACGCTATTTTAATGGACATCAACCTTGGATCAGGGATCGACGGGTTGGAAGCAACCAATGAAATACGGAAGTTGCCGGGATATGATCACACTCCTGTAATAGCTCTAACGGGATACACCGAAAGTTCGGAAAAAGAGAGAATCCTCAATGGCGGATGTTCCCATTACCTTAGTAAACCCTTTTCGAAAGAAGGATTACTGGGTATCATCGATGAAATTTTTGAACCTGGTCAGACGGCAACTTCCTGATATCGGATTATTACCTGTAATGATAATTTTTTTGATATTATCCATTTCTATCCCTGCATGACTTCTTAGGATGGTACTATTTGTCATTTATTGTAAATCCCTGAAGAAGGGATTCTGGTATGATTGCGATTAATCATATTTTTCTTATATTTGAATCCTATCTGAACCTTAAGGTATTATAAACACCAACAAGATGGCTAAGAAAATCATTTACAGAGGATGCCCGGGCATGGCCAGCAGCCATATGAGCTATAATGAGATGAACCCGGAAAATACGGAAAATCCTGACGATTTCAATAATGAAATTGACGATTTTGAAGTACATTCAGAGTGTATGATCAATGTATGGCAGGATTTGTTCTGTATTGTGACCATGGATGGAAAATTCCAGAAGGTAAGCAAAGCCTGGGAATCGATCCTTGGATACAGGGAAGAGGAGATGGAGGGTAAGACCTTCATGGAACTTATCCATCCGGAGGATCTGGATAGCGCCATGAAACACATGACTGAGATGGCCATGGGAGGCAAAGTAATTAATTTCCTTAACCGTTTCAGAAATAAAGATGGTTCTTATAATTGGCTTGAATGGAGAGCAGCCCCTGGTGAAGACAAGAACCTTGTTTTTGCCGTTGCAAGGGAGGTTTCACAGTATAAATTAATTGAAGAGGAGATACGACACAAGACCTGGACCTTAAACGAACGGCTTAAAGAGATGAATTGCCTTTATGCTGTAACCAACTGTTTACAGGATGTGACCAGCCCGGTTGAAAATATTATTCCAAAGCTTTTTCTGCCGATCGTAAATGCTTACCAGTACCCTGAAAAAACAGCCGTAAAAATTATTATTGAAGGCAGGGTATACACCTCCGATAACTTCAACGTTACGGAATGGAAGCAGTCATCCGGCATCCAGGTTGCAGGCCGGGAAATTGGACGAATTGAAATCTCCTACCTGGATGAGATGCCTTTGTTCGACGAAGGTCCTTTTTTAAAAGAGGAAAGGACCCTGATTGATTCGCTGGCCAACCTGATAGGGCAGTTTATCAACCGCTCCACGACATACCGTCAGACTTTATTGCTTGCCTCCGTGATGGATGCTTCTATTGATGCCATCGGCACCTTTAAATTTGACGGGACGATCCTATCATGGAGCAGGGGGGCAGAACGACTTTATGGACTGACAGCCAAAGAGATGATTGGTAAAAATATTGAGTCAATTTACACTGAAAACCACAAAAAGGATCTTGAATACTTTGTTTCTCAATTAAAGCAGGGAAAATCAATCGATGGATTCGAAACGCAACGTGTAAAACCCGACGGAACGGTGCTGGATGTTTTTGTTGTGATGTCACCGCTCAAGAATGAGCGCGGAGAATACGACAGTTACATCACAGTTTTACACGACATCACCGAGCGGAAACAGCAGGAGCGTATGCTTCAGCAGAGTGAAGCCAGCCTGAAGGCAGCGCAGAAGCTTGCCCGGATTGGCAGTTGGAGAATTGATCATGCAAGCGGCAAACACTCATGGTCAGATGAACTGTTTGCAATCCTGGAGGTGGACAAAGAGATGGTTGTGCCCTCTTTTGAAATATATTTTGAAAGGGTTCATCCTGATGACCGGAAACTGGTTCTGGAAGACCACCGAGCTTCACATGATAGCGGAATCAGCCATGACCTGACTCACAGGTTGATGATGCCTGACGGTCGCATCAAATTTGTTCATAATATCACCAGCAGTGCCATTAATGATGATCAGCAACATAAAGAATCGTTTGGAGCGGTACAGGATATTACACAACTCCATGATTCCCAAGTCAGACAGGCACAGCTTGAAGAAAGATTCCGTGAAGTTGCCCAGGATGCCGGGGAATGGATATGGGAAATGGATGCAACCGGGCTTTACACGTATGCAAGTCCTGCATGTATCGACATCTTCGGCCTCAACCCTGAAGAGATTGAGGGTAAAAAATTTTTTTATGATTTCTTTGTCCCTGAACTAAAGGACATTTATACAAAAATGTCCTTTCTTGCCAGGGATGAAAAACGAAGGATCAATAAATTCGTCAACAAGGTGCTTCACCTCGACGGGAATGTTGTGTTTCTTGAAACAACAGGCAGCCCCATTTTTGATCAGGCAGGGAATGTAACCGGATACCGGGGCACCTCCATGAACGTTTCTGACCAGGTAAAAGCACAGGAGGACCTGAAAAAGAGTGAGGAACAATTCCGCCTCCTGGCAGAAAACGTCACCGATGTAATTTGGACACTGGATATTAACGGTAAGTTTCTTTATGTCAGTCCTTCTGTAAAAAAATTACGTGGATTTACACCTGAAGAGGTCATGCAGCAAACCATTGCAGAAAGTCTATCCCCAGCTTCAGCTGCGATGGCTTTCAAATCAATGGAAGAATCTATGCCGCGAATCATGGCCGGAGAGCAGCCACCTCCAGCTACCCTGTTGCTGGAACAACCCTGTAAGGACGGACGGACGGTTTGGACCGAGGCAACAATCAGTAATATTTTTGATAACCAGGGGAAGTTCCTTTTTTTCCTCGGAGTCAGCCGTGATATCACTGACCGTAAGGCAGTTGAGGATCAGCTGATCATGAAAGAGGCTGCCATTCAGTCCTCCATCAGTGGAATTGCGCTTACCGCAATTGACGGTACCATGCTGTACGTTAACAATGCATTTGTTAAGATGTGGGGTTATTCAGATGAGAATGAAATCCTGGGAAGAAATTTTCTTGAATTTTCGGGGGATCCGGAGAAAACAAAATCTGTTGTGCCCCATATTGCGGCAGGCAGAGGTGTGGAACATGAAGATACCGGAAAAAGGAAAGACGGGACCTTGTTTGACATGTTTGTCATTGTAAATCCAGTGTATTCTGCAGGAAAAGAACCTGTAATGATGGCCTCCTTTATTGACATCACTGAACGAAAAACTGCTGAAAAAATGCGGGACCAGGAGCGCCTGCTCCTCCAGACACTGATTGACAATTTTCCAAGTTCAATCTGGTTTTTCGACAAGGACAGCAGGAAAACAGTTGTCAATAACCTTCATTTAAAACGGGTTGCAAAAACCCTGGGAAGGGATACAATCACTGAGGAAGAAATTATCGGAAAAACCAACTTCGAGGTTTATCCGGCAGAGATTGCCAGCGAGTATTTTATTCAGGACAAAACGGTTCTTCAGGACGGGATTGCTTTGCTCAACATCGAGGCCTGCACAAAGGGTGAGGATGGAGAGCCTTTATGGGAGTCCATCTCAAAAATTCCCGTTCACAGCGAGGAGGGTGAGATCCTGGGCATGCTTGGTATTGCCAATGACATCACGGAAAGGAAACAGGCTGAACACCTGAACAAACTGAATGCAGACCGGGTTGCTGCCCAGTACCGGATGAGTTTCCTGGAAGATAAATCGGAGGAGGAAATTATCGCACTTGCACTTGAAGAGGCTGTAAAACTCACGCAGAGCGAATCTGGCTTCTTTCATTTTGTGGATGAAGCGCAGATGAACCTCGATATGACCGGATGGTCATCATCCGTGACAAGAAATTGCACCCGACCCGAAAACACCCATTATCCGGTCAAGGAAGCCGGAATCTGGGCTCAATGCATTCATTCGCATAAGCCATTCGTATGTAATGATTACGAAGTTCACCCGGATAAAAATGGATTGCCTGATGATCATTTTCACCTGATCAGGTTCATCACCTGCCCGGTTATCGAAAACGAAAAGGTGACCCTTGTCATAGGAGTAGGCAATAAAAACTTGCCCTATGAAGAGATTGAGGCTTCCCAGCTGAGCACATTCATGGAGGAAGTTTGGAAGGTCATCAAAAAATCGCGGTTAAATGAACAACTGAAGGTCGCCAGGCTCAAGGCCGAAGAATCAAATAAACTGAAAACCTCCCTCATGCTGAATATGAGCCATGAATTCAGGACACCGCTAAACGGTATTCTTGGTTTTGCCAGTTTATTAAAAGAGATGGTGAAGGAAGATGATGCCAGGAATATGGCTGATTATATTAACATGTCGGGCAAACGTTTGATGGTCACCCTCACTTCAATCCTGGAACTCTCACAGCTTGAATCGGATAAGAAAATCATAAACCTTGAAGAAATCAGTCTTTCTGAGCTTTCTCATAAGGTGATCTCTAAATTTTCTGATCTGCTGGATTTCAAGAAACTGCACCTTTCGAAAATGATAGAAGAGAGCCTTTTTCTTAAAACCGACAAGGGAATGGTTTCAAACATCTTCTATTATATCATCGATAATGCCATTAAGTTTACTGAAACAGGGCAAGTGTGGGTCTCTCTTCAGAAAACCAAAAAAAACGGTGCAGATTATCTCATATTCAAGGTCAGAGACACCGGAATCGGGATCAGTGATGAACAGCTTAAATACATTTTCGAGCCTTTCAGGCAGGGCAGCGAGGGAATTGGAAGAAGTCACGAAGGTAACGGCCTCGGGCTGACCCTGTGTAAAAAATTTCTCGATCTGCTGGGTGCCCACCTCGAGATTGAAAGCCGCCAGGACCTTGGATCAACCTTCTCTGTTTTCTTTAGTCTTGCCCAGCCAGGCGCGGAACCTGAAAATGCCACTCCCCGACTGGCAGCTACTGGTACATCAATTTCGGCACCCAAAAGAGAACCGGGTGTTAAGCCGCGCATTCTTGTAGTTGAAGACAACGAGATCAATGTGGAGCTAATCATGATGTACCTCGAGGACCGGTTTATCGTTGAGAAAGCGCTGAACGGGAAAATGGCGCTCAAACTTGCGTCGATCAACGACTATGAGCTGATTCTGATGGATATCAACCTGGGCTCCGAAATGGATGGCATCGAAGTAACATGTGAGATCAGAAAGATGAAAAAGTATGAGAACCTGCCTATCATTGCGGTGACAGGATATGCAACCGATCGTGAAAAACAGGCTATTTTAAGTCATGGCCTGAACGATTATATCTCAAAGCCATTTACGAAAGCTGAACTGGATACAGTTATCCAGCGTGTTATAGTTTAACCTAAATACGTAAGTCATATTTTTTATGAATCAGGATACTACTGTAAAAATCGGCCTTCTCCATTCATTAAGCGGGACAATGTCTCTAAGTGAAAAATCATTGGTTGATGCTGAACTGATGGCCATTGAAGAGATAAACCGGTCGGGCGGTGTTTTAAATCACTGCATCGAACCCATAACAATGGATGGCGAATCCATCCCGGAGGTATTTGCTGAAAGGGCCCGTGAATTGTTTGATTCAGGAATTGATACGCTTTTTGGAGCGTGGACTTCGGCTTCCCGGAAAGCCATAAAGCCAATAGTTGAAGCACATAAGGGGCTGTTATTCTACCCTGTACAATACGAAGGACTTGAAGAGTCTCCAAACATCATTTACACAGGTAGTTGCCTCAATCAGCAGATTAGCACCTCCGTTTTGTGGGCGCTGAACCATTGCGGGAAAAACTTTTACCTCGTGGGTTCCGACTATGTGTTTCCACGTGCTGCCAATCGCCTGATCCGTTCCATCGTTCAGGAAAATGAAGGAATGATATCCGGTGAGGCATATTTTAATTTGGGCTTCCAGGAATTCAACGATGTCATTCAACAAATAAAAAAAGAGAGGCCTGCTGTCATATTCAACACCCTGAACGGGGACAGTAATCTGGGTTTTTTTAAGCAGTTCCATGATGCAGGCTTATTACCGGAGGATTTCCCGATCATGTCGGTAAGCCTGACCGAAACAGAAGTCCGGGCCATCGGACAAAGTGCAATAGGCCACTTTGCCTGTTGGGGATATTTTCAAAGTCTGAAGAATGATGAGAATGTAATTTTTACCCGGAATTTCAAGCAGCGATATGGGGATAATACTGTGTGCAGTGCCCCCATGGTAATGTCCTATTCCCAGATTTTCCTTTGGAAAAAGGCTGTTGAACTGGCCGGAACTTTTGAGCCCCGGAAGGTAATTGAAAAAATACCGGGCTGTTCATTCCAAAGTCCGGCAGGGTTCATAAGCATCGGTTCAAATCACCATACTGCAAAAAGTATCAGGATAGGCAGGGTGAACACTTCCGGACAATTTGACATTGTTTGGGAGAGCGAGACTTCCATAAGCCCAAAACCCTGGCTTGGTGTTGAAGATATTGATTTTCCACGGCAGGCACTTGTAAAACAATGTATGACTTCATTCCCTGATCTGCTGTTCCAAAATTCGGAATTAGGGGAACAGATAAAAAAATCGCAGGTCCTGGAAAATGAGCTGAAGTGTTTAAACGCCGAACTTGAGGGCCTGGTTGAAAATCGCACGCTTCAGATGAAAGAAATGATGGAAGAACTCAGGCAGGCGAAGGAGAAAGCAGAAGAAGCCAGCAGGTTGAAATCGTCACTGTTGATGAACATGAGCCACGAATTGCGGACACCCATTAATGGGATCCTTGGGTTCGGCGAATTATTGATCGGATCTCTGGATGACCATAAACAAAAGGTGATGGTTAACAATATGGTTCAGATGGGCAGAAGGTTGCTCGTGACCTTTACCTCCATGATGAAACTCTCAAAACTTGAAGCGGAGAAACTCCAGCCTGCTTTAGAGATCTGTGACATTGGAGATCTGATTAAACGTGAACTTTATAAAATCAAGACCCCGGCATCGCTGAAGAAAATTTTGATTAAGGAGCAGATTGACAACGAGATTCTGTTGCGCATTGATAAAGCCATGTTCAGTGATATCCTGTTTTTTTTGCTTGACAATGCCATTAAGTACACTGACGCTGGCTATCTCTGGGTCAAACTGAATCAGCATTTCGATAATGGGATGTACCATACTTCGATCAGTATAAGCGACACTGGAATAGGGATAGATGAAAAACAGCTTGAATTCATTTTCGATGCATTCAGGCAGGGAAGTGAAGGAATTGGCAGAAGCCACGACGGTGCCGGGCTTGGGCTTGCCCTATGCAAAAAATTCCTTCGATTGCTGGGAGGTGAGATTTCTGTCGAATCAACACCGGGTTCGGGCTCAACATTTGTAATTTCGTTTGTCACTGCCGAAAAGATTGCATCAACCGAAAAATCCCGGGAGCCATCAATCGCTGACCTGGGCGAAAGGATCAAAGCCCAGTTGGGGTCAATTGATCATAAGAAACGGATACTGATTGTGGAGGATAACGTGCTGAACGCAGAACTTATTTCGCAATACCTGGAGGACTTTTTTTTTACCGATATCGCAAGAACCGGCCAGCTTGCAATAAAATTTGCATGGCAAAATGAGTATGATCTGATTTTAATGGATATAAATCTTGGCCCTAGTATGGACGGGATTAAAGCTACCAGGGAGATAAAGACATTGAAAAACTATAAGGAAGTTCCTTTTATCGCTGTAACCGGTTATTCAACGGATGCAGAAAGGAGCTATATCATGAGCAACGGTCTGGACGATTTTTTATCAAAACCATTCACCCGGGAAGAACTGCTGGAGGTTGTAGGAAGGGGATTAAAACTGGCTTATAATAAAAACAGTTAATGCATAGCAATCTGATTATTTATATGCCCTATGAATAAAATACAAAATATCAAATTTAAATCTCTCCCGATATTCATCATTGCTTCAATCCTGGTTATCATTGGTGGCTATCACTGGACCAGGTGGAGCACAAAACAAATCGATTCGCGGTTACGTGATGAGGCCCTCGCCCAGACAGAAGAGATTGCGAATGCCCTGAACCCCGGCATCATCAAGGAGCTGACCTTTACAGCCTCCGATTCGGGAACGATAGAGTTTGAGCGTATCCGTAAAGAACTGATCGCCTATGGGAAAATCATGAAACAACGCGGAATCTACTCGATGGCGTTGCGTAACGGGAAAATTTTCTTTGGTCCGGAAACATATACCCCGGGCGATTCGCTGGCTTCGACACCAGGAGAACTTTACGAACAGCCTTCAGTGGAAGATTTCGAAATTTTCAGTAAAGCAAAATCCGTAGTAATGGGGCCATATTCAGATGAATATGGCAACTTCATATCAGCGCTTGCGCCGGTTCTTGATCCATCCTCCGGAAAGGTGCTCATGGTAGTCGGCGTTGATATCCTTACCGACGATTGGAAAAAAGAAATCAACAAGGGACGATGGTTACCTGTTACCGGAACTATTATAACGCTCATTATAATTGTTACCGCATTTTTCCTGAAAGTGAGAAGAAGCAGATTATCGCCTGACAGGTATGGATATTATCGGTACATTGAATCATACCTGGTTGCCATTCTCGGGACTTTCCTGTCGGTTGTAGTATCCCTGATAAGTCTGGAGAGAGAACAACAGGATCAGATTGCACTTTTCAGGCTGCATGCTGCAAGTTATGAAGGAAAAATCCATACCGGATTCAATAAAATCCAACAGGATTTTTCGCTTCTCAGCGATTATTTTGCCAGCAGTCAGTATGTCAGTCGTGATGAGTTCCATAGCTTTATCAATCCGATCGTTTCCAATCAGCAGGCGGTCGCTTACCTTTGGGCGCCATGTGTTTTGCGCGAAAAAAGGAAGGAATTTGAAGATGCCGAAAGAAAAGCAGGTATTCTGAATTTTGAGATTCACATGACCAGCCCTGATGGCGCCACACAACCCAGTCCTGCACGGTCATTTTACTATCCGGTCCAATATACTGAGCCGCCATTGCAGTATAAATGGCTGCCGGGATTTGATCTTTATTCCAAAGAAGCTTATAAGAATTATCTTCAGGCTTCAAGTCATCTCAATCTGGTTTCCTCAGCCAACCCTGAATTCCAGGTATTGAATGGCTACAGGCAACCTGTTCTGATTGCATTTGAACCTGTCAGGAGTAAATTCGGCACCCAACAGGATTCTGGTTTTACTGTTCTCGTGATGGGTATGGATTCGTGGCTGAAATATATTTTACGATCAAATAAGGAGGAAAAGCCAACGGCTGCAATTGACCTGGTTGACCTGACAAATGAATCGGGGCCGTTTCTGGTCGCATCGCTGGGTGAAGATGACAGTGCGTATAGTCCAGGCTTTGTAAGTGTTGATTTTCACAAGGAAAAACTGTTTAACGAGATCACACCTCTGTTCCATTTTGGGCGGACATTCGCAATCATCACCCATGCAAACCAAATGTTTCTTTCGGAACATCCGGGAGGAGTATGGTGGCTGCAGGGCTTTTTCTTACTGACACTCACCATCATCATTTCACTTTTCATCCGGTTTCTACAGAACCGACAGATAACACTTGATGTCCTTGTTCACCAAAAGACTTCGGAACTGGAAATAGCCATGAATAAGGCCGAAGAAGGTAACCGGTTAAAATCGGCCCTGCTGTTAAACCTGAGTCATGAGTTGAGAACCCCCATACAAGGGATTCTTGGATTCGGAGAGATCTTAACGGAACAGCTTAATGATCCGGATCAGAAGAAAATGGTCAATCATATCGTATTGCTGGGGCAAAAACTACTGGTTACCTTTTCCTCCATGTTGCACCTATCGCGTCTGGAGGCTGAAAAAAGTCAACCTGACCTGCAGATTTGTGACCTGGGTAACCTTGCCCGGGAAGCAATCATGAGGTTCAGGCGCCAGGCCGCTGTGAAAAAGATCACGATAAAAGAAGATATCGGGGCTGATGTCATGTTACGGACCGATCAAGAGATGTTTTCGGATATCCTTTTTTTCCTGCTTGACAATGCAGTAAAATTTACCGAAACCGGCTATATCTGGGTAATTCTACATCAAACTGCCAATGAGGGTTCACGTACCATCACCCTGGCAGTCAGGGATACGGGCATTGGTATCAAAGAGGAACAACTTCAGTACATATTTGACGCCTTCAGGCAGGGAAGCGAAGGAATCGGAAGAACCCATACAGGAAACGGGATGGGACTGACCCTTTGTAAGCGATTTGTCTCGCTGCTTGGAGGGCTAATCAACGTGGAATCAACAGCAGGAACAGGTTCAACCTTCACAATCTCTTTTACAACCAGCGAAGAAATCGAAATCACTGCCGCGCCGAAACAATTGGCAGTGGCACCGGAAGTTAAACCGGAGCCGATCGTTGAGACCAAACAGCCTGAAGAAAACAAACCTCATGTGCTGGTTGTTGAGGACAACCCTGCCAATGCAGAACTACTGGTTCAATACCTGAACAGGCAATTTTATGTAGATGTTGCATATACAGGGAAGCTGGCATTGAAATATGCCTGGCAGAACAACTATGATCTTATCCTGATGGATATCAACCTGGGCGCTGAGATGGACGGGATACAAGCTACGAAAGAGATCCGTTCCATGGAAAATTATGCGGTCACCCCCATTATTGCTGTGACGGGTTATTCTACAGACACGGAAAAAAAACAGATCCTTGCCGAGGGGCTGACTGATTTTCTTTCAAAACCATTCACGAAAGATGAGCTTTTAAGGATGATCAGTAAATGGATTCAGAATACTGTAAACCCCAGTCTGCGTGAGCCGGAAGGATTACATGGAATATCAGGAACAACATGAAAACCTGAATACATATGAAGCAATGGTACGAAGAATTATTTGAGAATTATGGATTGAAGTATGACCAGGAATGTTTCACCCGGGGATCTGCCGGAGAGTGCGATTTTATTGAACAGGAAGTTGCCTTCGATAAACAGGTCAGAATCCTGGATATCGGATGCGGTACCGGCAGGCACCTGATAGAACTGGCCGAACGAGGCTATAAAAACCTCACCGGGATTGATTTATCGGATTCCCAGTTGGCCAGGGCACGGGAAAAAGCAAAGGTCAAACAGCTGGAAATTGGTTTTCAGAAACAGGATGCCAGGAGCCTGCCATTTCGCGAAGAATTCGACCTGGTAATCATGATCTGCGAAGGTGCTTTTCCCCTAATGGAAACTGACGAAATGAACTTCCGGATACTTCAGCAAGCGGCAATGGCCCTGAAAAGCAAAGGAAAGTTCATTTTCACCACCCTGAATGGCCTGTTCCCTTTGTTTCATTCGGTGAAAGACTTTCTCGATGCGGCATCCGCCGAGGGAAATGCCACCTGTGAAGTCAGTTCGTTTGATCTGATGACTTTCAGGGATCACAGCATTACCATTGCCGAGGATGATCTGGGTATTAAAAAGGAGCTGCACTGCAGTGAAAGGTATTATGTGCCTTCAGAAATCACCTGGTTGCTGAAATCACTCGGTTTTAACGAAATTGACATATACGGGGCGAAACTGGGTGCATTCGGAAGGGGTGACAAACTGACCACCGAAGACTTTGAGATGTTGGTAATTGCAACTTTATGATGATCATCTAACTGAATGTCATTCTGTTAAATATATTATTTATGGTGTCGGTGCATAATTATTTCAGAAGATTACGGAACTTGAAAGCTCAATCGGGCGGGATGCTTTCAATTCAACAGGAATTAAGCGAAATTTTTCGTGAATTACCTGTCAGTTCAACAACACTGGTTGAAAAAATTATTGAAGATGAACGAGTCGATACCGCTGAAATAAAACAGATCAGGACTTTCATTTACCAAAATGGGAAGCCTGGCAGCGATGAAATACGGTTGCTCTTTGAAATTCATGATCATGTTTATGGAAATAAAAATGATCCCTCATGGGGACCCTTTTTCCTGGATGAGACCACCAGGTATTTTACGGAAAATTCAAACGAAAAAAGGAAACTCTCTTTTGTCAAAGCATCAATGCTTTGTGACCAGATTAAGAAAACCATTACCAGGATCGGACTGGTAAGCGAAATGGAAATGGCCTTGTTGAAGAACCTGATTGAAAGGGTCGGGGATCTGAACTCCATTCATGGGCCCAAACTCTTTCTTTCAGAATTGTTCAACGAGGTTTTGCAGGACGAAAAAATTGATTTTAATGAGGTTTCGCTGCTTAAAGATATGATTTCCCAAAACACACCTCCCCTCGAAGAAGATATTGAACTGCTTTTCGATATCAACCTGGCCATAACCGATAAACCGAAGGATGAATACTGGAAGGAGCTATTCGTTGAATCGATTTCATTCTATCTCATCCATCAATCATTCGAAACAAGCCACAGGAGCATAACATGGCTTGAAAACAAACTTCACAGAACTATTGAAAAACAGCAGCGCCTGACCCCTGAAGAGGTTCAGTTAATGTGCACCCTTAAAAACAGCGCCAGGGAGTTTCCACCCGATCTGAATCTATATTGGATGAAATATTGTCAATGATTCGAACTACTTCCGGAGACCGCCTATAAAACTGTTTTGTCAAACCCAAATAACGTCTTATCTCCGCCGGAATCACCGCTGGTCAAATGGCATGAGCATCTGGAACCTCAACTTTTTCGGCGTGACAAATTGCTTCCAGTTTCTCAAACGACCAGGGAAGATCATAATCAAAAAGGATCCCATAAGGTTGTTTCAACAGCCCTGCAAGTTGATGGGTATCCTTGTCGTAGTCAGGCTGGATCTCTGATTCAATCTCCTTCCAGTCGGGCGCCGACAATTTCAATGTGATAAAGGATTCAGGATCCATATTTGACAAGGTGATTGATTTCAGGTCGTCGGTTAAAATTCTGTTCCTGGTCCGGCTGAGGTGTCGTTCACCAAATTCGTATAGCACCTGCATGTATTTTTCAAACAGGATATATTCATTCAGCATAAATGCGATCCCGGCAGGGTTGAAAGCCTTCCAGAAGGTTGCCGGGTGAAGCTGGCACAGAAAGCGGCCAAGCATGAAAGCGCCGGCAGAAAACCCGCTCAGTTTCTCCTTCCTGCACTTCAGGATCATGCTCTTAAAAAAAATAATCTTGCGGTCGGGGGTAAGTAAGCTGTAAATTTTATGCTGATCAAGGTGAGATCCGAGTCCGCTTTGCAAAATTTCGGTGTAATATAGCTCCATGTGGGTATCAAACCATCCGTTAACAAATTCACTTGCCTTTTCAGGTTCATGATCATAATCATTGCGGATCAGCTTGACAAGGTCTGAAAGCGTCATTGCCTCCTCGGTTTTCAAGGTATTAAGAATCTCCCTGTAGGCATGGTATGCTTTCGCCATATTTATAAATACCGTTTCTTCTTTCATCTCCATTTCCAGGGATTGTCCTTCAAGGTATTTCTGAAATCGTGCAGGTTTATAATTCGCTTTGCCGATGTATATCGAGTGATGCTTGCTTGAAACGGTGATCCATGATCCCTCCTCAATTACGATACCGGCGTCATTGATGATTGAATTCTCAGCCAGGCTCATATGATGATTCTTCAGGTTGATGAACGCAGGAATGCCATACCCCAGGCAGGCCGTTACCACATGAATGGCAAGTGGGTTCATACTCAGGATGGCATCCAGTTCACCCATAAAAATCGTCTCGGATGGGATGAATTTCTCCTGGCACAGGCAAACTTTTTCCCCTTTTTTCTTCGCCTCCAGCGCCTTCGCCATGGAGAAATAGATTTTCGCCGATACCGCCGATCTTGGCAATACAGATACACCGGAACCAAACAGTGTCAGCGATTGTAATGAAAGATCGTCGATCCGCTCCGAAAAGATCTGTCGTAAATGATAAGGACGGATCAGCTGTATCACTCTTTTCCTGGGAATGATCTTCCTGTGATAGAGATCGATCGCCGTGAGCAATGTTGATCGCCCGGTAAGTTCTGACATGTTCAGCTGGAGGATGGCAAACAGGGAGATTCCTTCGAACGATTCAACCGCGAATTCAATGGTTGCCGGCGACTTTAGCTTAACTTCCAGTTTTGGAAGCATTGGCGTTGCGTGATAGATTGCCGGAAATTCCTCCTTGATCTCCTCGCGTTCGAAATATTCCCGCTGATCGGCATAGATGGTCCCGGTCATGATCTCTTCACCGAAAATTTCACGCACGCTTTCAATTTGCATTCCCAACCCGGTGCGGGGATGGCGGCTGTAGAGCACACCCGGATATGAATCATGGTTACGGACTGTCCACACCATCTTCTGGAGAATCAATGCAGGAAAAGTGACATGACCCCGCTGAAAGGTATAAATCAGATCCTGGTTCCGGGTAAAAAAACTATGCGATACACTCATGAACATATTCGCCTGGTAATGTGCATCGTATAAAATTCGCTCGTCAACGGTTGCGATCCGTTTAAATAGAAAACTGATCCGCTCTTCAATATCCTCAGAAAATGAAGCACAATCTCCTTTAACCGATCTGAAAAACTCCTGCCGCGGACCAAGAATCTGGCAAATAGATTGCAGGTTATTCAGGTATATTTTATTGGCCACAGATCGGCCATAACGCAGCTCCAGCGACCTGAAACTAAGCTTAGTAACCCCGGCATTCAGGTATGTTGGCATGAGTCCCGGAATATAATAGGGCGTAGCTGACCGTACTGCAAAAACCAGTGCATGGTCGGGATCGCCCAGTTTTTCACCAGTCATTCGTTCCAGGTTTGAGATAGCAGCCGTCATAAAAGTTTCCCGTTCCCGTGCATCCAGCTGATAGGAGTGTGAGGTCAATACACAGAAATCGGGAACAGGATAGCCTTCCTGGTAGAGGTCGAGCAGCACTTTGCCCTTCTGACTTAGCAGGATCTCATCATACGGATTGGTGGTTGATGATGGAACGACCAACTCATTCTCAATGAAAACCGGATTTCCGAATTTCGATCTGAGCATTTCCAGGTATTGTTGCGAAACCATCTCCTTTTCTTTTCCTGCCATTGAATCGTGTTGTGAGGCAACCAGCAGGTTGAGATAATGGTTTGCTTTTCCCCGGTCGGGCTGACTCAGGATAAACACATCGAGATTTTTTAATTTCAGCAGATGTGACTGCCGGTCAGCCGGATTGATGTATTCCAGCTCAGGTTGCGGAAATCCGGAATGATCTCCTGCATGCTGACGACTTGCGTGCTCAGCCAGAACCTGCTGTATCGCGAAATAATTCGGGAAAAAAGCTCTTAACCGGAATTCCTGATGATTATTATGGGTCATAGTCTCGGGGCGTTTAATTACAAAATTATGACTATTCCTCCTCCAATATGAAATATTGAAAAAAAAGGTACACTTTGTCCTAAGTTGACGTACCTTTGACTGAACTCCACTTCCTTGTTTGCTGTCATTTGCTAACCAACTCTCCATGACGCTGAACTACCGGACCGAATCCACACCTGCTGTCACTGAAACCCTGCTTGGTATCGATATTGGTTCAGTGACCATATCACTGGTACAGATGAATTTTTCGGGTCAAATTCTGAAAACAGCCTATCTTTTTCACAAGGGTCAGATCAGGGAATGTCTCGCGTTGGCCGGGCAACATGTCGACCTGAATACAGTTCGTTATATAGCTGCCTGCGATGCTTCCAGTCTTAACCCTGAACTTGTTACCCAGTACAATCCCCAGGTGGCTTTTATAAGGGCAAAAAAGATCTTTTGCAACGAAGCACGATCACTTTTACTTGTGGGCGCCGAAAAATTCATGCTGATCAAATTCGATGAACATGGAAAATTCGAATCGGTCAGGTCAAACTCTTCCTGTGCAGCAGGAACCGGGAGTTTTCTCGATCAACAGGCATTTCGTCTCAACCTCTCCGGAATTGAAGAACTTTGTGAAACAGCGCTGAACAATGTTGAACCCATTCCCGACATTGCATCCCGGTGCTCGGTATTTGCAAAGACAGATCTCATCCATGCCCAGCAGTGTGGTTATTCCCTGGCCGCCATCTGCGACAGTCTTTGCAAGGGCCTTGCCATTAACATTATCGATACGCTGTTTAACCAGGAAGCCCCTCTCCCACCCATCCTTTTTGCCGGGGGAGTTTCTAAAAATGGCGCTGTGGTCAGGCATCTCGAAGAGCAACTGGGCATCCGTTTTATCAGGCATAAACATGCCCACTGCATTGGAGCGGCAGGCGCCTGCTATTTGTGGTTAAATGAAAAAAGGAAGTTTCCGGGGGTTCAGATAACCTCTCTTGATCAACTTTTACTTCCGGAAGAACAGGAAAAGTCCTGGTTTCATCCCCCGCTGGAATTAAAACTTTCAGAGTTTCCCGATTTCAGACGTGAAAATTCCTGGAACTTCACACCAAAAACAAGCCTGCATACTGCAGAGGTACAGGTTGATCTCTATTCGCCGGTCATCAGCGGCAGTGAATATGAGATCTACCTGGGAATTGACATTGGTTCGACCAGCACAAAGGCGATAATTACCACCGGTGATCATACTCCCATGGCCGGATTTTATACCTACACCGCAGGCAAACCAGCCGAAGCGATTCAGTCGGTATTTGAGGCGATCGACGACTTTATCTCACAAAATCAGATCATTGTAAATTTCCTGGGTGTCGGCACTACTGGCTCAGGAAGGAAGTTTATAGGTAAAATTATTCATGCCGACCTGATTGTAGATGAAATCACGGCCCATGCCAGGGCAGCCTGGGAGTTAAATCCCCTTACGGATACCATCATCGAAATTGGAGGACAGGATTCGAAGTTCACCCTGATGGACAATGGCATGGTCACATTTTCGCAAATGAATGCCGTTTGTGCTGCCGGTACCGGAAGTTTCCTGGAAGAGCAGGCCAGAAAACTGGGCTGCCCGCTGTCGGATTATTCACGCCGCACCGAAGGAATGCCGGCTCCCCTGGCCAGCGACCGGTGCACTGTATTCATGGAACGCGACACCAACCAGTTACTTAATAAAGGGTATTCGGTGAACGAGATCCTTGCAACAACCCTTCATTCCGTAATGGAGAACTACCTGAAAAAAGTTGCAGTCGAAGGATCGATCGGCGATCATATCTGTTTTCAGGGAGCAACGGCCAAAAACAAATCACTGGTAGCCGCTTTTGAACAAAGGCTCGGGAAAAAGATATTTGTCTCGCCGTTCTGTCATCTCACAGGCGCTCTTGGCGTTGCACTTTTGCTCGGTGAAGAAAAACCGGCCGAAACCAGGTTCAGGGGGCTCAACCTGTTCAGAGAGCCTATCGAAATCCATTCCGAAACCTGCACAATCTGTGCAAACCATTGCCACATCAGCCTGGCCAGTGTCCAGGGTGAACAGGAAGCTTATGGGTTCCTTTGCGGCAGGGATTATGAGACAAAGAAACGTGTTGCCGTTGATTCGAAGGTTTTCAACCTGATTGAAGAGCGGGCAAAGATCTTTCATTGCAATCAGCCGAAATCTGCGGTCAGGAAAGAGGTAATCGGGCTGGCTGCTTCGTTGCACCTGTTTGAGGAGCTGACCTTGTGGAAGCGGTTTTTTGCAAATTTATCCATCCGGACCATCACGAGCGAAAACATTGCTGATCCTGTAAAATCGGGGAAGCGAATTGCCGGGGCCGAGTTTTGTGCCCCTATCGATTCAATATACGGCCACGTAGCCTGGCTGAGTGATAAAGCCGATTATATTTTTCTGCCGGTTTCGCTCGAGACCCGGAATAAAGATGACCAGTCAGACCGTAACTATTGCTATTATACCCAGTATTCAGCAGCCCTGGTGTATTCGATGAAGGATAAGCGGATCGCAGGAAAGCTTATTTCGCCCATGCTGAACTTTTCGAAAGGAAACCAGTATGTAATTAAACAACTCACTGAAACGCTTATGCCAATTTTCGGACCGGCAATTTCGCCAGGTAAGATCAAAGCGGCATTCGTTGAGGCGCTGAATTTCTCAAATGAGCTAAAGCCAAAACTGTTTTCACTGTTTAAAGCTGAATTTCAACCTGACAGGAATATCTCGGTGGTTTTGCTTGGCCGGCCATATTTAGTATTGGCTAAGTCAATGAATAAAGGCATTCCTGATATTTTTTCCAGGATGGGGATCAAATCCTTTTTCCAGGATATGGTTCATACCGATGAACTGCAGAGCGCAGAAACCGAACTATTACTTCGGAAAATTCCATGGTATTATGCTGCTAAAATCCTGGAAACAGCAATAACTGCTGCAAAAACCAAAAACCTTTATCCGGTTTTGCTCACCGCATTTAAATGCGCACCTGATTCGTTCATCATCGATTATTTTAAGAAAATCCTTGGATATTATCATAAGCCGTATCTCATCCTTCAGATCGACGAACATGATTCGAATGTAGGCTATGAAACCAGGATCGAAGCGGCCATCCGTTCATTCCGGAATCACGCTGACCGTGACGACGGGAATCCTGTTGACGGATCTCCGCAATTGTTGCCGCACCTGGAGACCAGGATCAATGGCAAAACATTGCTGTTCCCCGGCTGGGACAACCTGGTAGCGCCTTTGCTGGTTGCAAATCTGAAACGGGGAGGCATCGATGCCCGGCTGATGCAAAGCAGCGAAATGACGATCAAAAAGAGCATGGCAACCAATACGGGGCAATGCATTCCGGTAAACATCGTTGCCCAGGAATTTATCGACTACGTTGAACAACAGGGCTTACAGCCTGAAAATACCATTCTCTGGATGACCAGGTGTTACCTTACCTGTAACCTGCGACAATATCCGTTTTATGTAAAAAATCTTTTCGAAGAATATGGCCATGGTTTTGAGAAAGCATCTGTTTACTATGGCGAACTGTCCCATCTCGAAATAGCATTGAACACCAGTTATCATGCCTATTTTGCCTACCTGCTGGGCGGGCTGATCCGTAAACTCGGATGTAAAATCAGACCTTATGAAGTAAGCAGGGGGAATACAGATGAAGTTATCTCAAAAAGCATCGGGATCCTTGAATCAGCTTTTCTGGGAAACCGTTCAATGGATTCCGCAGTAGCCGAAGCCATCTCCCTTTTTGACCAGATAGAGCGAAAACCGGGACAAAAACCCTGTGTCGCAATTTTTGGAGATCTGTATGTCAGGGATAACGACATCATGAACCAGGGCCTGATACATGAGATTGAAGAAAACGGGGGTGAAGTGGTTACAACACCATACACCGACCTGGTGAAGATTACCATTGAAAACGTGATCAGGCGGGCAATGGATAGGGGCGATTACTTCAGGACCGGGATATACCGGGTGATGCTTTCGACAATTAAAATCCTGGAAGACAGATACTATAAACATTTTAAAAAGTACCTGGGAAATAAGCCGGTCGTCAGTTCTTCGCTGCTTGAAAAAAATCTGTCAAAATTCAATATTTCCCCTTTTCATTCGGGCGAATCCTACGAAAACATCCTGAAGATCTTTTATATTATTGAGAACTATCCGGATATTTCGCTTTTCGTTCAAACTAATCCTGCATTTTGCTGCCCTGCCCTTGTAACAGAAGCCATGGCCAATGAAATTAAACGGATCACCGGCATCCCGGTAGTCACTATTACGTACGATGGCACCAGCTGCTATAAAAATGATGTTATTGCTTCATACCTGGCCCGATAGTTTTCTGGCAGACAATCGAATATTACCAGGATTCGGACGTTACCAGCTTTTCCCTTACTCCTGATCAGAAGCCGGTTTCACATTCCATTTGAATCTATTATCAGTGAAATGGTTAAAGCAGTTTGCGGGCTGCACGACGGTCGAGCAGCCAGATCGCCGATCCCTTTTCAGGCTGAACACGGGCCGCCGGCAACCGATCGTATCCCTCCAACTGCATGATGATCTTTTCAACCACATCGGCTTTCGCTTCGCCGGTTGCAATAATCACTACCCTCTTTGCATGATTTATGATCCTGCCTGTGGCCGTGATCCTTTTTTGTCGTGTAACCGGATGTTCCGCTGTTTCAAATAACTTTTCACTGCTGAACAATTCAATATTTTCAGGAAAAATGGAAGCAGTGTGGCCATCCTCACCCAGCCCCAGCATGATGAAATCAGGTTGAGGAATACCCTGTTGTCCCTTTACATTCATGGCAAAAAGATCAGAATATCTGATGGATTCCTCAAACGGATCGGATTCACCCCTGATCCTGAAAATGTTGGATGAGGGAATCGGAATGTGGTCCAGGAGGTTTTCCCTTGCCATTTTAAAATTGCTTTCCGGGTTCAGGGGATCCACACAACGCTCATCGCCCCAGAACATTTTTATCCTGCTCCAGTCGATGGTGTTTTTGCACATGAAGGCAATGAGGCGATAAATATGCTTAGGGGTTGTTCCCCCGGATAATATCAGCGAAAACGTTTGGTCGTTTGGTGATTCCCCGATAGCTGAGGTGAGCAATGATATAACGTATCGGGCCAAATCATCAGTGGTGTCGAATATTTCTATTGCATTTCCCATGATCAGAGTTCACAGAATATACCATCGTCCGACAGGTTTTTACATGGGTATCGCCAGGTTATCATTTTA